>ERZ1034928.781-NODE-781-length-13239-cov-7.805749_pt1 | contig 13239 bp, 21 predicted proteins | sample MGYA00520627_ERZ1034928 | MGnify/ENA primary metagenome ERZ1034928 (study PRJEB33766, sample SAMN09781755) | gut metagenome | biome: gut microbiome | host: Homo sapiens | place: Madagascar | study: EMG produced TPA metagenomics assembly of the PRJNA485056 data set... | reverse complement strand
AGATACGCATTCAAATGCACAAAAGCCATAGCAATGTTTCATTTTATTCCTCCAACACCTTAAAACATTTAACTTGCACTTCTGTTTCGCTCGTCTTAACAAACTTGCCATCAGGGTTTTTTGCCCATTTAGGCACATTGTCAAGCAAGGCTTTGATTATATCGCCCGATTTGCATTGATGTGTTGCCCACCATTTTTTATTGCATTTGTATTGGCGCTCAACTCCATGTTGTATGTTGTATAGAGACAATAATGCGGTTCCATAAGAATTTGATTTCACATCTGTAACAATCCAGTCCTTTACATCTCTGCTTGGGTCGCATATCGTGCAATATCCCAAGAATTCCAACTGCCATTTAATACGGTCTGTGGTTGTTGTTGGTTTGATTGTAGCATTCTTTATGATGGAAACAATCAATGCTTTGTTATCAATGTCCCGAAATTGTTTGTCTGTTTCTTTGCCGCAGCATTGTCTTACATCATCTATTATTGTAGCATCAAGATTGCCTTTTGTCAAGACTTTTACAGAAATATATTTTTGGTAAATATCAAATTCTTCAATAAGCTTGTTCGGATGCCCAAGTTTTTCAAAATATCCAAGCTTGAACAAAATTTCAATCGCCTTTTTATTGATTTGAGAGTCGTCTATCAATGCTTGATATAGCTCGCTTCTCTTGGTGATATTTTTTTGACCAAGCTCATACAATGCTTGCGGGACTACCTTCGGCATATCTTTAATGCTTGTCATTGTTTGAACGATGCAATTGTTTTCTTTGTCAATATTAAACTGTCTGTTATCATCGCCAAACATAATGTCTTTGAGCTTAAATCCGCGCCTCAACATTTCTTGTTTAATAAGCGAAACCTTATCTTTTTCGCCCTTGTCGGTATAACGCTGAAGCACGCACTTGTAAAATTCAAGCGGATAATGTGCTTTAAGATATGCAATTGTTGCGCTATCGACCGCCATGCAGTATGCGTGTGCTGAATTAAACGAATAGCTTGCATTATCTTCAATTATCTTCCATACTTTATCTGCAAGTTCATGAGCCCTTTGTGCATCGCTTGTTTCGCCCGTGTCAATAATTGCTTTAGCAAAATTTGCAATAAACTTGGGCTTGGCTTCCTTAATGATGTAATCTTTCTTTTTACTAATTGCTTTCACAATAGTATATGTTTCCGACATAGGGAAGCCAGCAAACGCAAGAACTTTCATTAAAGACTCTTGATAGAGCATAAAAGAAGATGTACAGTATTTATCTTGGAGCAAATTATCAAGCGCCTTAATGCCGTAATCGAAGTGCTGCCTGCTTTCAAATATATTATACATTGATTGAAAGCCCGGTCGAATTGCTGCAATAAATTGTGTTAACTCGGATATATTCCGCGGCTTAAATCGCATTACCTTTTGCGTCGATTTTGGTTGTTCGCACTGGTTTACGCATTGTGTGTACCCATCTGAATATATCTTCCATGTAGCATCATCATGTTCAATTTTAGCAAGTAACTCATTAACCGTAAATGGTTTAATCCCCACCTCTTTATACACATCGTATGTCAAACCTACGGCATCTACAACCAAATAGTCTTGCTTCAAAAATCCAAACGCATCAATGGTACCTGATTCAATATTTGCAACAAGGACTTCTTTGCCCGTTGCATCGGACTTACATAAACTGACGCCAATTTCTTCCTCAACATCTCCGTCAAAAGCAATGGTAGCACATGGGTGTCCCTTTGCTGTGTCGTATATTCCCATGTATGCCTGGCATCCATCTACTAAATTGCGATACTTTTCATCGACATATTTTGACATGTCTACGATTTCGCCTTCCGAATGTTTGACCGCTTCTTCATATCTTCCAATTTGTCGGCTCACTTCATTTGCTGATTCAGGCGAAACGTTGAATGCGCGAGAATACATTTTCCATGCAGCTTTGAACTTTAATGTTCCCATAGCAAGCAAATCATATGTGCCAAGTTCGCCAACCAAATCTCTTTGTGCTTGAATAAACGGCTCTCTTTCACTGACATTGTTATCAACATCGGGCGGCGTATGGCTATCTATAACTCGCTCTTTTGTCAAGAAGCGTTCAGAATACATAAGTACCGGGCTACTTACTTTGTCCACTTTTGTCAAACACAAAAGCTTGTTAAGAAACATTGAAACTGCCGAGCCTCGTCCAGACGGTGTTAAAATTCCGCCATAAACTTCTTTCCCGCGCTTCATTATTTCATAAGACAGAACAAAATAGTCCGCCATATTGCAAGACTCTATTTCAGAAATATCGTGTTTGATTTCCGTTTGGTACTGCTTTAATTTTGACTCGTCAATATCCTTCCTTTGGGCGCGCCACTCTCTTTGCAAGATTTGTTCAAATATGACATTGCGTTCTTCCTGTGTCTTTCCTCGCAGCGGTTTAATCACAGGAACTTTCAGCGACCTGTCAAGCTTAATTTCGTCATAATCAAACAGAACATTTGTCGCTTCAATTGCGCCCACAATTTGTTCGTCGCTTAATACGCCCTGTTGCTTAAAACGAGCAACCAATTCATCATATGTTGGATAGTCCATGTCCCAACCATCTTCATCCTCATAATGAATTCCGCTCGATTTTAACATTTCATCACGATCTTGCGCTTGTTCTGCTCGAATAAAATGACTGTCACATCCTGCAATAATTGGAATGTTGTGTTTGGCAGATAAAGCAAGTATGTTTCTGTTTATGCATTTCTGTGCCTCTGTGTTATGTGCTTGAACCTCAAGATAAAAATGTTTGAAATGCTTATTTAATTGAACAATAACATCTTCAATGTCGTCGTATTTGTTCCAAAAAGCAATACAGGCAGTTGTTACAAAAACATCTTCTGCAGGCAACTCAAGCATCAATTCCATGTCGAGCCGGGGACGTCCATAATAATAACCGTCTTTGTTTGCAATAGAAACCGCCTTATTTATTGCTCTGCGCCCTTTGTCTGTCAATGCCAACAAGATAATATGGCAATTGTTTCGGTCTTGCTCGTGGCGATTTTTTACCCAATATGCCTCGCATCCATACATCCATCGAATATTTGTTTCGTTTTTCTTATTGTATTTCTCGAGGTCGTCATATTGCTTAAAGTAGTTGCCAGCCCACCCGTGCTCGACTGTCGTATAAATACATGGTCTTTCGCCATATCGTTGCTTAAGTTCGCCCCAATAATCAATAGGCAATACAGGGCTGTCCTTCATGTAACGATTACTCAGGCTGGTATGTTTATGGTAGTTGACCCAAATCGGCTCGTTCATTTTCTCGGTCTCGCAGGCATCAACACACCATCGCCATTTTCGGCTTCAAAATAAATAGCCGAAACACCATCTCTTGCATATGCAGTTGCATTAGGCAAACAACCCATAATGTTTGCAAGATAATTCGGATTTACATATATATCCAATTCTTCATCGAGACAGAACAAATCATCTTTGTCACATGTCTTGCAAAATACCTTAATATCTGCAATATCAGGCAGAACAATTTGTTGCGCACCGTCGGGCTTCTTGACAATATTTTTGAGATAAAAGATTTCGCCTGCGCCATTAGAAATGTGCTCAAGAGGCAATTCTTTTTTGAATCGAACCGCAGTATATCCATCACATATGCAATAGACGGTCTCTCCATACTGGTTTTCGTCCTCATACATGCCGTGGATGTTGGGTTTGCTCGGATAGCATTTCTTTGCATTCTTGATAATTGCATTGGCAGCATTATACACGCTCTTTACTCCGCCTTGCTTAGCTGCTGCATCCCGCATTTCTTTTTCAAGAGCTTCTTTCAAAAGGGCAAATTCAGTTGCAACGCCGGGACTTAGCATTCCGCCACAATCCTTCTTCCATTGTTCTTCCAGTTTAGAAATAATCGGATAAAGTTTCTCTGCTTTCATGCCTTCACCTCATAATTATACATAAATTTCTGCATATTTATACATTCTTGCTGAACTTCTGTGGCTTGTGCAGTGTATTTGTAACTGTACTTGTTTGCCTTTTTCTCGGATTGTTCGACTTGATAACTGATAAGCAGTATAACCACAATCAGAATCATCAGGATTGCCGCCCACAAATGGTCTTTCCAATCTCGCATTAATCATGACTCCATTAATTTGTTAATTGTATTATACTGCAAATCAATTGTTTTGTCAATAGGTTTTACAAAAATTTTTGTAAAAATCTGAAATTCCTGATACCAGCGCATCAATGTCCGACTTTTTTGTGTATCGGCTGAATGAAATTCTAATAGTTTCCTCGGCAGTTTCTTTTGAATAGCCATAGCCTTCACACAAAACACGGTAATTATGCTTGTCGCTGCATGCCGACGCGCCTGAGCCGACATAAACTTTTTTTGTAGAGAGATATTGCTGCAATGCGTCCGCGTTAATGCCAGAAAGATAAACAGCATTGATTGCATCCGTCTTATCCTTGCCATGTCCGCCAAGCACAAACGCACAATCGTCTGTCACTTTAATAACCTCTTTGAGGAAATAATCGACAAATCCCTTATAGGTTGCTTCACGATTGCCCGTAATATCCTGCGCCCATTCAAAGGCAGACACCATGGCAGAAATTGATGCAACATCAGGAGTGCCGTGAAGAATGCCATAGTTGTTATTCGGGTCGTCTGACAATTCAAACTTCTTGCACAACTCATCACATAACCAAAGCACGCCAATATGTGGTCCATGGAACTTATGCCCACTGAACCAACAAGCGTCATATTTAAGTTTCTTCTGCGAACAGTCAACTTTGCCAATTGCGGCGGTTAAATCACAGCCGTTAAAATCATATTCGTCCGGGCATGAATCATCCGCTCTTTTTGGAAGAAAACATGGGTTCTCAAACACATCGCCCGTCATTTGATTAACACGCTGCCAAAATCTGAAAGACTCAAGACTCAACGGCGATTTCTGAGCGACATTCCATACACTGTCATGCTCTTTTGCATCGGTGTAAATTGACCCGTCCCATAGCCGTCCGAGCAGTTCAACACTCTCGGTCGCGCATCTTGTAAAGATAAATTTGCCCTTGCCGCCAGTGTCAAGCAATTCATGTAGCCGTAAACGGCATTTTTTTAGCGTCCGACGCTCGTTTAGGGCGTATGGCGTATTGGCATTGCCCCACAAGTTATCGCCCCGTGCAGCGAAAAATTTTGGCATTGTCGTTGCGGCATTGTCGAGATAAACAATGTTATCTTTCATTTTTCTCTCCTTCAATTATCGTCCTCGTATAAAATTGACATAAACAAAAGCCCGAGAATAAAACCAATGACAATTGTAGATATAGTATAAAACGGTGTCAAGACAGTCCGACCTCCATAGTATCATTCTCGTCCATCGATTCAACCATAAGCAAAATTAAATCGACCTGATGTATAGCAACCATAACATCTTCAATTTGCTCTTCCACAAGCAAGATACGGTCTGTAATAGTCCGCCTATCATCAACTGCGGTCAGCCCGCCCAACACTATATATTCCTTTGTTTTCTGCTTTTGCAATTCTTCATTCTGCTGCCACATTAATTCTTTCACACTACAGACATATTCAATGTCAATATCGGTAAAAGAATCGGGCATGGCATATGCCATAAGAAATTTGGCAAGTATAGACTCAGAATATAATGAAAGCACCGTCATGCCGTTCTTACGGACAATTACTTCGCCGTTCATTTTTGCTCACCTGCCTTATCAAGTTCGTCCACCTTGTGAATAAAACACTTGCCCGAACAAGCAACGCCACCTACAACACGCAACTTTGCGCCAACCTGTTCAAACTGTTTGCCACAATTGACACATGTGGACATATCTGCCGCAGCCTTCTTCTTCCTCATTTAGTGCTCCTGACAATCTTTGCATCAGGGTTCTGCTCGTTATATGTCCGAATCAATGCGGCTACAATATGGCTCTGCCGCTCGGTCTCGACCTTCAGTCGCTCATACTTAGCAATTTCATTATACACTTTATTCAGTTTTACCATCACTTGTCTTCCTCCATGCGAAATTGTTTTTATAATCCGCCCGCTTTTCGGTCGAATATTTATCACAATTGTCCTTGCCGACACCGCTTGACCGTTTCATGCCCGTTCGATACATGAATGCGCAGTATTCAAATTCTCCACCCGAATTTAATCGCTCAAGATATTTGCATCCCTTGCAATTTACGGTCAGTGGGTTCGGCTTAAACAACTCAATATGCACTCGTCTGTCCATACGAATTAAAACTCATACAAGAAAGAATACAAAAGAGAATGGGCGCGAGGGTCGTTTGGATATTTTTCTCTGAACTCGCTCATAAGCCGCAGATATTTGTCCCTGCATTTCTTGATTTCTTCCCACTTATCATTGCGCGCCTGCTCTCTTGCAGCTCTATCCGCTTGTTCTTTGTCATATGCCCGTTCGGCTTCAAACAGCTTTGTTTCATCATCGAATAGCTTGCACAGCTTATCGCTATAATATCTCATAACATGTCCTCCTCGAAATTAAATCTATCACAGTTCGGACAGAACGCCTCAATATGCGATTCAAACGGGGCGCCGTCCAGTTCATAGTGATATTCTTTGCGCTCTTGGTATTCAAGCTCTTGCCCGCACTTTTGACATCGGTCGTTGTCCGACAACCATCTGCGGCAATCTGCGTCGATTTCGTCCTTTGATTCTGACAAAATTTCAATCAGCAATTCCGCAATTTCGTCATACGGTAAATCAAGCTCATTGATTATGTCCCACATATTGCCTCCTATATCATTAGAATGTCATGGCAGAAACGGCTGCGTTGACCGCTTTCTCGTTGGTCTTGATATATCTGCTCGTAGTAGAAATAGACGAATGATGCAGTACATCACGAATAACCGCAACAGGCACGCCGTTCTCAGACATAATGGATGCACATGCCGCTCTCAGAGAATGCGCCGAAATCTCAAACGGCAAACCCGCTTTTCGTCCAACGACCTTCAGCGTCTTATCGAAATTAGCATTGTTAATTTTGCCACCCCATGTGGAAGTAAACAAATATTCGCATCCGTCTTTTCTCTTTGGCAGATATTGTTCAATTGCCGCAATATTTGCATCGCTGAAGAACACAAAAAATTCCTTGCCACCCTTACCTGTCATAGCAATTTTGTTCGCGCCGTCTTTGCGCATTTGTTCATATTGCTCAAGCGTGATGCTTATAAGCTCATTGAATCGAAGCCCTGTAGTTGCATAACAGGAAATCAGCGCCTTATCACGGGCATTTGTCGCGGCTTTAATAAGTGCGGACACCATATCTGCGCTCATAAATTCCTTCGGCTTAGAATGGATGCTTGGTCTTTTTACATTCGCCACGGGGTTCTTCTCAATTGTATCGCACTCGCATAGGAACTTGAAATAAGAATTGAGCGCGTTAAGCTTAATGTTGATTGTCGCTGAAGAAGCATCTAACATACTTTCCATCCATGCGAGAACATCATATTTCTCAACGCGCTCTGCGTCCTTATTAACAAATGCAAAGAAATTTGCAATTGCCTCGGCATATCTTGCGATTGTGTTTGCGGCTTTCTTTTCTGCTCTCAGGCTGATAAGATACTCATTAAACTTCGTCATTTTATTTGTCCTCCGTCATTTGTTGAGTACATTATACAGCACGTCGAGCGGTTTGTCAATAGCTTTTTGAAAATTTATTTCAACTTTTTTGCAGCATCTTTGATATTCTTAGAGAGATTGAACACAATCTTCACACGAGCTGGAGCTACAAGCTGCTCGCCTGTCCGAGGATTTCTTGATTTTCTCGGCTCCATGTTGCGGTATTCTGTCTGCCCCAAACCATAAATATTCACGCCTTCGCCCGTCTCACACGCTGTAATCATCAGCTCGAGCACCGTATCAACAGCGGTCTGCGCCTCATTCCATGTGCAGCTTGTTTCTTCTCTGTATCTCTTTGTCAGTTCTTTTCTATCCATATTTGACTGTTCGCTCCTTATTCTGCGGTCTGAACATTTGCCGTATCGCTAAACTGAGACCACAGTACAACACCGTTATCCCAAATGCAGATAAAATAAAACTGATCTTCAGCTGCGTTTCTGTATTCGATGATATAAGACTTGTGATTGTCTGTCGTCCTATTACTATGTGTTGCGGTGTAAGCAAATGGTGCGAAATCAGCGCCATATGTGTCAACCATATATGCATGCGCGACATCAAGCAGGGCATCTGCGTCCATTGCGGCGTCTTCGCTCCATGCGCCAGGCTTGCTCATTGTACGAATAAGCCGATCTTCTTCATTCACGGTGAATTCATTGCCGTCTTTGTCCTTATATACCTTCACTTTCTCACCAACGCCATTTGTGCTTTCTTCCACAAATGTCATTTCGTCAGTATCAAATGTGGTATCTGCCGGAATTTCAACAAGCCCAGAAAATTCTTCCTTTGTCGAATCTTCGGTTGTTGCAATATCAGACACACGCTCTTTAAGCGCATCGCGTTCATTGATAAGGTCGCAAATCTTAACCCCAACAAAAATTGTCAGAGCGCACAATAGCACGGCAATTGCAGTAACAATAAAGGCATACTTTCTTTCTTTCATTTTTTTGTTCCTTTCTTACTTTACAATAATTTCGATAATTTTGTCTCCGCCAAAGTTTTCTGAATCTCTAATGCCAACTCTATGACCGTCACATGTTTGTCTGAAATCTTCCTCTGTAATGCCCAGCCTTGTCAGCCCACTCTTCTTACACAGGTAGCCAACAAGCAATTGTAGCCTTTGAATGTCTGCACGGCTTTTGTCAAGCTGCCTCTGCAAATCGAACAAATTGCCGTTGATTGCTTCTCTGTATTCCATGGATTTTTTCAGACATTGATTTTCTCGCTCGAGGCTTTCATTAAGTTGCGCCTGTGCAATGGCAAATGCAATAAGCTCTTGGGTGGGCAGACTTTCAATTTTTGCTTTGTCCTCTGCTTTAATCATTTTCTTTAATCCTCCTTTCTCACAAGAATATATTTGCCATTGATTATAGCGGGTTGAGACCAGCATTCATCACATGTTATGTAGTCACCATCGCAGATAAAGGCGCGATTTGGATTCTCCATCTCATAATCACACGGGCAACCATCTACTGGTCCGATAAGCCAATCCCTATTATGTCCGATATAATACTTTTTTAACCACTCTCGCCTTGTCATGAAACGCATTCTTTTAATTTTCATTTTATAGCTCCTCCATTACAGTGTCACACATTGGGCACCGAGGCTTGAAACATTGCGTTATGTCATTATCTCTTCCACTTATCACGGTGCTACATTTCGGGCAACAATACAAAAGCGGAATTCTTGCATTATTGCATGGCGCATCATTAACGATTTTATCGCCCTTCTCATACAGGGTTTTGCGTCTTAGGCTGGGTCTGCATTTACCGCTCATTTTCAAATCCTCTCCTTCATTACCTTTTCCAGTTGTAAAATAACATCTTTGCCATAGGCATTGCGAGTGATGTCAATAAATTCTTGTACTGTAAATGTGTCACACTGTATCTGTTGCGCTGTCCACTGACAAGTTGTTTAGTTATGCTCTATCAAGCATTTCCCTGCCAGTCACGATCTCTCCGTCATACCCAACCACCTTGACCGACTCCCAGCAGGAGCTACCCAGGTCCATATACTCCCCTCCGAGATATTCAGACAAACTTCCGACAGAAGAAAACACTTTGTCGTCGCAGATATACGCCGTGTCATTGTCGTGAAAATGGTCGTTCAGCAACATCATTTTTACTAACACACCCATCTTGGTATTCGTGTTTACATTTGTTGCTTTCATTTCGTACATTGTCATTTTTCCTTTCTCCTTTTATTTTTTTTGTTGAAAGCCATTGCTTCCTTTACTGTGATTTCATTATATCATATACAATTTAACTTGTCAATACCTTTTCCCAAAAAAATATAAAAAATTAACTGCTCTGAAATTTCGTCAAATAACAGAGCAGTTAATGTGGTACTGTAAGATAGTGTCGAACTATCGTCTATCGGTTATAAACCGATTGCTCTTCCGTTGAGCTATTACAACATATTCTGCGGTTTTACCCGCAGAATAATGTATCAAAAAAGGAGGAGAAAAATGAATTCCTGTCAAGCCAGCCACTTGACATTATTTATTATAGCATGGTCAATTTCATTTGTCAAGGGTTTTTTGAAAATTTCTTTATATCTTTTTGAGCACAAAATCCATCCGGCGCATCAATGCCAATACTTGCGCCTGCCATAGAACATCCAAGCAGTGCAGAAATGCATTCATCAATTTTATCCACATAAACATTACTTGGATTGTCAATCTGTATATTGCCATCTGTGACAGAATATACAGGAATTTGTTTGTCTGTGCCGCTTTTAATCCTTGCAAGAATGGTCTTAATATGCATGTGGCTTGGGCATATAATTGCGCCATTATTCTTGACCGCCTCTTGAATAAGGTTGTCTAAAATATCATCGCAGTAATGTCCTATAAACAATTTCATTTAACACGCTCTCCATTTCTTATTCCCTCAAAATATTCTTCAAATGAAAACCATTGGTCTTTGAATAAATTACCAATAGCAACAACTTTTCCAAACGGACTATCAAATTTAGCCCTGATACATTTGCCTTTTAGTTCTTCCCATGATTCAACGCCGACAGTTTTCATGAGCTTAATAATTGCCCATAGCCATCACGAGATTCGTATTTACCCGGCTCTGCACACCATCGGTCAAGAACATATCCGCCATAACCACAACCCCACCCATTGCCTTCCATGATAACATAGGCGGTTAAGCATCCGTGATCTTCGCCAAGTTTTGTACTGGTGATTTTGGCATTTAATATCTCATTCATTTTTATCTCATTCATTTTATTTCTCCTTAATTCATTTATTGCTTCTTACAGCATCCATAAGTTCACACCACTTTAGGATATACTTGTCAAGCCCGTCTTCCCAATCTTCCATCAATCGCATGCCGACAGACTCAATTTCCCAACACGGCTCTTTCTCATTATATCGCAATGTAGCAACAGAATAACACGACCTCGTTGTTACGATTTCTTTCTGCTGAGTAATGTTCAATACTTTCATTGGTTTATGGTCATACCACTTAATTAAATCAAAACTGTTTGGGTCCGTATGCCCGTCAAGAAATTGTGTTGGTTTAATTTCAAATTTATCTCTGAACAGCATTCAAGCCTCCTCTGGCAAGCCGCCATATACATCAATCGATTGGATATCTTGAATGCCAAGAATTCGGACATAATCCTCGCCATCAAGAACATCGTTCAGCCAACCGACACGCACATCGCCATTTGCTTCAATAAGCGGAAACGCAATCGCATTAAAATTTGACCACATCTCGCCATCGAATGAAGTCTCAAGCATAACAATTACTTGGCATGACCCGTGTTTATCCCAAAACAAACGAACATATGAATCAATGCTTGTCTGCATAGACATACCTCTATGCTGTTTTAATTCAATCATTTTCCCAACCTCCTTACTTGAAAATATCTTCCCAGTCAACATTGCCAATGTCTGTACTGTGTGAAATTTCAAACTTTCTGACAATTGCCTGAATTTTCTTTTTGCCCATGTATTCGTTAATGCCCAATTCAAACAGACATTCAACTTGATATGAGCCATAAGCGTGTGCCTCGGCTTGTTCGGTCATATCATCCGATGCCATGAAGCACAGAAAATCAAATCCGCCCGATTCAAACTTAATTGTATTTGTTCGCTTACGATAGACAATCACCTTTGGACTGTCAAGCACAATGTGGAACACAGGCGCAGGCACATCATTACACATACACTTGGTCTGCTCTAACAGATTTTCAACCAATGTAATGTCAATATCTTTAAGCTCCAAATCGCAATCGCAAAGTTCCAAAGTATCAGCTAAAAGCTCATTTTGACACTTTGCCCATTCGATTAACTTATTATAATCCTGTTTTTTAATTGTGATGCCCGCAGCTGCTTCATGCCCTTGCACCTTGCATAGTTTGGAGGAATTAAGCAGGTCCATGATTTCATTCGGCGCACGCATTGAGCCTGAATATGATTTATTTGACTGCTCTCGCAAGACTAATGTGGGCTTGTGGTAATTGCCCAAAATTCTGTTTGCATACAGCCCGGTGTATGGTGCCCATTGTTTGTCAACAAAGCTAACCATAAACGGTCCCGCTTCTTCAGGTGGCGAATCTTCAGACATTGCTTTTGTTGCATTTGCCTGTACTGTTTTAGCCGTCCGCCCTGCATGGATTGCATCTGAGAAATCAATCTCGCCAAGGAACGCACGGATAAATAACTCAATATCTGAGTCCTCAACTCTTGTCAGCGCATTAGCAATCGGAGCAATGCTCCATCCAATAGATTTTGCGCTATGGTCTCCTTTTGCAAGACGATCATATAGGAATTGCAAGAACTCGTTTTCAACTCTATTAAGCCCCGTGCGCAAAATTGCGATATTCTCAATTCCACGAATCGAACACATATCCGAAACAATACTTGCCGCGCCCATATCCCAATAATACGGCGGGCTAACATTATTTGCATTGCAATATGCTATAATGAATTTTATTGTTACACATGTGCCAGACAAATCACGATTGACTGAATCGCCCTTCTGCAAAAACGGATTTACAATTGTCGCATATGGATTTTTCTTTGTCGGCTTGTGATGGTCGAGGACTAAAATTGTGCAACCGCTATTGCACAAAATTTCAGCATTCTTGCTTGGGTCAGTCCCTGCATCTGGTACAATCAACAATTCGGTTTTGTAATCCCAAATCTGCTTTGCAGCATCTTTTGTAATCCCATGCTTTTTGCCCTTATGTGTGGTAAGATTGAATCTTGCATTTTGCCTTTTCAAAAAATCACACATGACCGCTGAGGACAAGATGCCGTCAAAGTCTGCGTCGGCTAAAACCGAAATTGTTTTTTGATTTTCAATTGCAGATTTCAAGATTGCAATTCCCTGCTTGGTTGACTCATCTAAAATTGGATTTTGAATATCGGACTCGCCCGCCGAAATCCATTTCTCAGGCTCGGCAACTCCACAGGCAATTAAATGTTCAAAAACCAAATTTCCAAAATCAATTTCAGATTCGGGCTTCTTAATTCGTTTTTCAATTTTCACTTTTGATTTTCCATTTCTGAATTTCAATTTTCATTTTCCATTTTGCATTATAGCATTTTAATTTTGCTTTGTCAATACTATTTTCA
>ERZ1034928.775-NODE-775-length-13289-cov-6.208176_pt1 | contig 13289 bp, 6 predicted proteins | sample MGYA00520627_ERZ1034928 | MGnify/ENA primary metagenome ERZ1034928 (study PRJEB33766, sample SAMN09781755) | gut metagenome | biome: gut microbiome | host: Homo sapiens | place: Madagascar | study: EMG produced TPA metagenomics assembly of the PRJNA485056 data set... | reverse complement strand
CGGCAACGGCAACGGCTGCGGGGCGTAACCGCGAGCACGGCGTACGGGCATAACGGCATCGTCGACCACACGTACTACGGAGTCGTCGTAGCGCGAGAGGATCGCGCGGTCATTGCCGAGCAGCGCGTCGGCGATGCCGGTGGCAACGAGGTGTTCCCAAGCAAGGCCGTCATCAGTTTCGATCGGTTCCTCGCTCAGATTTCCGCTGGTCATGACCAGCGCGTGTATGTCATGCGACGCGGCAGCTGCAAGCAGCAGATGCTGGAGCGGTGTATAGGGGAGCATGACGCCAAGCTCGGGCAAGTCGTGCGCGACGGATGGCGCGAGTTCGAGGGCGTTGGAGGAGCCGTGGGTGTCGTTGCCGGTCACGCGGCGGCGCAACAGCACGATGGGACGAACGCTGCCGGCCAACAGGTTGCGTTCAACGCCATCGACATGACACAGGCACTCGGCGTCGGCAAGGCTGCGCACCATAACGGCAAGCGGCTTGTTGCTGCGGCGCTTGCGACGGCGCAGCTCGACCACCGCCTGCTCATTGGCGGCGTTGCAGGCCAGATGGAATCCGCCCAGGCCCTTGATGGCGACAATACCGCCGCTGGCCAGCAGCTCGACACAGCGGTCAATAATGGCATCGCTGGTTTCGCGCGTGCTGCCGATGGCTGGCGTCGCCCCCGAGCCCTCGAGCTCCATGTCGCCCGCCGCCTCGCGCCAGGTAATATGTGGCCCGCAGTCAAAGCAGGCATCGGGCTGCGCATGAAAGCGTCGGTCAAGCGGGTCGCCATACTCTGCGGCGCACTCGGGGCACATGGGGAAGCAATCCATCGACGTGGCCGCTCGGTCATAAGGCAGCGACCGGATGATGGTAAAGCGCGGCCCGCAGTTGGTGCAGTTGATAAAGGGGTAGTGATAGCGTCGGTCGGTGGGGTCGAACAGTTCGCGCAGGCAGTCGTCACAGGTGGCGATATCGGGGGAGATGAGCGTCGTGTGCGCGGTCTGATCCTGCGACGCTACGATACGAAAGACCTGCTCATCGTCGGCATTCCAAGTGTGGGGCTCCAGGTCTGCAACAGCGACATGCTCAACGCGGGCCGCGGCCGGCGCGTGCTCCGACAGCGCGGCGACAAAGCCGTCGAGTGCCTCGACCGAAGCATGCGCCTCGATGTGCACGCCGTCGCCCGCATTGAGCACCCAGCCGCAAATGCCATGCGCCATAGCCTCGCGATACACAAATGGCCGCATGCCAACGCCCTGTACAATGCCCGTCACATGAATATGCACATGTCGCATGCGGCTCTCCCTCATCAAAACCGACCAAAAAGGGACAGGTTTATTTTGGTAGGTAAAACGTTAGACCTGCCAAAACAAACCTGTCCCTTTTTGGCAGGTGCGCTACAGCCCCAAGCTTTGCCCGGTGGCGGCGCAGGTGAGCTCGCCGTGCTTAACTCCGCGCAGGCCCAGCAGGCGGTCGGCCAGCTCGTAGACACGCTCGCCGCGACCCTTGAGCGCCAGAATCTCCAGGCAGTTGTGGTGGTCCAGATGCACGTGCATGGTCGAGACGATCTCGTCGGTGTAGTCGTGCTGCACCTCGTCCAGACGGCGCGTCAGATCGCCGGTATGGTGGTCATAGATCATGGTGAGCGAACCGATGACCTGCTCGTCGGGCGTGCGCATCTGCTCCTTGGCGATCGAGGCGCGAATCAGATCGCGTACGGCCTCGGATCGGTTAGCCACGTCACCGCGGCGCGCGATTTGCTCGTCAAAGCGGCGCAGCAGGTCGTCGGGCGCGGTGACCGAAAAGCGGACCAGCTCGGAGCCGCTGCAGCGGCAGCTCGCATCGTCGTCCACACCGTGATCGTGCTCGTGCTCGGCCACGTTACACCAGCTTCACGGAGCCGACGGAGTTGTGATCTGCCTCGATGGCCTCCTCGTAGCCCTCGAGCGCGGCATGCGCCTCGTGCAACGCGGCCATGGCGGCCTCGAGCTTGGCGCCAATACGCTCCATGTCAAAATTCTCGGTCGCATGCAGCAGCTGATGGCTCCACTCGTGAGCGAGCTCGATGGTGTCGTCGACCTGCTTGACGCTCATGGCAAGCTGGCTCATGTTCATTCCAACGTCATGCATGGGAATCTCCTTTTGTACGGGGCGATATGGTGGTTCAGATTCTACTACGCCCGCCTTGGGCGCCGCCGCATAAGAAAACGGGCGCGAGTCCGTCTGACCCGCACCCGTTCACTGGGGGCTATTTGTGTCTACCATACTATCCGTGGTCGCATGCCTTGCGCTTGGCACTCCGGCGAGCGGTGCGAAACCGCTCATGGACGGCAGACAAGTAACAAGCGTATTACAGATGTTTCTCCAGCAGTGCCTGGAGTCTTGCCTTGGGTAAGGCGCCGACCGAGCGGTCGACCTCCTCGCCGTTCTTAAAGACGATCAGCGTGGGGATGCTCATGACGCCAAACTTCATGGCCAGGTCCTGGTTGTCGTCGACGTTGCACTTGGCCACAACCAGCTTGCCGGCCAGCTCGTCGGCAAGTTCGTCTACGATGGGCGAGAGCGAGCGGCAGGGGCCGCACCACGGGGCCCAAAAATCAACCAGTGCGGGCAGGCTATCGTTGACGACAGCGTCGAAGTTCTCGGGGGTAATCTGCTTAATGTCAGCCATGGTGACCTCCATAATGCGACGCGGCTCGGCCGCGTAAAAATCAGTACGACCGTGCTTATACCCAGCGGCTCGCAAAGCAACCACTCGCGGGCGGCTCTTTTATATAATGGTGGGCACGCAAACGATTGGAGAGCGCATGCCCACGTCACAAAGCCAGAAAAAAGAAGCCATCGCCCAGGCGACCGAGCAGGAGCTCGCGTCGCTTGCAGATCGCGGTGTGCGTATCGCGGGCAACGCGTGCTCGCCGATTGTGCTGGTCAAAGGCGATTTGGATGAAGCCGAGTGCTCGGGCGGCGAGCTGGCTGCCGGCGCGGATGGCGCCGCGTTGCGCAAGGCGCTCGGCGCCATCGGATATGCCCCCGAGGATTTTTGCGTGCTGGCAAGCGTCGCCGGCGCGGGCGACGGAGCGGTCGCGGCGGGTGAGGCCCTGACGTGCGACCTGTTCCGCGAGGCGCTGGAGACCTTGGACCCCGAGGCGGTGCTGCTGCTGGACAACAGTGCGGCCGATGTCATGCGCGAGACCTATGCCGATATGCTTGTGGCGATTGATGACTTTGACACCGCCATGCTCAAGCCCGGCCTGGTCGCCCATGTGCAGGGGCGCCGCGTGCTGGCGCTCGACGGTTTTGAGGCGGCGCTCACCAACAAGGCCGCCAAGCAGCGCATGTGGGCCTACATTAAGCAGCTGACCCCGGCGGCTGCACCGCTGTAGCGAGGCTGGCGGCAGCCCCTACATCACGGCGCGCAGCTCAAACCGGTCGCCGTTAATGCGGAACTGGCAGTTGCCGTTCATGCGCTCGACGGCAAGTTTAATGCTCTTGGTGCCAAAACCGTGCCCAGTGTGCTGAGCCACGGGCATGCCGTCGACCATGTGCGGCGCACGGCCAAACGTGTTGGAAACCAGCAATAGAAGCTGACCGTCTTCGTAGCGAAGGTCCAGGTCGACAAACCGCTTGCCTTCGGGGGCGGCGCTCGCCGCGGCGATGGCATTGTCCAGGGCGTTCGATACCACACTGAATAGATCGACATCGCCCACGTGGACGGTTTCGGGCACGGCGGCGCGCAGGTTGGCGGTGATGCCGTGCGCGTTGATGTCCGCGGAAAGCGACGAGAGCGCAATGTTGACCGTTTCGTTGGCGCAGTAGCGGCGCACGGCGGTGCGGTCGTTGGTCTCGCAGAGCGCGTCGATGCGCTCGAGCGCCTCATCGGTGTGACCCTCTTCGATCAGGGCCGCTAGACCGCGCAGGTAGTGGCGCATGTCGTGACGGAGAACCGAGAGCTCGCGTCCGGACTGGCGCCAGGCTTCGAGCTCTTTGATGGCCGCGCTGTCGCGGGTCGCGAGCATCCAGCGCTCGCGCTCGGCGATTTCCTTTGCCTCGTATTCGCGCAGGTAGACGGCAAGAAACATAAGGTAGAAGGCGCAGAGAGCGAACGCCAAAAACTCAACAGTTACCACCGAGCCCGAGTGGAAGAGCGTGGTATAGACGTTGGTGGCGTAGTCGAAGATGTAGTAGACGAGCGGCAGGATGAGCAGAATCTCCAGCTCGGTGGGGCTTTTGATCGCCAGGCGGGGGCCAATGTCGCTTGCCCAGTGCAATAAGACGGCAAAGACGCCGAGCGTGGTGATGATGCGCGCCACGTAGTACGCGACCTGCGAATCGGTGGCGGCGAGCGCGGCGATGCCCATCCAGTTGCTAAACTGGCAGCTCAGGTAAGCGCTGGTAACGCCCAGGATGGCGAGCAGCGGGCTTAGGCGATAGCGCGCGCACAGATAGATGACGAGCGGCAGATGCACGACGAGCGGATATGCCTGACGGGCGAAAAGCTCGCCGCCGACGGCATTGGCGAGGCCGAATGCGCATCCGGTTACAGCGCCGACCCCCACCAGTTCGAGCGAATGGCGGCCGTTGATCTCGACACCGCACAGCGCCGCCGAGGCAAAGACGCCAAAGAGCAACGTCGTCGCATGGTGGATTGCCCAAAGTACCAGTTCTGCCGAGGAAAGCATCAACGTCTCCCGCCCTCGAACCGCACCGCAAAGTAGGCGTCTTGGAATCCCTGCTTGCAGCTGCGCGCGAGCGGTATGCACGCGCCCGAGCGCATGACGATTTCCGTGCGGTTAAAGTGGTCGATGTTGCGCAGATTGACCTGGTAGCTGCGGTGGCATTTAAAGAAGGTCGCGTTTTGGGCCAGTCGGTCCTCGATGCTGCGGAACGGCTCGAGCGCCTCGATATCGCGGCCATCGCGCAGGTGGAAGATCACGTGCTTGTTGCGAGCCTCGGCATATTCGATATCGGATAGGCGCAGGGCATGGTAGCCAAAGGACGTCTTGATGACGAGCTCGTCGGTCGCTGCCGGACGCAGGCTCGACAGCTCGTCGAGCAGTTGCGCCACGCGCTCGTAGGTCACGGGTTTGAGCAGGTAGTCGAAGGCGCGGACCTCGTAGGACTCAAGCGCGAACTCGGGCGATGAGGTCAGAAACACCAAGCGCACGGCGGTATCGGATTGGCGCAGCTCGCGGGCGGTATCCATGCCGTTGACGAGCGGCATGATCATGTCGAGCATGATAATGTCGGCGCGCGATGTGGCATGGCGTGCCAGCAGGTCCTCGCCGCGCGTAACGAGTGCAACATCGACCGCCGTACCCGTCTCGGCCGACCAGCGGTTGATCATGCGGTGCAGGTTATCTAGAAAGGCGACGTCGTCGTCGCAGGCGATGATTTTGAGCATATTGGGCCCCCTTAGTACCTCGATTTTGCCACATCGTGCACGCGCCGCCCGCGGGGGTGCGTTCCATTTGCGCCCCACGGTACGCAACTCGCGCCGAGCGGCGGGGTGTCAGTTTTGGTGACCTCACAATACTCCATGGATACACATATCAATCGATGCCGGCGGTCGGACGGGGAATCAAACCGACCGCCGGCGCCAAGCGATGACGGTCATCGCGAAAGCATAGGGGTAAGGGGAGCGAAACGATGAAGGAGAAGAAGATGGGGATGCGCGCTGCGTTGACGCGTCTGCTGGGTATCGCAACCGTGGCATGCGCGCTCGTGGCGACGCCGGCGGTGGCAAGCGCCGAGACGCAGGTCATGCCCGACGGGGTGAGGGCGGATGTGCTGTCGCTTAAGCAGGCCAACAACGAACCCGTCCAAATCACCGAGCCGGGCAGTTACGTACTTAAGACGGCTGAGGGTGAGGTCACGCCATCTTCGGGTTACACCATCGACGCGCCGGATGCGTCTCGGATTAATCCTGTGAGGATCTACATCGATGGTACGGTCTACGTGAACGATAAGACTAACTGGCGGGTTGAGCAAACTCGATGGCTGTTCAACATCAAGCAGGGCAGCAATATCGAGTTCATCGGCGTCAACAATCCGTGCGTCAGCTTCCATAGAAATCAAAAGCAATTTGAGTCCGTAAGCGGCTTTTTGACCGACCGCTATTACAGCGGTGGCTACAAAAAGGCATCGGGCGACATCTCGGTTGGCCTGGGGGTTGGCGACGGCTCGCAGAATTTCATTCTCTCGTATGGCAGCAAGTACGAGCAAAAGGTACCTGCGATTTCCCTGGGCAATACCAAGGGAAAGCTGTCTGCAAATTTCAGTAAGCTGATGATTAGGGACTATGCTGGCAAGTCGCACAACTCTTTGGGTGAGGTTTCCCCATACAGTATTCTTGAATATGCTGTGCCGGTCCGCCTGTTCCGTAGCAGCTTCTCCGATGACGGCAAGGGGAATATTAATAAGCTCAACGCTACGTTTACTGACTGTGCGTTCTGGAATACGTCTGGCGACTACAACGGTGCAGTTTCAATTGTGGGCAATCCCCGTGGTGGCGTGAATTCGGACGTCGCTTCGAGGCTGACTGCGACGTTCGAGAACTGCCGGTTTGGTTCCGATGCCGACAGCGGCATTTGGCAGACCAATAATAAATATCCGACGGTTGAAGAGACCACTGAGTTTGCACAGGTTCAGGAGACTGGAAAGTGCGCCGTTGCAGGCGTGATGGGCGTCACCAACGCTACGGTCAACCTCAACAGCTGCACGATGAGCAACTTCCACAGCACGCGTTCGAGCTCGGCCGACAACACTTTGACAGTCGATGCCCTTAATGTTGCACGAAGCGCTCGCTGCAACATAAACGGTGGCACGATTGAACGCTATGGCGCACGCGGCAATACGTGCGTGGTATACGCCGCCGGAACCCTTACCCTCAACGGATCGCCGGAAATCGCGAGCTACTGGAAGAACAGTCACGCCGGCGATACTAATTATGGCGACAAGTACACTGAAGCTGATAAAGCTACGGGAACCGCCAAGAGCTTGTATGTCCCGAAGAAAAAGAGTGTCGATGCCAACGTCCCGGCGCTGAATATCGCGTCTGACTTCTCCGTACGCGGAGGCTTTGGAGACAATGTTTGGATCTCGATCGAGGAGACTGCGGACAGTAATGGCGTAAAGTCGCGTGTCCTTGGCACCTGCGAATCCAACAAGATCGAAGGCGTTGTGCCAGACGGCTCGTCCGAGAACGACGACAACTCCGACAAGTACGAGGTCGTGAACCTTAACGGCGACCTCACCTTCCGCGAGACCATCCACCAGCACAAGTGGAACGTTGAAGCTGACGGTTTGGGCGTTCGTGCATCGTGCGTGGGCCCGTTCCGCAACAGCGAGTGCGAATATGGCAAGGGCGAGAACGGCGAGCCCAAAAAGTACCTGACGGCCACGTACAACCTCTCCATGTCCAAGGCAACGAGCTCTCAGGGCACTGAGCTTGTCTATGACGGCTGTCCGGTCAAGATTGCTTTGAATAAGGACGGCACGTGGAATCTGGAGCAGATGGGCGTAACGGCTAGCGATGAATTCACGTGGTATCAGTGCAAGTCCCAGGCGGACGCCGAGGCATATAAAAACGGCACCAAGCTCAAGGATGCTCCGGCGGACGCTGGCTACTACTATGTCGTTACGAGCTTTAAGACCGCCTCTGGCCAGACGCTTGAGGGCAAGAAGGCCTTTGAGATTTCTCCTCGTCGCCTGGTTAGGAATAAAAACTACAAGTTCACCCTTAAAGACGGCGGCAAGGGCGCGGGCAAGTATGCCTATGACGGCAAGGAGCATCAGCCCGTTGTTGAAAGTGCAAAGTTCAAGAACGGTGCCGACGAATGGGTCGATCTCGTTGAGGGCAAGGATTACGAGCTCAGCGCTAGAAGTGAATCCGGACTGAAGCAGACCGAGCCGGGGCAATACGAGTGCATTGTCATCGGTAAGGGCAACTTCACGACCGATGGCGGCACCACAAGTGTTCTGACGCTCAAATGGGAGATTGTTGACGTTGCGCGTTTCGACCTCGAGGTCGCCGGCTTCGATGGTACCTATGACGGCGAAAAACACGGCATTACGGTCAACGTTAAGAACGATCCTGTTCCGGCGGATATGAAAATCGAGTACCGCGAAGACGGTGGCGATTGGACGACGGATAAGCCGACCTATCGCAATGCGGCCGAGTACACGACCAATTATCGCGTGACGGCCTCTGACTACCTGACCGTTACGGGTAAAGCGACCGTGAAGATTTCCAAGGCCGACCAGGAAGCGCCGACTGGGCTCGTGGGTAATAATTGGTCCACGTGCAGCAGCAAGGACGGCTCTATCTCGGGCGTGACCAAGGCGATGGAATATCGTCGCGGGTCGAGCGGGAGCTATCAGAAGATAACGTCTGACGGTAAACTGACCGGGCTTACGAAGTCGGGAACGTACTACGTCCGCTATGCCGAGGATAACAACCACAAGGCGTCGGCCGATGCTGAGGTCAAGATCGAGCCGGGACCCCATGCTGTTGCCGACAACGCTGCCTGGAAGCCGAATGGCGAAGGTAGCCACGTTAAGGCCTGCAAGTACTGCAAGAAGGCTCAGGAGAGCCAGCCCTGCAGGTGGGGGTACGAGGTCATTACGCCTGCTACGCCTGAGGCCGATGGCGTTCGTCAAAAGGTCTGCAGGGTCTGCAACGGCAAATGGGATGAAGAGCCCTATACCTATGTGGACACTTACGCCCCCACCATTTACGACCTCTGGGTAGATAAGGCCTACTGTGAGAGCGTTTCATTTGACGTGTTCGATGACCGCGACGAGACGGTGACGGTTACCGATAGCGGCAAGGAGCTCAAGGCCGGCAAGGACGGAAAGTACACGGTTAAGGCCGCTGAAGGCGATGCCGGCACTGAGCATGTAATCGTGGCTACGGACACTGCCGGCAATAAAGAGACCATCACAATTAAGATGTATGCCGAGCATGCGTATAAATGGACGATCGACAAGCAGCCGACGATTACCGAGACCGGCGCCAAACATGGAACGTGCTCCGTGTGCGGCCATGAGTCGGGCGCGGTAGAGGTTCCGGCCCTGGCTGTTAAGGGTTACTCGGGTAAATATGACGGCAAGGAGCACTCTGTCGATGCCTCGGCACTGCCCGAGGGCGCCGTCGTTGAGTACAAGGCTGCTGACAGCGGCTGGACGAGCGTTGCGCCTAGCATTAAGGACACCGGCAGTGTGACGGTCGACTATCGCGTCACGATCGATGGCGCAGCGGTCGACGGCAAGGTGACGCTTGAGGTCAAACCGCGTGCGATAACGGTCGCAGCGCAGGACGCTTCCAAGACCTATGGTGAGGACGATCCCAAGTTTACGTATGACGTCACTTCTGGCGAGCTCGTTGAGGGCGAGAGCCTTCAGGGCATTGAAATCGAGCGTGAAGATGACGACAACGTGCGCGACGGCGGCTATGCTCTGCACCTGACGCAGCCTGAGGGCGCCAACTTCAATTACAAGATTACGTTCAAGGATGGCACCTTTACGATCGACAAGCGCGAGCTCTCCGTAACGTGGGACACCACTACTGAGTTCACCTACGACGGCGAGGAGCACTGCCCCCAAGCGAAGCTCCACAATGCCATCGAAGGCGACGATGTCTCCGCGTACGTCGACGGCGCCAAGGTCAAGGCTGGCACCTACACGGCGAAAATCACCGAGCTGACGGGCGACGATGCGGGTAACTACAAGCTTCCCGCCGAAGGCCTGACGTGCGAGTTCTCCGTCAAGAAGGCGCCCCAGGGCGCGCCGAAGGTCCAGGCCACGGCCGAGACTGTGAGTGGCAAGTCCGACGGTAAGATTACGGGCGTCGACACGAAGATGGAGTGGCGCGCCAAGGACTCTGGCGAGTATCAGGGCGTGCCCGAAGGCGTGACTGAGATTGCGGATTGTGCTGTCGGCACGTACGAGGTGCGTTACCGCGCCGATAGCGACCATGACGCCTCCTCCGCCACCGAGGTTACCGTTAATGCCGGCGGCAAGCTTGTCGTGACGCTGCCTGCCAAGCAGGTTGGCTATACGATCACGGCGAACCCGGACGAGCTTAACTGGCACGGTTCAACCACCCTCACGGTCGGCATCGAGAGCGGCTACTTTACTGACAACGACTCCTACGCCATCAAGGTCAACAATGCCGTTGTGGCGCCCGACGCGCGTGGTGAGTTCACCGTTCAGAACGCCGAGAGCGACCTCGTCGTCACCGTCGAGGGCGTGCGCAAGCACGAGGCCGTGAACGAGGAGTGGCTCTCCGACGACAGCACGCATTGGCATAAGTGCGCCTGTGGTGACAAGATCGACGAGGCCAAGCACGACTTTGAGTGGGTCGTCGTCAAGGCCCCCACGGCAACCGAGAAGGGCTCCAAGCAACAGCGGTGCAAGGTCTGCGGTCACAAGCTTGCCGAGGTCGAGATTCCGGCTGCCGCCATCGTTGGCTACTCCGACGAGTACGACGGTGCGTATCACACGGTCGATGCGACGAGACTACCCGAGGGCGCAACGGCTCAGTACAGCACCGACGGCAAGAATTGGTCCCCCGAGGCCCCCAAGATTAAGGACGTCGGCAAACTGACCGTCGCCTACCAGGTGACGATTGACGGTGCGACCGCCGAGGGCAAGGTTGAGCTCGAGGTCAAGCCGTGCGCGATTACGGTCACCGCCCAGGACGCTTCTAAGACCTACGGCGAGGCTGACCCCGTGTTTACGTGGGATGTCACTTCTGGCAAACTCGTCGCGGGCGAAACGCTTCAGGGCCTCGAGATCGAGCGCGAAAATAACGACAACGTGCGCGACGGCGGCTATGCTCTGCAGCTGACGCAGCCCGAGGGTGCAAACCCCAACTACAGCATCACGTTCGTCGATGGCGTGTTCACCATCAACCAGCGGCTGCTCACCGTGACGTGGGGCACCAGTGAGTTTGTCTACGACGGCGAGGAGCACTGCCCCGAGGCGACGCTCGGCAACGTCAACGGCAAGGATGACCTTGGCGCGACCGTCGTGGGCTCCCAGGTCGAGGCTGGCGATTCGTATCAGGCGACCCTCACAGCGCTGACGGGTAAGGCCGCGGGCAACTACGCGCTTCCGACTGAGGGTCTGACGTGTGGGTTCTCCATCAAGAACGCCGATCAGGACGCGCCGAAGGTTCAGGCCGAGGCCGAGGCCGTGAGTGGCAAACATGACGGTAAGATCGTGGGCGTCGACGCGACGATGGAGTGGCGCGCCAAGGATGCCGCCAAGTATCAGGCCGTGGGCGAGGGCGTGACCGAGCTGACGGATCTCGCCGCCGGCGTGTACGAGGTGCGCTACCAGGCTAAGGCCAACTACGATGCCTCCTCTGCTACCGAGATCACCGTGGCTGCCGGCCGCAAGCAGGTCGTGGCGTTGCCGACTAACCAGCAGGGCTACACGCTTACCGCGACGGCAACCGAGCTTGATTGGCATGGGACAGCAACGCTCACCATGAGCATCGACAGCGCGTACTTTGCGGGCAAGGGCTACGCCGTCAAGGTCGACGGTAAGGCCATCGAGCTCTCCGACAAGGGCACCTATGAGCTCAAGGATGTCGAGGGCGACGTGAATGTGACGGTCGAGGGTGTCCTCAAGCACGAGCCCGACGGCACGGGCTGGGCGCACGACGCTAAGAATCACTGGCGTGTCTGCCGCTGCGGTGAGGTCATCGACAAGGCGGAGCACACCTTTGAGTGGGTCGTCGACAAGCCGGCGACGGTCGAGGCCAAGGGCAAGAAGCATCAGGAGTGCGCCGTCTGCCGCGAGAAGGGCAAGACCGAGGAGATCGCGATTTTGGCGCCCGAGATCACCGATGGTAAGGGCCAGACGATGGTGGTCGAGGCCGCCAAGGACCTGACCTTCCGCTCGAGCGCGCCGATCAGGTACTTCCAGAAGGTGCTGGTCGACGACAAGGAGGTCGCCGCCGAGAACTACGTGCTCACCGAGGGCTCTACGATCGTGACGCTCAAGGCGAGCTTCCTAAAGACACTCGGCGTGGGCGAACACAAGCTGAGCGTGGTTTCGGCCACGGGCACGGCCGAGACGACCTTTACGGTCGCCGAGGCTGCCAAGCCCGCTCCTAGCCAGACCACCACGACTACGACCACCAAGTCCAAGAAGAAGGGCGGTAAGACGGCCCTGCCTTCGGCCGGCGATAGCGCGTACGTCATGGCTGGAGCCGTGCTCGCTGCCGGCGTAGCGGCTCTGCTGTTGGCTTTGGTCGTGAAGCGTCGCTCCTAGTCGCGCGACAGCTCCCGACGGGCCCGGATCTCGCCATCCGGGCCCGTTTTCCAGGGCCACCTGGAAGCCGGTGGGCAAAAAAGTCCAAATATGAGTACTGTTACCATATTAGTAGCAGCCAAATGGCCCCAAAATTCCGTTCGTTGGGCCAAAACAGCATTGATTTTCGTCCGACAGTGCCATGAATGTGCCTCAAATAAGGCGATTCTGACGTATTGGACCGAAAAATCGCTGCCATCAATTTGGTAACAGTGGTAGCGCGCAGAGATGTGGTGTAAGAGGCGGGGCATGCCCCGCCTCTTCCCTTTCTTGAAAGGGAGGGGACACCGCCTAGAATTCGTCGTTGGAGTAATGAAGGTGACGAATGGAAGGAAAGGCGATGCCCCAAGAAGAGAGTGTACTGCGCCTCGGCCGCGACGAGGCCCTCGAGGCGGCGAGGCTCTGGCAGGAGTGCGGAGATGCGCGCGAGTTCGCGTGCAGGGTGCTGGGCGGCGTGATGAACGCGCTGATGGACTCCGAGGCCCAGCAGATGTGCGGCGCGAGCCGCAACGAGCGCAGCGACGGCAGGGGGAACAGCCGCAACGGCTACCGCCCCAGGTCGCTCAAGACCGCCGTGGGCGACGTGGAGCTCGAGATACCCAAGCTCAGGCACGGCACCTACTACCCCGAGGGCATGCTCGCGCGATGGTCGCGCGTCGACACCTCGGTGGCCGCCATCGTGCAGGAGATGTACGTGTGCGGCGTGTCCACCCGCAAGGTCGAGCGCGTGGCGTCCAGGCTGGGCATATCCTCGCTGTCGAGCTCGGAGGTCTCGAGACTCTGCTCCGACCTCGACGCCGAGGTGGCGGAGTTCCGCCGCCGCGACCTGTCGGGCACGCCGTGCTGCTACCTGTGGCTCGACGCCACCTACATGGGCTGCAGGGTCGGCTCGTCGGTCGTCTCGCAGGGCGTCGTGACCGCGATGTTAGCGTCAATCTATTTTTCACCAGTTTCGCTAAACAGGCGCGCCGTCCGC
>ERZ1034928.769-NODE-769-length-13387-cov-4.524752_pt1 | contig 13387 bp, 9 predicted proteins | sample MGYA00520627_ERZ1034928 | MGnify/ENA primary metagenome ERZ1034928 (study PRJEB33766, sample SAMN09781755) | gut metagenome | biome: gut microbiome | host: Homo sapiens | place: Madagascar | study: EMG produced TPA metagenomics assembly of the PRJNA485056 data set... | reverse complement strand
GCTACACCCTGCACCTGCGCTGCCGTGCTATGCTGGACAACAGCCCGCTGGCCCAGATCCCGGTATCGGTGTTCGCAGGCCGTGCGTTCCTGAAAACCATGACCATCACCGGCGCTCAGACAGACTGGTGCGATTTTACCGTCAGCTTGCCCGCGTTGAACACAGGGGACGAGTTCTTCCTGCGGTTTTATTTTGGCCAGAGCGGCATGGAACTGGGCGCTGTTATACTGAAAAAATGAGAACTGCAAGTCGAAACGGGAGGGAGGCTGCGGCCTAATGAAACTTGACAGCATAAAACTTCCAAGGCAGAAAAGTGTGCGCGGCGGTTGGTTTTTATCCTACATCCTTGTACTGATCGTGCCGCTGCTGCTCTGCTTGCTTTTATATAATTACTCCACCGGTATTATTACGGCGGAGTCCAAGCGGATCTATGGTTCGGCGCTGGATCAGGCCCGCATCGACCTGGACAGCTACCTGACCGAGATCGAGCAGACACTTTCCCGCGCAGTGCAGGACCAGACCGTGCAGCGGATGGTCACGACCAGGAAGCCGCTGGACGGTTATGATCAGCTGGCATTGGTCAACACCAAGAGCGCACTTTTGACGATTGAGACCGGACACCCGAATGTTACCAATGTGTGGGTCAGCCTGAACAATCTGGACAGCGTGATTTCCAGCCGGGGCTACCTCGACCAGCATCTGTTTTATCTGTCCCGTTTCAAAAACAGCAGCATGAGCGAAGATGCCTGGCATGAGCTGCTGCACGAAAGCCACCCCCGGTGGGAGATGGTCCAGTTGGAGAACGAGGGCGGCACAGACTTTCTGTTTATCCGCTCTGCACTGACGAGCGGGCTGTCCTACGCCGACGCTACCGTTGTGGTGACGGTGAACAAAGAGCTGTTTGTCAAGCGGTTGCAGCAGTTCTGCTGGGACCCGGAACTGGATTTCTATGTCTTAGCCCCGGACGGCACAGCCATTTGCAAAACGGCTGCGGGTGACCCGCCCGCCATGGACATTGTGCAGGCGGCGGCAGACGGTTCGTTTGCCTTTGGGCCGGACGGTCAGCAAGCCTACCTGACCCGTGCCAGCAGCGTGACGGATTGGCAGTATATGCTGAGCATTTCCAACAAGCTGCTGATGAAAAACACCCGCATGACCCAGCTGTTCACCTGGGGCGGCATGGTACTCTGCATGATGTTAGGATTGGGACTGTCTGCCGGGCTGACAAAGAAAAATTATCAGCCGCTGGGCGCATTGGTCAGCCCCTATGACGGCGCTGACGAAGCTCCCGACCTGGTCGAGAAAAACGAGTTTGAGCGTCTGGAATACTACTCCCAAAAGAGCCGCCGCGAGCGCAGCGACCAACAGCATGAGCTGTGGAAAAGCCAGCAGACCCTGCGGCGCTACTATTTGAAATCCCTGCTGGAAAGCCCGCTGAGTCTCAGCCGGGAGACTGCCGAGCGCAGCGGCATTCGGCTTGACGCGCCGTTTTACACGGTGGTCGTCTTTAAAAATCCGATGGCGGACGGAGCACCCATGGGGGACGGCTCCCACTTTGCGGTGCTGCAGATCGCTATTATGAACATTTTCCAGGAAATTGCCGAGCCGCACTTTGCGCTGGAACTGACAGCCCTGGGGGAGACCTGCGTGGCCATTGTGGGCATGCAGGAAAGCACCCCCGCGCAGGACGAGCAGCTGCTGGCGGACATCCGGGAGACACAGCGGCAGATCCGTGCCCACTTCCATGCGGACCCGGGGGCGGCTGTGGGAGAGACCCACGCCGGGGCGGCGGACATCCGCGCGGCCTACCAGGAGGCGCTGGAAGCGCTGAGCTATCTGCGGGATGACGGCGAGCCTGTGGCCTACCGCGGTATCCACGATGCCCGCACGGCCTACACATTCCCCTTGGAGACCGAGCGCAAGCTTATGGACTTGATTTCCTTGGGCAGCGAGGAAAACACCGCCGCCCTTATCCGGCAGGCGTTTCCGCTGGATGGCGCGGTGCAGGACCCCAATGTGGCCCGCTGCCTTGCCTATGACATTACGGCGGCGCTCATCAAGGGCGCAGCTATGGCCGGACTGGACGACCAGAAGGACATCTGTTTCTCGCCCGGGGATGCGGGCAGCCCCGAGGAATTGCAGGCACATTTGATTAAAATTTCCGCTACGCTCTGTGGCCGCGTGCGGCTGCTGAAGGGCAGCACCAGTACGACCCGCGCTCTCTGTGACCGGGTGGAGCAGTACATCAGGGAAAACTACGCCGACCCGGACCTGAATATTTCCCGGGTGGGCCAGCACTTCGACATGACACCCACATATCTGTCCGCCCAATTCAAAAAGGAAACAGGCGTGGCGCTGCTGGCCTACATCAGTAATGTCCGCGTTGAGGCGGCCAAGCAGCTATTGACGCAGGGACTTTCGGTGGCAAAAATTGCCGAGCAGACCGGCTACCGGGACAGCGGCTCGCTGATCCGCGTGTTCAAAAAGGTTACCGGCATGACGCCCGGGCAGTACAAGGCTGCACACAGCGAGGAGTGACCCCAAAAAACAGGAGCCGGACTGCCGCAGTCCGGCTTTTGCTTTTGCATAGGGTACTTGTACAAGATGCACAAAAACAAGCAGGTATGCTTTGTACAATATTTTTGCCATTTTAGAAATTGCCTATGGATTTTGGAAAATTCCCATCTTCGATTTGAGGTTTTGCCTATTTTTTGTGGCTTTTTATTCTGGTTTTGCTGTCGGCAGTGTGGTAGGCTCTAAGCACGGAACGAACACCGGTCGCCAAAAACCAAATCCGTTCAGCGCCACAAAACCTCAGTGGCCGGGCCTCGTTCATAAGAGAGAAAACCACTTCAAAGAAGGAGGAACCCCAACATGAAAAAAATCAAGCAGGCCACCGCGCTGGCCGCTGCGGCAGTCCTGTCCGCCACGATGCTGGCAGGCTGCGGCGGCAGCACCGCAAGCACGGCATCCACAGTGACTGAGACCGCCAGCAGTGCCTCTACCACTGCGGAGAACAGCAACGCAGGTGAGTTCACCTACCCGATGGCCGCAGGTCACAGCATCACCTACTGGTGCAACCTGAAAGAGAGCATCGGCTCCTATTATAAGGACATGGGTGAAAGCCCCTTTGGCAAGGGTCTGATGGAGAACACCGGCGTGGACATCACCTTCCTGCATCCGCCAACAGGCGGCCAGAACGAGCAGTTCAACCTGCTGGTGGCCGACGGTGACCTGCCCGATGTTATGGAATACCACTGGCAGAACTACCCCGGCGGCCCCGAAAAGGCGATCTCCGACGGTGTTATCGTCTCGTTGAATGACATCATCGACCAGTACTGCCCGAACCTGAAAGCCTACCTCGACGCCAACCCCGAAATTGCCCGCCAGTGCCGCACCGATGATGGCAACTACTATGCGTTCCCGTTCATCCGCGGCGATGAAGCTCTGTGTGTGACCGAGGGTCTGCTCATCCGCCAGGACTGGCTGGATGAGCTGGGACTGGAAATTCCCACCACCATTGACGAGTGGCACACCGTGCTGACTGCCTTTAAGGAGAAAGAGGGCGCGACTGCTCCGTTCTGCTATGAGTGGACGACGGGCTCTCTGACCGACAACAACCCCTTCGCCTACGCCTATGATACCAAGCGCGGCTTTTATGTGGGCGAGGATGGCAAGTCCCACTACGGTGCGGCCGAGCAAAACTACAAAGAGTATCTGCAGACCATGCACGACTGGTATGCCGAGGGACTGCTCGACCCCGACATGATGACCTCCAGCTATGAGACGGTCAGCGCCAAGGTCAGCAACGGCAACGCGGGTGCATCCTTCGGCTGGGCCGGTTCCCGTATGGGTGTCTGGAGCAACGCAGGCGTTGAGAATGACCCCGACTTCAACCTGCAGCCCTGCCCCTATCCTTCCCGCGACAGTGAGCACACCGTGAAGATGGGCCAGATCGACAGCGCCTGCCCCAACCAGGGCATGGTCGCCATCACCACCTCCTGCAAGGATGTCGAGGCAGCTGCCCGCTTGCTGGACTGGGGTTACAGCGACGAAGGTCATATCTACTACAACTTCGGCACCGAGGGTGTCACCTATGAGATGGTGGACGGTGTCCCCACCTACACTGACTTGATTATGAACAACCCCGAAGGTCTGGCCCCCGGTACCGTTATGGCCCATTACATCCGCGGTAACTACAACGGCCCCTTTGTGCAGGATCTGAACTACCTGAAACAGTACTACACGCTGGACGGGCAGAAGAAGTCCTATGAGACCTGGACGGTCAAGACCGCTGCCAAGTACGCCATGCCCAACGTTACTCCCACGGCGGAGGAGAGCGAGGAGTACTCCACCATCATGAACGAGGTCGAGACCTACCGCGATGAGATGACCAACAAGTTCATCCTGGGTACCGAGAGTCTGGACAACTTCGACCAGTATGTCGAAACGCTGAACAGCCTGGGTCTGCAGCGCGCCATCGAGATCGAGGACGCCGCTCTGGAACGCTACAACGAGCGCTGATAACACACTGCTACGGCAGCCATAACATGGGACGGGCCGCTGGCCCGTCCCACTTTTTTCTCAAAGGGAGAAATTCTTATGAAAACACCTACCGCCCAAAAGACGGAAAAAACGGCCAAACCGGTCAACCGCAACAGCTTTGCGTTCCGCGCCCGCCGGGACTGGCAGCGCAACTGGGAGCTATACATCATTATCATCCCGGTGCTGATTTATTTTATCCTGTTCCAGTATAAGCCGATGTACGGCGCACTGATCGCGTTCAAAAACTACAAACCCGCACTGGGCTTTTTCGGCAGCCCGTGGGTCGGCCTGGACAACTTCACCCGCTTTTTCACAAGCCCGTTCTTTGGACGTCTTGTCCGCAACACGCTGCTGCTCAGCTTTGAGCTGCTGCTGTTCGGCTTCCCGGCGCCCATCATTCTTGCCCTGCTTATCAATGAGGTCCACCACCGCGGCTTTAAAAAGACGGTTCAGACATTAAGCTACCTGCCGCACTTTATCTCTCTGATCGTCGTCGTCGGCATGATCACCGATTTCTCGATGACCAGCGGCCTGTTCAATGATATCATCGTCTTTTTTGGCGGTAAGCGCAGCCCGCTTTTGCAGAATCCGGCACTCTACCGCACGATCTATGTGCTGTCCGACATCTGGAAGCAGGTTGGCTGGGGCTCCATCATTTATCTGTCGGCTCTCTCCGGCGTGGATGCCCAGCTGTATGATGCCGCGTCCATCGACGGCGCGGGCCGCTTCCAGAAGCTTTTGCATGTCACACTGCCCGGCATCATGCCCACCATCATCACGATGCTGATCCTGCGTATCGGCAGCTTGATGAGCGTCGGCTACGAAAAGACCATCCTGCTCTACAACCCCTCCACTTACGACACTGCGGATATTATCTCGTCCTATGTTTACCGCGTCGGTCTGCTGGAGCAGGGCTGGAGCTACTCTACGGCCATCGGCCTGTTCAACAGTGTCATCAACTTGATTTTACTGGTGCTGGCGAACAAGCTCAGCAAAAAGCTGGCCGACACGAGCCTTTGGTAAGGGGGATCCACCATGCAGAATACAAAAACCATGAAGATCAAAATGTCCACCGGCGAAAAGATCTTCTCAGCCATCAACTATATTTTCCTGGCACTGGTGGCCGCTGCCTGCCTGTACCCGATGCTGTATGTGCTGTTTGCGTCTTTCTCCAACAGCAATCAGCTTATGCGCCATACCGGTATTCTGCTCTGGCCGCTGGGCTTCAACACAAGTGCCTATGAGATGGTGTTCAAAAACCCGATGATTGCGCGCGGCTACCTGAATACAATGTTCGTGCTTGTCATGAGCTTGATTTTGCAGATCACGCTGACCTCGCTGGGCGCGTACTTCCTCTCCCGCCGCAATGTCATGTTCCAAAAGCCCATCATGCTGCTCATCACCTTTACGATGTTCTTCTCCGGCGGCATGATCCCCACCTACTTGAACATGAAGAGCCTGCACCTGACGGGCAGCCTGTGGGGCTTGATCCTGCCGTTCATGATCAGTGTGTATAACATGATTATCCTGAAAACCTCGTTTGCTTCTATTCCGGAATCCCTGATCGAGGCCGCCCGCATCGACGGTGCAAGCCATCTGAAGGTGCTGTTCTCCATCGTGCTGCCGTTGTCCAAGGCAATTCTGGCTGTCATGGTGCTGTATTATGGCGTCGGTGTGTGGAACGGCTGGTTCTGGGCGTCTGCTATCCTGCGTGACCGCGAGATGTACCCCCTGCAGCTCGTCCTGCGCGAGATCTTGCTGCAGAACAGCACCTCCAACATGACCGGCGGCACCGGCGTCGCCGATGTGGAATCTGTGGCCGCCACTGTCAAGTATGCCACCATCATGGTCGCGACGGTGCCGATCCTCTGCATCTATCCGTTCCTGCAGAAATACTTTGCCGCCGGCGTCATGGTCGGCGCTGTCAAGGAGTAAAGGAGGAAAACTATGTCCGAACGTTTCACCGCGCCGCAGGATAATGCGCTGTATTTGCAGATGTGCGCGGAAATCGAGGAAAAGCTGCGCCGTGCCGCGCCGCTGTACACCCGCCGCTACCCGCATGTCAGCACCCTGCCCGCCGAGGGGCTGCGCTACACGCCGGAGGAAAACAACATCTGGACGTCCTCTTTCTTCCCCGGTATGATGTTTCTGGCCGCCAGGCGCACCGGAGACGCTGCGTTCCTGCAGTATAAGGGCGATTACCTCGCGTCGTTCAAGGCGCGGCTGGATGACCGCATCGGCATCAGCCACGATTTAGGCTTTTTGTACACTTTGTCCGCCGTCGCTTTGTACAAGCTGACGGGGGACGAGGAGGCCAAAGCGCTGGCCCTGCGCGCCGCCGATATGCTGTGTGAGCGCTACAACGAGAAAGGCCGCTACATTCAAGCATGGGGCGAGTTCAACGTCGGCACACCCTATGTAAAAATCATCGTGGATACGATGCTGAACCTGCCGCTGCTGTTCTGGGCCGGCGAGACGACCGGAGAGGCCCGCTATACGGACATTGCCACCGCCCATGCCCACACCTGTGCAGACTATCTCGTGCGGGAGGATTACTCCTCGTTCCACACCTATCTGATGGATCCCGCCACAGGTAAGGCTGTCGAAGGGCGCACGCATCAGGGTTTCCACGATAACACAACATGGGCGCGCGGGCAGGCATGGGTCGTGACCGGGTTTGCGCTGGCCTATACCTACACAAAAGAACCGCGCTTTCTGGAAGTGAGCCGCAGAGCCGCCGAGGTATTTTTGCAGAACCTGCCCGCCGACTTTGTCCCCTACTGGGATTTCACCTTTAACGACCATATCCCCGATATCCGGGACAGCTCCGCTGCATCGATTTTCACCTGCGGTCTGCTGGAATTGGCACAGTATGTGGACAACGCCGAGGCCGCGCGAGACCGCGCCGCCGCCCGGACCATTGTGCGCAGTCTCTACGACCATTATTTTCTGCATGACCCAGACCGCGCGGGTGTGCTGACCGACGCCATCTACCACCGCGACACCGGCGCAACCTGCGTCATCTGGGGCGACTATTTCTTCTATGAGACCCTCCTGCGCCTGCTGGGCGGGGATAAGTGCTTCTGGTAAATTTATAAAAGCCTTCCCCCGCGGGGGAAGGCGGCGCGCAGCGCCGGATGAGGGGAAAACTGAATGGCGCTGCCCCTGCATGGGTGGCCGCGGAAGGTCTGCCCTCATCAGTCTGCTTCGCAGACAGCTTCCCCCGCGGGGGAAGCCTTTTTTATCATCACGAAAGGATCATCACTATGGATGTTTTTGCATCGGCTTTAGCCGCCAACCCTATGCAGACCCGGCAGGACGCCGTCACGGCGCTGCTGGATTTGATTCGTCCTCTCAAAGCCTTTTACTCGGCGGGGGGCGCTCTGCTTAAGGTCGGCAACACAGCTGCTCACTACGGTGAAAAAGATGCCCGCATGGAAGGCTGGGCGCGTATTCTCTGGGGGCTTGGTCCGCTGTTCGGCGGCGATAACACGGCATTGCCCGCTGATCAGCAGGCAGAAATCGCGGCATGGGCCGACCTCTACCGCGCGGGTCTTGTCCATGGCACCGACCCAAGCCATTCCGAATACTGGGGGGACATCTTCGATTATGACCAGAAGATGGTCGAGACTGCCGCGCTGGATCTGGCGCTCTGCCTTGCCCCGGATGTGCTCTGGACGCCGCTGACCGACGCCCAGAAGCAGAATGTCTACTGCTGGCTCAATCAGATGAACGCCCACCGCATCCGCCCCAACAACTGGCGTTTTTTCCGCATCTTAACGAATATGACCTTTGCCCGGCTGGGTCTGCCCTATGACACCGATCAACTGAAGGATGATTTTGGCGTTGTCGAGCATTGTTATACCGGCGGCGGCTGGTATTTTGACGGCAACCCCGGCCAGATGGATTACTATATCCCCTTTGCCATGCACTTTTACTCGCTCATCTGGTCGGCACTCTCCCCGCTGGATGCCGATGGCTGCGCGGCCAGACTTAAGGCCCGCAGCGGCGAATTTGCCGGGGATTTCATCCAGTGGTTCGCAGATGACGGCGCGGAGATTCCGTTTGGCCGCAGTCTGACCTACCGCTTCGCCCACGCAGCATTCTTTGCGGCCTATGCGTTTGCAGGTGCGCAGAATGAAAGCATCCCCTGGGGCGCGGTGCGCCATACCGTGCTGGCCAACCTGCACCACTGGTTCCAATACCCCATCACCGACGCGGCGGGCGTGCTGACCATCGGGTACCAGTACCCGAACCTGCTCATGAGCGAGCAGTACAATGCCCCCGGCAGTCCCTACTGGGCCTTTAAGGCGTTCCTGTTTTTGGCGCTGCCCGCCGACCATCCGTTCTGGACAGCGCCGGACGCAACGGTTCCGCACCCGGTACAGCAGCGGCAGGACAAACCCCACATGCTCGTCTGCCACGACGGCGGGCATATCACGGTGTTCCCGGTGGGGCAGCACTGCATGAACCATGGGGCCATCAGCGCCAAGTATGAAAAGTTCGTCTACTCCAACCGCTTTGGCTTCAGCGTTGGCCGCGGCACCGATCTGAAGGACGGCGCGTTCGACAACACATTGGCTGCCAGCCCGGCAGGGATGAACTTCTACCGTATGCGTTACGGCACGGATGACTTTGCCGTGACGGACGCTTACACCTACGCCGCCTATACCCTGCTGCCCGGCACCACGGCGCAAAGCTGGGTCGTACCCTGCGGCGGCAGCTGGCATGTCCGCGTGCATAAAATTGTGACGACTTCGCCCATAGACATTGCCGATGGCGGTTTTGCCTTGTCTGTCGAGGAGCCGTTCACCCGCCGCATCGGGGCCGAGGACGGCAAGGTGCTGCTGCAGCAGGTCGAGGACGTCAGCGGCGGCAAGGCTGTGTTCCTGCCGTGGGGCTGCACGGCGGCGGTCAGTCTGCTGGGCGGCGCACAGGCCGAGTTTGTGCGCACCTTCCCCAACACGAACTTGATGGCAAACCTCTGCGCTGTGCCATATTTGAAAGCCGCCTTGCAGCCCGGTACGCATATTCTGGTGGATGCCTTCTACGCCCGTCCGGCGGATGCCGATGATTGTGGCGGTTTCGCAGCCAAGCCCTTTGCCGCGCGCAAAGGCAATGCAATCGAGATCTCCTGCGCGGACGGACGCACGATTCGTATTGATCTGGAGGGCTGAACCATGCACAAAGCGCTGCTGCGCCGCTGGTGCGATGCGATGCTGAAATATCAGCTGCATGACACAGGCGATACCCGGCTGGACGGCGGGCTGCTCTGCCCTGCCTGTATGCGGGTACATGGCCGCAGTGCCGATGCGATTTTGCCGCTGGTGACCCAGTGGCAGACCGACGGCGACGAGCGCTGCCTGCATGCGGCGGAAAAGCTGTTCGCATGGTCGGCCAATATGCGCCGCCCCGACGGCAGCATGAACAACGACACGAACAGCAGCTGGAACGGCATCACGGTATTTTACGCAAACGCCTTGGGGGAAACGCTGCTCTGGTACGGGGACAAACTGCCCGCTGCAGACCGCGATGCATGGACAGCCCGCTTTGCCGAGATGGCGGAGTATCTCTGCCAAAATATTGAAAAAATCGGCGGCAATGTCAACTATCCCATCACCTGCGCCTACACAATGGCACTGGCCGCGCGCCTTTTGGGTGGGGAGCGGTTCGCAGCCAAGGCAAAGCAGCTGGCGGATTTTGCCGTGACACACATCACGGCGGACGGTCTGCTGTACGGCGAGGGTCACCCTATGACAGCCGTAACGCCCAGGAGCTGCCGCCCGGTGGACCTTGGGTATAACGCGGAGGAATCACTGCCCGCGCTGATCCTGTACGCGGAACTGACCGGGGATGAGGATGTAGGCCGCGCTATGCTGCGCACCGCGCGGGAGCACCTCAACTTTATGCTGCCTGACGGCGGGTGGGATAATAGCTTCGGCAGCCGCAGTTACAAGTGGAGTTGGTGGGGCAGCCGTACCTCAGATGGGTGCCTTGCGGGCTTTGCGGCCCTGAGCCGCCATGACCCGGTGTTTGCCGCCGCTGTACAGAAAAATCTGGAATTGCTGAACCGATGCACCCATGACGGTCTTTTGTACGGCGGACCGATGTATATAACAGCAGGGGAACCTGCTTGTATTCACCACACATTCTGCCATGCCAAGTCCGTGGCGGCGCTTGTGCATGACGGCTGGCAGCTCCCGGCGGCATTGCCCAGGCTGCCCTCTGAGACAGCGGCTGGCACGCGGTATTATCCCACCATCAATACGGTTCGCATCGCGCAAGGCAACTGGCGCACGACTGTGACGGGCTATGACTATGAATACCTGCCCGGCGGTCACCCCACGGGCGGTATGGTGTCACTGCTGTGGCACGCCGCCCGCGGTCCGGTGCTGGCGGGCAGTATGGACCCTTACCGCCAGAACGAGCCGAACAATATGCAGATGCCGCGCTGGCAGTTTGACATTTGCACCACGCCGCGCATCGAACTGCGCCGCGACGGTAAAACCTATTGCAGCAGCAATGATTTGACCGCCGCCTTGACTGTGGGCAAAAATGAGACTGGCGCGGGCGGCAGACTGCGCACTGCGGCTCAGGACGCCGCCGGACGGTACGATTTTGCCGTTTCCGTAATGCCGGGAAAAGTTACCGTGACGGGTCACAGTGAGGACGCGGATGCAAGGTTTATCCTGCCCGTCATCTCGCCGGAGGGGGAAAATGTTGAATGGCAGGATGCCAACACCGTGCGCATCGGCAGCGGTCCCGCTGCCCTAACCGTGCAGGCAGACCGCCCGCTGCCTGCCGCCGGAGTACGGCACACCCGTCCGCTTCCGCCGCCTGTTTAACCCGGTAGGCGGCTTCCAGTCCGTGGTGCTGACCCTGCCCGCTGAGCATCCATTCACTGTCACTCTGAAAATTGGAGACAAAGAATGAACGATATATTGCTAAAAATCACAAACGGAGACAGAACACTGGCGCAGGCCTGCAACCACCTTGTTTACCCGGCAGCTTATGTGCCCGGCGACAGGATTACCCTGACCGTGCCGGAACCGGGGTACTATGTCATCCGGCTGGATGATGCCATGAATGAGGAATTTGTCTACATGAAAGAAACTTCTTTCACGCTGGAAATACCCTTTGCGGAAGCGCGAATCAGTTACAGCCCGCGAGCCTTTTCCGGGCAGATGCACGATCTGTCGGCACGGCCCGCGCGGACAGAGGAAATTGCAGCACCGCGCAATCTGGCCCGCAACGGCTACGACTGCCACGGCAACACGGCCTGCTACCCCCACGCATGGGCCAATGTGGAAACACGGGGGGAAGCCGTTTTTGCCGCCCGCAACGCCATTGACGGCGTCATTTGTCCCGAAAGCCACGGCGCCTACCCCTATCAAAGCTGGGGCATCAACCGTGATCCGGAAGCGTGCTTGACGTTGGAATTCGGCCGCTCGGTCAGGGCGGATACATTGGTGCTGACGACCCGCGCGGACTTTCCCCACGATGCGTGGTGGAAAAGCGCGAGAGTCACGCTGTCAAACGGAGACGCACGGATCCTTACGCTGGAAAAATCCCCCGAGGGCAAGGGGCAGAGCTTTGATTTGGGCGGCGCCGTCATCACAAGTCTGCTGCTGGACGACCTGAAAAAGGCCGACGACCCCAGCCCATTCCCGGCGCTGACGCAACTGGAAGTATGGGGAACGAATGTATGAGATTAGAACGTGTGACCTCTGCCGCACACCCGATGTATACGCAGGCAATGGCATTGTATAAAAAGAGCTTCCCGCCCTATGAGCAGCGCGAAGCGCCGTCCCAGGAGTGTATTTTAGGAGAGGAAGATTACAACTTTGCGCTGGTGTACGACGGCAAACTATTTGTCGGACTGGTGCTGTATTGGGAAGCCGCAGAGTATCTGTATATCGAGCATTTTTGCATTTTGCAGGCTTTGCGAAACCATCATTATGGGCAGCGGACGTTGGATCTGCTGGCGGAATTCGGCAAAACTTTGATCTTGGAAATCGATCCGCCGACGGATGCGATTGCCCGCCGCCGCAAAATGTTTTATGAGCGCTGCAGCTTTGCTGAGAATCCTTTCCCGCACATACACCCGCCCTACCACACTGAAAATCACGGCCATGCCCTTGTCGTTATGACCTATCCCATACCGATTCCGCAGGAAAAATACAACAACTTTTACCGTTATCTAACAGAAAAAGTCATGAAGGACGTCTTTTGACGGAGTGAACAAATAAATTATATCGCATGATAGCAGCTGTGTGCAATCGTAAGTTGTACTCGCTGGTGTTAAGTTGTATGTATCTCTGCAAGATTACAGCGGAAAAATCCGTTTTTATGTTTTGCGGATAAGATAGGATTCGTATTTGCTCTTTTAGTATTTTATTTGTTTCGTTATTTATTTGTGCGGGCTTTTCCTGTACAGGTGAAACCCGTCTGGGCAAAGCCTGCACAGGAAAAGCCGTTCTTGGGCAAAAGCCTCAAAGACGGGGAATTTGGGGTGGTATATGGCTGGACGAGTACCGCGCCGATGCTGTGTGAATGTGCCCAAACAGGGGCGTTTTTCGCGGCGACAGGGGTGGTGTGCGGGGATGTTGTGGAGTAGGGTTTGCATACAACTTCTTGCTGGAGAGTAAAACTTATATACTGATTTTTTGGGCTTTTCCATTGTGAGAACCCGGTGATGTGGGTATGAGTATTTTCCAATGAGCCTAAAGCTGCGCATTTATTCGCGCGGTGCGTGTGAGAACCCGCCTCGCAGATTTGCCCCCAAAACTGCCCCCAAAAGGGTTTGGAACGGGTCAGCACGATGCAGCACCCCTTTGTACAC
>ERZ1034928.768-NODE-768-length-13389-cov-4.069297_pt1 | contig 13389 bp, 11 predicted proteins | sample MGYA00520627_ERZ1034928 | MGnify/ENA primary metagenome ERZ1034928 (study PRJEB33766, sample SAMN09781755) | gut metagenome | biome: gut microbiome | host: Homo sapiens | place: Madagascar | study: EMG produced TPA metagenomics assembly of the PRJNA485056 data set... | reverse complement strand
GTTGGAGAGATGTTGGAGAGAAAAACAGGAGAGAACAAAAAAGCTCAATTTTCCTTATTGTTATGGGCATTTACAGAAGTGTGTTGACTAAATTTTATGCAAATTCCCCCTTGCCTCAAAAATCAAACCGTCCCTGCCTGCTGTTGATGAGTTCGAATAATGGACGGTGATTCTAGTGGATTACAGTTACGACTTTGCAAAAATCAAGGCAAACTACCCTGAAAAAATCGGGCTGGAGCAGATGCGCGTCATCTGCCATATCAGCAAAAAGACGGCGCGTTATCTGCTGACAAGCGGGCTTGTTCCCTGCATAGATACCGGCAAGAAAACCCGCCAGTACACCATCAATACAAAAGATGTTATCGCGTATCTTAAAAAGCGTCAATCCCAACCGGAAAAATTCTCGGCACCGACCGGGTATTACTCAGCGAGCTGGAACAAAGGCGGCAAGCCCAAAACGCTGACCTTACAGGAATGGGCAAATCTGGATACCGCCAAAAGCAGAAAGAAGTTTCAGGACTTTCTTACCCTGAAAATGCAGCCCTACAGCGATGTGCTGAGTGTCGCCGAAGCAAGCCGGTTTACCGGCTATCACCATAACACCTTCACGAATTGGTGCCATAACGGTTACATCCGATACTTTGAAATTAGTGGTGGGTATATGATTCCCAAATCTTGTCTGCTGAATTTTCTGCTTAGTCCTCATATTCTGGACAGCTATCGACCTTCTAAAAAGCTGGTTGACCTTGCGAAAGAATTCAGCCGATAGGGCAAATCGACAAAAAAGCCCACCACCAAATGAGTGCCATAGAGAAAAGCAGCGTCCCCCGAATGTCAAACGGAGGACGCTGTTTTTATAGCCCTATTTCAACTGCTGACAATTTGTCACCAGTTGGCGCATGACTGTCATCGGCATTAGGCAGTGACATATAGCTTCTGTTATTTTCAACCGCCTACAATTTGTAGTCATTTCACAAACCGTATGCTTTGGAGCTGTTTCAGATTATGCCCTATTAAATCGAAGCATTTGAATTCGGCCACTAACAGCGGCGGCAATTTTCACGGCTCGTCCATCATCAAACTGGGCGGCTGTTCGGAAGATTTCTTCTACTTTATTGGAAAATCCATCAAGGCGCTCCAGCGGCAGATCCACATAAGGCGCAATCAGCTTTAGCTGGGATTGCTGTGAGGTTTCAAACGGTTTGGCCGGAACCATCGCCTCTGCGCAGATCGCGCGGGTGAGGGTCATTTGCCAAAGGCTTGTGCCGCTGTCATAGATGGGCGCTGTTCCTTTCCATTCCAGCGTTTCGGAATCGCGCAGGAAACCGAAGTTTCCCAAATGGCGATCTGTGTTGGCTAAGATGAAATCGGCAGCCAGCATATTGCAGACCGCTTTCTTTGCATCAGGAATTCCGACAGTCCGGCAGCAGGTGTCGAAGTGTTCCCAGTTGGAAACACCCTGCGCTTGCGGCAGCAGCCGCATAAATTGGGCGGCGGTGACAAGTTCGGTGTGATCATTGGTAAAACACGCGCAGGCGGACATGACCTGCCCGCCCTGCTCTACAAGCCAGTAGGGAACGTGCGGCATACCAAGCGCATCATACAGAGCCGTGGCAACGATTTCGTTGTAAGGCTCCTGCTTGTAAATGCCCGATCCTGCTTTTAAGAGGATTCGTTTTCCGTCCGCAATGCGCCAGCGCTTTTGTAAAAAGCCGTCTGAGGTATTGCAGGGGGAACACAAATCCGGCTGTGCCGAGAGAACCCCCTCGCCAAACAAAGCGCGTCCCACATCGTCAGAAAAGTCGTTCTCGTAGAAATTTACATCGCGCCAGTTCTGTGGGGCATCGCAGGGCGTGACCCAATACTGGTCTGAAAGGCTCAGCCCGCTGCATTTGACAAGCAGAAGTTCGGCGTAAGGAATATGCAGCGTTTCCAAGGCGTGCTCCAGCCCGGAACGGCTTGCCGGGATACCGCGCCCTGCCCACCATTTGCGCAGGGACAGAACATCAAAGCTGCCATCGCTATGCCTTGCGCCAAGGGGAATCCTCTGCGCCGAAAGAACCTCCGCCACATCAATAATGTCGCCGGTCTTTTCAGCTATTTCAATAACAGCCACTTGATGATTGCGCTGCATCAGGAAAAATCGCATTCTGCTCACCTGCCTTACCTTATAGAACGATTATACTCTATCCGGCGGGGCTTTGCAATCTGCGTTTTTGTCGCAGCGTCAATCCTTTTCTATAAACCAAGGGGGAAGTATATCTTTTTTCGGGAAATGGGGTGCCGTCTGTGTTTCCCCCCACACCCCCTTTCAGCCAGCCGAAGTGACAAATAGCCAGCTAAAAACAAATAATCGTATCCTTGCTACCTTACCTATTTTGTAGGCAAGGTGCTTTTTTCATACAGAAACGGAGGTCACCCCCATGGGAAAATACCAAAAGAACATCGAAGCTGCCCGCCAAATTACCGTGATGCAGTATTTGGAAACCTATCACCCCGGCGAACTTGTGCGCAAAACGGATCGCGAGTACTGCACCCGGACGCACGATAGCCTGATCATCACGCCTGCCAATGGATTCTTCCACTGGTTTTCGCGTCATGTAGGCGGCAACAACGCCATTGATTATCTGACCAAGGTGGAGGGCATACAGCGAAACCTCCGCTGCGGTGCTGGGCGTTTATGTACAGGCGGATGCGGATTTTACCGCACAGTTAGTTTATACTGCGCCCGATGGCAGCACACTGACCAAAACCCTACAGGTAGCCATCGACCGCAATACGACTGCCGAATATCCTTTCCCCGACAGCGAAATTGCCACCTTTGCCGAGCGCCCCACCCCTGCGGTGACCAACGGCAAGATCACCAAGGTTGCCAAAGTCAACGGCACATGGCTGATCTGGTTCAACGGTGAGGAAGCCTATTGCTGCACCCACGGTGCCAACGGTCAGCCTGCAGGATGCCCGCCGTACACCTATGTGAACACTTCCACCGTCAGCGCTGACCAGTGCGTCCCCGGTGACCACTACGGTAACCAGATTCGCATCTGGGGCGGATTGAACCAGCTTTCTTTGGGCGATGCGGACGATCTGCCCGCAGTTTTTTCCGCTGATGAGGGTGAAGAAATCTCTCTTTTGGATTTCTGTGCATCAATTTATGACGATGTACAGATGTATATTATCGAAAACTTTCCCGAAAGCACCGCGGCGGGAATTTATCTTGCCTCTGCCGATGAGCTGGCGAACGGTGTGGAAACCTACGCCTCCGCCCGTGGGTACTACACCTACATCTACAATCCCGGTCGCGCAGGGTGGCAGACCGTTGCCCTGATCGGACCTGAGATCGGTGAGGAGGAACCTGAGCCGGAACCTGTTGTGCAGGAATACTACGCCAGCTGGGAGGCACCGGCCCAGACCGCCAGCGGAAGTTTTGATTTTTCCTATGGAATCCGCACGGATAAGATCCAGCTGAAAACGCAGGAAAAGGTGGACGGCGCGACCATCGAGATCGAGCCCATCACCAAATCCGGCAGCATTGACGGCGGCAGCTGGTCTGTCAGCCCGGCAAGCAACCAGACCGTAACCACCAGCGGGCATACCGCCGATGACAACTACCAGAAGAACGGCGGCGACGCAGCCGCAAGCTGGAGCCTGCACTACGCGGTGACTAAGACCTCCGGCACACGCAACGGTCGAGTCGGACCGTATACCTCACAGGAAGCTGCCGACGAAGCCGCCAACAGCGCCCGCGATGCTGCCCTTGCGGAATTGCAGGCAGAAGCGCAAAATGCCGTAAACGCGGCAGTCAGCAGCGCCCAAACTCAGTTGGGCAGTTTGCAGTTCCGATACGAAGAAATCCCCGTACCCTACGGCTTTGAAAAGTATTGGGGCAGCAACGGCAGCTACCAGACACTGACCGTGCCGGCCAACTCCGACAACGAGTACCTGATGCGCAACGCGGAATGGAGCCTGCAGGTCAATATACGAAAAACCGACAGCGAAACCGGCAACCCGATTGCCGCCGATTCCCGTAATAGATACCTTGATTGATCTTGCCGGAGCAATGACCTTAGATTATCTTGCAGCAAAACGTAGGCAGAAAAATGGAACAAAACGCAGCAAGAAAATTGATCCATACGCTGCAACCGGTGCTGCAATGGGCATGGGGCTAATTAAGGACACCGATGACATCATCAAGTTTGGCGGTGTCCTTGGCGCAATGGGAGCTTTTGATTCTGATGATGATTTACCAATTAGCACAGCCGCATACATGGCTCCCCGTGATAATCGCTAGGTGACCGAAAGCCCTTCCGCCATCTTCAGCGCACCCTTTACAGATTTTACATTAATGTGGCTGCTTCCGCTTCCCTGATATCTCGGTGCTTCCGCAAATGCGCCGATAAATGCAGCTTTCGTTTCAGCGGCAAGCGGCAGAATGTTCTCTTCATTTTTCAGCAGCACACCGCACTGTGTGGCAATCTTTTTGCTCAACCCGGCATATGCGGTTCTGTCCGCCACCGTTTCAGGTTTCCGTTTCTCCTGATAGTCCAGCGCAAATCCCACCATACGCTCCGCCATGCGGTCAATGGTCTCCTGCTCCAGCTGCCCCTCTCTGGCGGCCTGCTTCACGGCGTCCAGCATCTGTACATATCCTCCCGGCATATTAAGATCCAGCCCGGCCTGCATCCCCTTGACCATATCCTTTGTAGCGCCCCAGTCTGTGACTACGAACCCCTCAAATCCCCACTTGCCGCGCAGGATATCGGTCAGCAGTTCTTTGTTCACAGAGCAGAACTCGCCGTTTATCGCATTGTAAGCGCACATGATGCTCCTGGGCTTTCCTTCCTTTACCGCAATTTCAAAAGCCGGAAGATAGGTCTCATATAATGTCCGCTCATCCAGATTGGAGGAACCGCTCATCCGGTGCGTCTCCTGATTATTCGCCGCAAAATGCTTCACGCAGGCAGCAACGCCCTGCTCCTGCAGGCTTCCTATATATGCCGCCGCCAGCTTACCCGTCAGATAGGGGTCTTCACTGAAATACTCGAAATTCCTGCCGCAGAGGGGGCTTCTCTTCATATTCAGACCAGGGCCAAGAAGCATTCCCACATCTTCCGCCTGGCATTCCTGCCCAAGCGCCTCTCCCAGTTCCTTTAACAGCCCCACGTCAAATCCGGCTGCAAGCACTGATGCAGTGGGATAACATACAGTTTCAATACTCTCATTGATTCCCATATGGTCTGCTTCGCCTTTCTGCTTTCTCAGACCATGAGGCCCGTCGCACATCATCACCTGCGGAATCCCCAGCCGCTCCACACTGCGGCTATGCCAGAAATCTGCGCCGTAGCACAGCTCAATCTTCTCATCCAGCGACATTTCCCCTACAATTTCCCTGATTTTCTTTTCCCTGAGTTCTTTGCTTTCTCCCATACCTTGTTACCTCTCTTTTCTTAAATTTAATCAGTTTCGTTTCAAAAATCTTTATCTACATTTTTACTTTATATTCATAATTACCCGATGATGCTTCATAAGTCTGGTCTGCCAGCTGTATCGTGGCCGTGGTGTTTGCCGGAATTGTAATCCGATAGATTACGGTGTCGTTTTCCATTTCCCATTCGCTTCTTACCTCTCCGTAAATGCTGGTGTACGCAAGCTTTGCGGAAGAAATCGTTCCGCCCGGCTGCGGCGCAATATGGAAATGGTTCTCGCCGTCAACTTCCACACCGCACATATTTCGGAAAATCCACTCACAGGCAGCGCCTTTGCTGTAATGGTTTAAGGATGCCGCTTCCGGTTCTGCAAAAATCCCTTCCCAGTCCTCCCAGATTGTGGTCGCCCCATTCTTCGGCATTGCAAGCCACCCCGGAATCTCTTCATTTTCCAACAGCTTATAGGCATAAGACACGTCAATATCATTCAGTACATACAGGATAAACGGCGTTGACAGAAATCCCGTACCGACTCTCCAGCGGAAGAAATCCAATGCCTCAAGCAGTCTTTTCTGCGCGTATGCTTTATCTTTATTATCCAGCAGTTCCATATACAGCGGCCGTACCAGCTTTGCCTGCCTGTTGGTATCCAGAGAATACTCTTTCACATGGATAAGTTCCTGATAAGCTGCCTTGCAGTGGTCCGCGTATTCCCGATACCGCCCTGCATCCTCCCTCTTCCCCAGTTCTTCCGCAATCTCCGCCAAAAGCCGTAATACATATGCGGAATAGGCGGTTGACTCCTCTATGTGGGGTTTGGATAAGTCCTTCATCTGGAACGGAACCAACTCCTTTGGCTCAATCCATTCTCCGTAGGACAGCCCTTTCATTGCCAGATACTTCCCCGCTTCCTTGCTGACCGGTATCTTCTTGGAAAATACGGACTTCTTCCCCAGTCTGCCAATCACAAATTCGCCGTAACGCGCCATGGATTCATAATTTTCCTCCAACACCCTCCGGTCTCCATACTGTTTCCACAAGCGGTACGGAATCAGGATTCCTGCATCTGACCAGCCAGCGGAGGAATCCAGCATTTTCATAAAAAACTCCTGTTCTCCACGGGGTGCCGTCTGGGTATAGGAACCGGTATCCAGCTGTTCATTTTTCATATCCTTTATGTATTTACGCCCAAACGGCATATACTGAAAAATGTAACTGGCCGTGCTGCAGAAAATCTGTGCGTCCCCCGTCCAGCCAACGCGTTCTCTGGTCGGGCAGTCCGTTGGCACATCTGCATGGTTATTTTTTGCCGACCAGATAGTACAATCCACAAACTGGTTCAGTAGTTTTTCCGAAGAAGAAAAGCGGACTGTCTGTTCCATATCGGAGTAAACTGCGATTGCCGTGAAATCTTCTGCTTTCCAATCTATATCCGTTTCAACCAGCACATAGCGGTATCCGTAAATCGCAAATGCCGACCGGTAATGGTTCATTCCCTCTTTGCAGGTATACTCAATCGTCTGGAATCTCACGATCTGCTCCGGCTTTTTCCCTACGGATGCATCCACATTTATGGTGGTAAATTCTCCGTCCTTCAAGTATTCCCCCAGCCGGAGATGTATTTTATCTCCCGCCTTTGCCATGATGTGGAAATCCAGAAATCCGGCAATGTTCTGGCCAAAATCCAGTATCTTCTGTCCTGCCGGACTGGTAATCACAGCCGGTTTAAACTGTTCATGTTCTCTGATTGCCACATTATTGGAAGCTGCAAGCAGCGCGGTATGGGAAACCACTTTCGCCTTTTCCCCATAAGAGGGTTCCCTTTCCGCCTCGATGCTTTCTCCGCCCTTCATATCCGCGTAGCGGACCGGGCCATCGCTACTCCAATCCCAGGTATCATCTGTTGCGATTGTCATTTTCTGTCCTTCGGAATCAGTTATTTCCATCTGGACCAACAGCTTCGTTTCATCTCCATACAGGTTGGAGGCATTATTCGCGCCTGCATAACTGCGGTACCAGCCGTCCGCCAGGACTGCCGTTATTTCATTTTCCCCTTCCCGTAAAAGCCCCGTGACATCGTATGTCTGGTATTGCACCAGCTTTCGGTAATTTGTAGAGCCCGGCTTCAGCACGTCATTTCCCACACGGTTTCCATTGATAAAAAGTTCATAGATACCGCAGGCAGCTGCATAAATCCTTGCTTTTTTTACATTTCCTGTCTGAAACCTTTTTCTAAAATAGTCCGCCGGATAGCGTTTCTTTTTTTCAATGGTCTGGTTTGCGGAAATCCATTTTGCACTCCAGTCCGCCTCTTTTAACAGCCCCATCTCAAAATGCGCTGTGTCCGACCATTCGCCCTCCTGATCCGTCTCATCCCAAAGTTTTACCTTCCACTCGGCAATACTTCTTGAAGGAAGTTCTTTTTCAAACGGGATATGCGTCATCCGGCTGCTTGTTACTTTCCCGGTATCATAGGTTTTTCCATCCACGTTCGCCCAAATCCGGTATGCCGTCTGTTTGACACCGCCCTCACAGTTCCAGTACAACCTTGGGCTTTTAATATCAATTCCTATCGGATTATTTAAATATTCACATCTCAGTTTTATTGCCTTCATTTTCCTGATTCCTCCCTGTTTACGATTGAAAGATATTCTGCGTCATACCTGACAACCTGATCCAATATTTTTCCATATTTATCAGACTTATATTTCATCGGTCTGTGAAAAATCTTCCCGTCTTTCACAACCATATATGGTTTCCCCATCGTGCGGAAATCCTGCAAAGGGTTCTCATCCGTAACCAGAAAGTCCGCTCTTTTCCCTTTTTCTATGGAACCGATTTCTTTTTCCATATGAAGGATTTCCGCATTCCCAAGCGTTGCAATATGCAGAGCCTCGGCAGGCTCCATCTGAAGATATCTACAGAAAAAATATAATTCCCTCCACATACAGGTCTGTGTTATAAACGGACTTCCGTTATCCAGCCCCATTCCAATCTTTACCCCTGCAGAGATTGCTTTCTGAAAACCCAAAATGATATCTCTCAGATAACTTCTGCAGCTGTCCTGATAAAGTTTGGAAAGCCCTGAAATCTCTCTCGGCAGACATGCCATGGAAGCAACTGTTGTAAAGGTTCCAATCAGCGCAGCATTTTGGGAGATAAAATACTGTATTGTTTCATCATCAAAGCTTCCTCCATGTTCAATCGTATTGACACCGCACTTTAATGCTGTTTTCGCCCCTTCGCCGCTCTGCACGTGTGCCGCCGTTGGAATTCTGTACTGATCCGCTACCTCTGTCGCTGCCCTGATCTCTTCCGGTGTCATCAGAACTTTTCCTTCATCGCCGACTTTTTCAATATCCAGTGTTCCGCCCGTTACCATCAATTTCATCAGATCGGTTTTTTCCCGTGCAATCTGCTCTGCATACTTTTTGACTTCCGCAGGACTTTTGGCGATATAGGCAAGCGTTCCGGCCATATGGCCTTTCGGTACGGAGATTGCGGTATTTGCCGCATAGATTCTTGCGCCTTTTCTCTTTCCCGAAGCAATCTCGTCCCTCAATGCCGTATCAATGCTGCCCAGCCCTCCAACGGTACGGATTGTCGTTGTCCCCGACAGTAGCTCATCTTTTGCGCTTTTTGCACACATTGTTTTCATGATAAATCGTCCAACAGGACTTGAGAGTTGTTTTTGCATTAATTCCGCTGTCTTCCCATCTATCGTCTGCGGTTTTCCATTTCCTGCCAAATGACAGTGAAGATTAATCAAACCGGGCATTAGATACCGGTCCTTCAAATCAACCGTCTTCACCCCGTCAATCGCTTTCCCGTTTTCTTTGATTGAAAGAATTCTCCCGTCCCGGACAAGGACAGACATATTTTTTTGTACTTTCATTCCTTTGCGCCCGTCCAAAAGCGATGCATGTATAAACTGTTGCTGCATAACAACCTCCCGATTTCTGTTCATAGAATCTTTTATTCATAAAAAGACATAATCACTTCCGCAAGCCTTTGAGAATCAATCTTTCTGCCGGCATCAAGCCAGTGCAGCAGAATATTATAAATTCCGCCAATCAGGTAGTGATACCGCAGCATCTCATAATCATCCTGCTCCTTAGCAAAAACTTCTGAAAAACACCGGTTCATACACCGCAGGATATCATTTCCCTGGCAGGCTCCGGAAGTGATCAGCCGGTAAACGGCATCATTTTCAAGAAACATCTCTTTGATGATCGTAATCCACCGCCCCCGGAAATCCGTTTCATCTTCCGCCTTTTCCTGCTCCAGCTCCACCGATACCTGCCGGAACTTCCGGTGCAGGGAATCGTATATCAGGCTGTCTACTACTTCTTCCTTTGATTTATAATTCCTGTAGAAAGCACTCCGCGAAACCCCTGCCGTCTCCACAAGTTCTTTGATGGATATCTTCTCAAAGCTTGTGGTTTCCAGCATCTGCAGAAGTGCGATCTGGATGCTCTCAATCGTAATACGATGGATTTCCGCATTATAATCCTCAAAATTATCTACTTTGACATTTGAAAATTTTTCTATGGCCATATTTATTTTTCCTTTCATGTGCACCTGATAAATGTATCATAATTCCAGTGTGGACAAACGTCAAGACTGGCTGGACAATGTGGGGTCATTTGTCCACACCGAAAAAAAGCGCCGGGAATGGCAGTCTGCAGACTGCCGGTTCCCGGCGCTTCATTCATTTGCTATGTATTTGATTTTGCCGATAATTTACCAATCATATTCATTACGGTTTTCGCTTCATAATTTCTGTTTTCTAAAAAAGCATAAAAGCCGCCGTAAATACAATAAGTTAAAGTCACATTTTTTTCCACGTCATCCCGATATTCTGGGTATTTATTAAATACAAGCTCTTTTATTGACATTTCAACTTTACTCACTAAGATACCGTTGCGGGAACCCGAAAAAAGAATGTCTATCAATGCACTCTTTGCCATATATCCTTCATAAAGCTCCTGCCCGAACAATTCCGGCTTTTCTATTACATATTCCGGGTGGTTCATTTGCTCTATAATTGAATGAACCACCTCGGTTTCCAGTTGTTCCGATAAATCATAAATATCATGGTACACTAACATTGTGGAGGGCAATGCCCTGCGCATTGATTGGGAAACGGTAGTGCAGAAAAAGGAATTGTCCTATATTATGGGTAATCCGCCGTTTGTGGGATATGCCTATCAGAGTAAAGCGCAAAAAGATGATCTTGCAGCGCTTAATACTGGTGTAGGAAAGAATATTGACTATGTGGCAGGATGGTACTTTAAGGCAGCCGTACTAATAAACAAGACGAATGTAAAGTCAGCATTTGTGTCAACAAATTCGATTTCGCAGGGTGAACAAGTTGCCGCAATATGGAAATTACTTGAAGAAAATTATTCTGTACACATTGATTTTGCTTATCGAACTTTTAGATGGGATAGTGAAGCATCACTTAAGGCACACGTTCACTGTGTTATTATTGGGTTTAGCACATCACCAAACAGTCGATCCGCCAAGTTATATAATGGCCTGCACATTATTGAAGCAAAAAATATAAACCCCTATTTGCTGGATGCGCCAACCGTATTTATAGAGAAAAGGAGCAAACCTATTTGTGATGTACCTTTGATGAACAAAGGCAGTCAACCAACAGATGGCGGCAATTTAATACTTGAAACAAAAGAAATTGCTGATGATTTGATTAAGGCCGAACCGAAAGTAAGAAAATATATTCGTGAATTTGTTGGAGCAGAAGAATTTATAAAAGGGAAAAGGCGATATTGCCTGTGGCTAGTAAACGCCAATCCGGCGGATATAAAAGCATGTCCAGAAGTTATGCGAAGAGTTGCAGCAGTTAGGGAGATGCGTCTCAAGAGTACAAAGCTGGCTACGCAAAAATGGGCGGAAATGCCAACATTGTTTACCGAAATACGTCAGCCTAATAGCACATTTGTCGTTGTGCCTAAAGTGTCGTCAGAAAGGCGTCGCTATGTGCCGATTGGATTTATGAATCCGGATACGATTTGCAGTGACCTTGTTTTTGTGGTGCCGAATGCAGACTTATATCATTTTGGAATTATAACCTCAAATGTTCACATGGCGTGGATGCGCACAGTTTGTGGACGATTAAAAAGCGACTATCGTTACTCGAATACACTTGTCTATAACAATTTCCCTTGGCCGACCACAACCGAACAGCAAAAGCTAAAAATCGAGCAGACCGCACAGGCTATCCTCGATGCCCGTGCGCTCTACCCGGACAGCAGCTTGGCAGATCTTTACGATGAACTGACCATGCCGCCGGAACTGCGCAAGGCGCACCAAGCCAATGACCGTGCTGTGATGGATGCCTATGGTTTTGTAAAAGGCAGCCCCGCCCGTACCAGCGAGAGCGCCTGCGTTGCCGAACTGATGAAAATGTATCAAACTCTTACAAGAAAATAAGACAAAATGGGTTGTCCGATGATGTGTCGGGCAACCCATTATTTGCTATTATCAGGCATTGTAAAATTACACCACGGGTAATTGCTGCACCCAATAAAGGAGCCATGCTTTCCCTCTACGCGGTGCAAGGGATAGCCGCAATCTGGACATATCCAAAGTTTGGCATCTGCCATCGTCTTGAAATTCACAGGCGATGTTCGGCAAGGGCGGCGCTCTTTTCGTGGCTTCTTCAAATCATCAATGGAAGTAACAAGTGACTGCCCCATGCAAAGCACATAATCGTCGCCAACCTCAAACTGATAATCACAGTTAAAACAGTCGTCAAGCTGGCTGGCGCAGGGTTTTCCATTAACCCAGTGCAGCTTTCTTGGGCAGAAATCCGTATAGGCTACATGTCCTTTGTGGAAAATACGTCTATTTTCCGAGACTTGGAGAAATGCTTGATAATACTTGTCAACCTGCGTATTGAATATCCATTTCTTATTTTCACTGTTGCCAAGAAGAACTTCTGATAAGTCGGCGGCTTGTATATATCGGTCAGCCTTACTTAAATCGATTTCAATGGTAGAGATTCCTGCTTGTTTCAACTTAGAGAGTTTTTCCTCGTCAACTGCGTGGGTAACATAAATCTCTACGAAGAACTTTTTTCCACCCGCATAGACGGCAACATCTGGAATAATGCTGCCATGATTCTGCTCGACATCAACTTCATCAATTAAAATCTCTCTCGCAGGTGAAATAAGGTGATCTCTGAGCCACGGTTTGTCCGGGCGTAGATATAACTTCGGAATCACCATGCGGCGGGCATTAGCAAGAATATCCTTTGCCAGTAAATGCAAGGAGGTCTGATACCCAAAAGCACAATTTGTGCCAGCCTTGTGTGCAAAATGGTGGGTCATTTTCTGACCTTTCTTTGCCACAAGCTGCTCCCCGCAGGCGGGGCAAAAGCAGTCACATTTGAGCCCCGCAGGAACATCCTCTACGGATACCAGCTTCCCATCGGAAAGAGCATTTATTAGGTTCCCGCCCTCATGTCTCACGAGTCGAATCGCCTCACATTCGTATGCTTACAGTATAAAACAAACAAATTTCAGCATCAAGAAAAAAATTTCTAATTTTCTCTAATTTTTTTCTCCGAAAACAGTCTTTATATTATGAGAGCAAAAATAAGGCTCTCTCCCCTTGAGGACCTTGAAAGCAAAATATCCGAATCACCGGCTACATACAACTGACCTTGCCGCAACCCAAGGAGCGTTTCGGCAGGTGCGTCCCGGTTCTGACGCGAGGATACCGCCGTAACGGCGGTGGAGCGCCCCCAGAGGCGGGAGAGGTGGCGTGGAACACATACCTCAAGCGAAGGGTCAGCAATCATGATACACACCGTGGCGATGCTCTCAAGGCGTCGGCGGTACTGCCAACAATGTGGTACAGGAAGTGGGAGCTGTTTCCAGCAGCCGGGCCGGTGGTTTGCCCTTATATCCGGGAAGTAGTGTCGAATAGGGTATAC
>ERZ1034928.761-NODE-761-length-13487-cov-3.943270_pt1 | contig 13487 bp, 13 predicted proteins | sample MGYA00520627_ERZ1034928 | MGnify/ENA primary metagenome ERZ1034928 (study PRJEB33766, sample SAMN09781755) | gut metagenome | biome: gut microbiome | host: Homo sapiens | place: Madagascar | study: EMG produced TPA metagenomics assembly of the PRJNA485056 data set... | reverse complement strand
TCATAGTATTTTCTAAGTTTTTAGCACCAGAGTCACCAAAAGCATTATTTAATATCTTTGCCGCCTTCATTTTTTTATCTTTGAAACGAGCGTCATATTTTCTTTTTAAATTGTTAACGGGGTAGTATTGTGAACAAAATTTGACGGTCTTATAATCGTTAGAAATTATAAAACCGTATGCTTTTGACGCTGTTGAAACCAAAGTGGAATTCTGTTTAGCATAATTTTTATTTGCAGAAGATACAGAAATACTATTTTTCAGTTGATTGGCGGAATCTGACAAATTATCTATCTTATATTGATGTGAACTACCAGTTAATTTATCGTCCATCTTTACAGAAAGCGTATCCCCATTGGAAACTCCTATATATTTTTGATACTTTGTATCTGTGGCATAATGGGTTGTGCGTCCTGTATTTCCGGACTCTTTTATAATCGGTACCAATATAATAATAGCAATAGCACCAGCAACCCAGCCTAACGTGCTAAAAATATTTTCTTTATCGTCGGAATCTTTAGAAATTTTTTTGTTGGTCATATCATTTCCCATTTTCATAGGAATTCTAACATACTTTTACAAAAATTCAATGGAACAGGAAAATAAAAAATCAACTTTACATCAGCTGTTCTAGCATTAGTTCAAAAGCAAGTATTTCGGAAGATTTTATCACACAACCCAAATTCATTGGTATGTCTGTTACTATTCTTGGTGTACTAGGAATTTCTACAAATTTAATCTCACCGTTAGCCGTAAATTGTGGCCCGGCATATAATATACCAACAAATTTTATTCTTGATCCCATTATGATGGAATTACCACTTGAGTAAGCACCTTCGTTTAATATAAAAACAGGTGAACCACTAGAACCCGGAAAACAGGCCATATCGATTAAAAACTCTTTTCGTCCTTGATAATCATTTTTTATGTGTGTGGCGGTTATCCCTTTTCTTAGTATGGGTTTGTTATTGTAATTATCTGACAGCCCTCTAGGATAACCTATCATTATAACATCCTCCAATGCAGAAAAATTATTTATGTCATCTTGAGAGGGTAATAAACTTGTATCCAATGCAGTATAATAAATCAAAGGTTTGCCGTCATGAACAGAGTTATTTATAAGAGCCCCTATAGGCAAGCAGCATAAATCTATATCGTCATTTGGATGCTTAAACCATTCGTTGGCGTTACCTCCTTGGCAGGTTATATGTTCATTATTGTTCGGGGTGTTATCAGAATTACGTTTACAAAAAGTAAATTCGCAAGATACAGAATTTTCGATAACGTGTTTATTCGTTATAATAACGGGAATACATTGTGAATTATGTATGCATAAGTTCATTATAAAACCTGTGCCGGTGCAATATTTGTTTGGCTCAGGTAACTTACAGGTTATCAAGACAGTTGAATAGGTTAATAATTCTGATAATTGCATATGTTACACTCCATATAATCTATTGACCTTAATTTAGGGTTTTTATCAGCAATTTCAAGTCGATTATGAACGGAATGTCTTAATTTTGTGAAATTTTTGTTTAGCAGCCATTTGGAATAATTTGTGGTACAGACGACGGAATAGCCAAGCCTGTTTGCAGGTTAGGTTGCCATTTTGTCTGTAGCGTATATTGGATTCTAGTTCTCGTAAAGATCTGCATGCTGCAAAGTAGAGCATAATAAAATCTGTTTTGTTGCTTGGTTCGATTTCCTGAAAATGTTTATACTTCATAGACAATCCTTTTAAGGTTGTCGTATTCATCAATATCTTTCGTTAAAAGTCCAGTTATTTATTCGTTTAAAATGCCACTCATGAAATCAAGCACAATTAACCAGATTTCACGTATGATGTCATCATTGATTTCAGACATGAAAAATTGGGGGCATTTTTAGGTATGTTTTTCGTATGACCGATGGACTCCGTATGTCAATATGTGTTTTTATCAAAATTTGGTGCCAGTTATCGCCCTAATATGCTACGTCATAGATATCATATATGATATCAGAATTGAAAAAATTTGAGTTAAAAAAATCCGCGTAAATCTGCGGTTTTTTGCGATGTGTTCAAACGATTTTGCTAAGAACTTCCGGCATTTTAACAGTCCGTTGTTCTACCGACTGAACTATGCCCGAATAGCCCGCATATCTTATAATTTTTTTATGCATTTCAAGTGTTTTTTTCATTTATTGCAAATTTGCCGCGGGAGTGCTATATTGGTCGTGTCCAATATCAATAACAAAAGGAAAGATTATGTTATTAAAAGGAAAAAAGATTCTGATTACTGGCGTGGCCAACGATTGGTCTATGGCGTGGGCAATTGCACGGCGCGCGCATGAAATGGGGGCGGAAATCGCAATGCCTTATGCGATGCCGGCATTGGAACGTCGCGTGCGTCCATTGGCGGAATCTATTGATGCCAAATTTGTCCAAGAATGCAATGTCCAAAATGACGAACAGATGGATTCGCTGTTTGCTAACATAGAAAAAGAATGGGGGCATTTGGACGGTATGTTGCACGCAATTGCGTTTTCAGACAAAAATGAACTGACGGGGCGTTATGTTGATACAACGCGCGCGAATTTCAAGAACACGATGGACATTTCCGTGTATTCGTTGGTTGATTTGACGCGTCGCGCGTCGCGCCTGATGACAGATGGTGGCAGCATTGTCGCGCTGACATATTTCGGTGGTGAAAAATCCGTGCCAAATTACAACGTGATGGGTGTTGCCAAATCCGCGCTGGACAGCAGTGTTCGCTATCTGGCGTCTGATTTGGGGCGCGATAACATTCGCGTCAACGCTATTTCGGCGGGACCAATTATGACACTGGCATCATCGGGTGTTGGCGGGTTCAAGGCGATGTTGCGCCTGAACGCGGAACAGACCCCATTGCGTCGCAATATGACGCTGGACGATGTGTCCGGTGCGGCGGTGTATTTGTTCAGCAACCTGTCGTCTGCTGTCACGGGCGAGGTTCATCATGTTGACTGTGGTTATTCCACAACGGGTATGATGCCGAATGAATTAAAAGATATTTTGTTAAAAGGTCTGGACGAAAAATAATTTTGCCCGCCATACGCAACGCCCGCCATTGGTGGGCGTTTTATTTTTTTAGAAACTTATGAAAAAAGTAATTGATTTTTACAAAAAATTCAATCATAATTAGAATGCGACATAAATATCTTAGGACATATAACCGTTTTTATAAAGTGGGGGCGAATATGATAAATAATACGATGTTTTGGTCTGCGATTGACAATTTGGCGGCGGCGCGCCATATATCGTGTTCACACATGGCGCGTATCAGTGGAATTGACGCCACCGCATTAAACAAGAGCAAGCGCACCGGCACAGATGGGCGTCGGTACTGGATGTCGGTCGGCACATTGGTCAAGATTCTGGACGCGACACACACAGAATGGGCCGAATTTGCGAAATATTTCCCACAAAATTCTAAATAGTTCACCGCCATCCATGGCGGATTTTTATTGCACGAAATTGGGGATTTTTTTATAATCGGGGTATGAGCAAGATACCTGATTTATTTACATTGGCTGAACATGCCGAATTACTGAAAAAACTGAGCGAATGGGATGTGGCGTACCATCAAAATGATGCGCCAGTGGTTGATGATGCCACATACGATGCGGCAAAATCGCGCGCCTTGGCGATAGAGGCCGAGTATCCAGAACTGGCAAAAAACGGCGCATCCACGCACGTTGGGGCGGCAGTTGCGGCGGGGTTCAAATCGTACCCACACACCGTGCCGATGCTGTCTATTTCGGACGTATTCAATCAGGGCGAGGTTGCCGATTGGTTCGACAAATTGGCAGACAAAAATCTGTTTATTGAATTAAAGGTTGATGGTGTATCGTTTGCTGCGCGGTATGAACATGGACGTCTGGTTCGTGGCCTGACGCGGGGCAGTGGTGTCTTGGGCGAAGATATAACAGAAAACCTGCGTACGATTGCGGATATTCCCCAGACATTGACGGGCGATTACCCCGATGTCATAGAGGTTCGAGGCGAGGTATATATGCGTCGTGCTGACTTTATTGCGCTGAACGCGGCGGCAACGGAAAATGGCGACAAAGTATTTGCCAATCCGCGTAATGCGGCGGCTGGGTCATTGCGGCAACTGAATCCGGCGGTAACGGCGGCGCGCCGTTTGTCGGCGTTTGGGTACACGTACGGTGATCTGTCTGCGCGCACTTGGCAAACCCAGAGTGAATATTTCGACAAACTGGAATCGTGGGGATTCAAGACCACGCGTCAATGGGCGCACAAAGTGAACACGTTGGCAGGGATTCAGGACGTGTATAATCAAACAATGCTGATACGCGACGAAATTCCGTTTGATATTGACGGCTTGGTGATAAAGGTTGATAATGTCGCCCTGCAAGAAAAAATGGGCGCGCGCGCCAACAGTCCGCGGTGGGAGGTTGCTTATAAATTTCCCGCGGCGCGTGCGATAACCACCCTGCACGATATCACGGTTCAGGTTGGGCGTACGGGCGTTTTGACGCCTGTTGCGGAATTGGAACCAATAAACATCGGTGGTGTTTTGGTGTCGCGCGCGACATTACACAATGCGGACGAAATCGCGCGTCTGGGTGTCAAAATTGGGGACAAGATTATTGTTCAACGCGCGGGCGACGTGATTCCGCAAATTGTTGGCGTGGCAGAGACCGCGCCCGATGCGCGTGAATTTGTATTCCCAACCGTGTGTCCTGTATGTGGCGCGGCGGTTGTCCAAGAACAGGGACAGGTTGCCCGTCGGTGTGTGAACGCACTGGGGTGTCCGGCGCAACGTATCGGCGAACTGGAACATTTTGTTTCGCGCAAGGGGTTTGATATTGATGGCCTGGGGACGCGCCAGTTGGAATTGTTTATTTCGCGTGGTTGGATTTCGTCGCCCGCGGACATATTTACATTGATTGCGCGCCACGGCGATGCGATAAAGAATCTGGACGGGTTCGGCGATAAATCGGTTGCAAATCTGGACGCGGCGATTGAACGCGCCCGCGATATTGATTTGCACCGCTTTCTGTTCGCCATTGGTGTGCCAGAGGTTGGCGAGGTTACGTCCAAGATTCTGTCGCGTGCATTTGGGAATCTGGACGCAATTCGCAGTGCGCCTGCGTGGAAACTGAAACAGGTTGATGGCATTGGCGATGTTATGGCGGATGAAATTGTTTCGTTTTTTGCCGATACGCATAATGCGCGTGCGCTGGATGAATTGTTGGCGCAGGTTCGGGTGCGCGAATCCGTTGTGGACGTCACCCCAGTGGACAGTCCGATTGCTGGTAAAAAAATTGTTCTGACGGGCACGCTGACAAATTATACACGGGACGCTGCGCGTGAAATTTTGGAACGTATGGGCGCACGTGTTCAGGGCAGCGTATCTGCCAAAACAGATATTGTTTTGGCTGGGGCAGATGCGGGTTCGAAATTGACGCGCGCAACCGAATTAGGAATCACAATTTGGGGCGAAGACGATTTAGAAAAATTAATAAACTCAGAACAATAAAAAATGCCCAAACGGGCATTTTTTTATTTTAATCCGAACTTGTACGCGGCGCCGATATAAATTTCGGTTGCGTCAATTCTGGTTGTTGCGTATTCATTTCCACTGGTTTCAAATTCCAGTTTTCCATAACGTACGTATTTTGCCCCCAGATTCAAGTCAACACGGTCATTCAGGGCGAAATTTACACCGAACATTGCCTGTAATGATAAATCTAATGTTGAATCAGAAATGTGTGGGGCCGCACCGCGAATTTCGCCCCAAATACCGGTCAGTCCGATGCCCAATCCGGCATATGGTTCAACCGCGCCACCAAATGTTTGGTACAGGTATACATTCAGCATATTTGACCAAATGTCATAGTCATGTTTTGTGCCATAGCGTGTGAACTTTGCACCGGTATATGCAGTTTCAAATTCAATTTTAACGTTGTCTGTTAAACGATTCCCAACATTGATGCCAATGGCAAAATTGTCGTCTGTTGGGGTAACGGTTGCACCACCATGAATATCATGTTTGAACGCAATATGTTCGTTTTTATGCAGGCGAATCCCCACATAGTTATCACGACGCGCAGATGTGGCATAACCCGTGTTATAATCATCGTTGTACCAGTCGTCCGCCATTGCAGGTATTACCGCACAGCAGCTCAATAATAACGCAAATATTTTATGCATAGTGTTTTTCCCTTTCCTAAAATTCCTATACGGGGATTATAATTATAAAATCTGGCATAACGCAAGTTGTTTGTGATATAATTCCACTAAACAAAGGGCAGGGGGCATTACGTGTCGCGACAACAAAACATAGATACAGCACCAGAAAAAAAACGTCCATCATGGCGGTGGCGGCTGGTTTTGTTGCTGATGAATCTGGTTTTGGTTGGTGCGGCGGCGGTTGCGGTGTACCTGACGATTATATTTTTACAGATGCCATCATTGGACGCAATATTGCACGAAACACGCCCCGCAGCAGTGGTGTTTTTAGATAAAAATGGCGAAGAAATTCGCAGCGCAGGACGTATTATGGGAACGCCGGTATCTGTGGAAACTTTGCCCCCGCATGTATGGCAGGCGATTGTTGCAATAGAAGACAAGCGTTTTTTTGAACATGGCCCAATAGATATACGTGGAATTACGCGCGCGATGTTGTCGAACGCTGTTCATGGTCGTATTGCGGCGGGTGGTTCGTCCATAACGCAACAGACGGCAAAAAACATATTCTTGTCCCGTGAAAAAAAGATTTCGCGCAAGGCCCAAGAACTGATTTTGTCATATTGGTTGGAAAATCGTTTTGATAAAAATCAGGTTTTGGATTTGTATATGAACCGTGTGTCGTTGGTTGGTGGTATGCGTGGGATTGATGCGGCGTCGCGTGTAATGTTTCAAACGCCAGCAAATAAAATGACAATCGCACAGGCCGCGCAAATTGCCGCAATGTTAAAAGCACCAACATCATACAGCCCACTGAAAAATCCCGAGCGTAATATTAAACGCGCACGTGTCGTGTTACAGGAAATGGTACGCCAAGGTTATATCACACTGAATCAGGCACGCGCCGCCGCGCGCGATTTATCGCCCGCCACGCCCGCGCCAGATACAAATATATATCGCTATTGGACAGATTTTGTTCTGGACGAGGTTCGGTCGCGGATTGGCGCACTGGATTCTGATTTGCTGGTTTATACCACGCTTGATATGAAATTACAGGAACGTGTTGCCACGATTTTACCTGCACATACCGATAAATATCAGGGGGCCGTTGTCGCAATGACACCATCTGGGGCAGTGCGTGCAATGGTTGGCGGCACAGATTATCAGACCAGCCAGTTTAACCGCGCAACAACTATGCGCCAACCCGGCAGTTCTTTCAAACCGGTTGTGTATCTGGTTGCGCTGGAACACGGTATGACGCCAGATTCGTATGTCAACGATTCTCCATTTGCGATTGGCGACTATAATCCAAAAAATTACAACGAACGCTATTATGGCGATATCACATTAGCAACAGCATTTGCAAAAAGTGTAAATTCCGTGCCACTGAAATTGACCGAAACGTATGGTATTGATTCCGTGTTGGATATGGCGGGGCGTTTGGGGGTTGGAACAAAATTACGCCGCGAATATTCAACCGTGCTGGGCGCATCAGAAATGTCGTTGGTTGATTTGACGACGATTTATGCCGTTATCTGGAATAATGGCGCATCGGTACGTCCGTATTCAATCACGAAAATAACTGACCCACGTGGCAATGTTTTGTACGCACGCAACCCGTCTGACGCATTACAGGTCTTGCAGCCTCAGACGGTGGAATATATGACGGATTTATTGGCCGATGTTGTCGTCCGTGGTACGGGGCGTCGCGCGAATGCGACGGGCGTTTTGGGTGGCAAAACAGGAACCAGTAATAATAACCGTGACGCGTGGTTTGTTGGCGCAGTGCGCGATTTGGTCATTGGTGTTTGGGTTGGTAATGATGATTTTTCACCTATGTCGTCTAAAATTACAGGTGGTACAATCCCCGCTGAAATTTTCCACGATATTGTGAAATAGTTCTGTAAAATCTGTTTTTATCGGTGCGCGATTTGTGATATAATACTAACCATGAAAGGAAGCAAATTTTTATTTTTGTTGCCGGTTTTGTCTGTCCTGATGGGCGGCACGGCACACGCAAATTGGCAATATGACGGCGAATATATCGGCGACGGTTGGTATGCCGACGATGGTGCACGCTTTACTATATCTGTGCGTGGCGGCGCGTCATATGGCACGGCAAAAATTCAAAATGATGTCGGCGCATTGTCGAACGAATATTGGTATAATCCGACCGATGGCATGGTTGTTACGGCGGCGTATTATGACAGTTTGACCACCGAACAACAGGCCGCATTCAAATTCGCGGGTATTGGCGAATTGGGCGATGTCAAGGCCAAGGAAAACTATTCTGAATATTCATTTGCCGCGGGCGCATCAATTGGCTGGGTATTGCCAAATCGTCCCCAGTGGCGTTTGGAATTGGGCTGGGATCACATCAGCGAAAGTGAATATAACGCCGCCCCGTTGTTTGATGGGGATTTGGCCCTGACTGGTGGTGATGTGTCTGGGCTGGTTATTCAGGTTCAGTCCGGTGCGGTTCAATCAAAAATTACCACCGACATCATCAGCGCAATGGTGTTCTATGATTTCTTTGACGGATTGCAAAAGCCGACGCATACATTGATTCCATACATCGGTTTTGGTGCGGGCTATGTTGACAGCAAAACCACATTAAATCTGTCGGATTTGTATGGCGACTTGTCAACATCGGTTGATTTGCAGAATTTTGGTAAATTGGACGATTACAAGGTATTACAGTTCTATCGTTCGGAACATGATACATCAACGATTGCGGGTGTGGTATCATTGGGCGCGTCGTATGGTTTGTCGGAAACGATGTTCTTGGATTTTGGCGTGCGTGCAGCATACGTGCCGCGTATTAAATGGACGTTGACAAATTCGGACAATTCACGCGAACGCGATTGGTTCAGTGCCAAAGATATGGTGTACATCAACGCCATGTTGGGATTGCGATTTGAATTCTGAAAACGGGGCGACGCCCCGTTTTTTTAGTTTGTGTGCGCCACTCGGGGCGCACCGTTTTAGTTGCCGTAATAGCAATTGTTGGTATATGTATACATGCCGGTGTGATCACTATGTGTTTGACCAGATGGAATATAACATGATGTAATACCACTGGTATTATCGGCGACAGATGTACCATTACTGGGGCATATTACACAATCAGCAGATGACAAGTAATATCCGGTATTACATGATGTATACGTTCTGGTCGTTTCAACACAATCTGCATATACATTGCCAACATACAGCACACCCAGTGCCATAACAACAGAAAATAATTTCATTTTATCCTCCTATTGAACCACGTTGCACATACAATCGCCACTAGTGTCTGCGCCTGATTGCGAGAGCGTATAGCACGCGATAGTTGTTGCAGTTCCGGAACAGGTTCCGTATTCTTGGGTGTATGTGCCCTTGATGTCGGTACCAGTTGTTGATGCGCGTCTGCACGTGGTGCTGTTTATGGCGGCATACCACCCGTCGGGACATTTAACCCCTGGGCCTGTGGTGCCAGTAGGGCAACAACATCCGGCTTCGTTGCCTAATAAATCTATGCATTGGGCTATGCTCATACAAGAAGGTGCCGCCTGTGTCATGGTTGGAAATATTGCAATTGCACATACCGGAATAAGGGTTATGGGAAGCATTAGTTTTTTCATTAGTCAATCTCCTGTATTGTTGTGGTTAACAAAAACCACCAAACATTTGGTGGTCAGGAGGTTGAGAACAATTGTTGGAAATTGTGTCGCGTATTGAATATTCCGCGAACCCTCCTGACCTATAAATCAGGAGTTTGTACTTTCCGTCAAAACAACAAAAATGGCGCAAACTGTGCACCACGACCCTCTGTCTTGACGCCAACATTCGGGTTCTCACACCCCATCGCTGGAACACCCAACGACATATTGATTGTATGATGTTTATAAAATAAAAACAAGTAGAAATATTTGAGCGTTGAACGCTGGGCTTTTTATATTTTTGCCCCGTATTTGCCACGATTGATTGGGCGATAGGACAAGGCCTCTGTAATATCTGCCATTTCTATGTTATCACGCCCTGCCAAATCGGCAATAGTCCGTGCAATGCGGCGTACGCGATTATACCCACGCGCGGACATTCCCATCTTTTCTGCGGCGGCGTTCAAAAAGTTTTGCAATTCGGTGTCCATATGTGCCGCTGCGTCCAACTGTGGCCCGTCCAAGTGCGCATTCAAACAACCCTGACGCGCTATTTGCCGATTGTATGCAGCAACAACGCGGACGCGGATTTGTGCGCTGGTTTCGCGCGGAATGTTCGCTGTTGTATTCATTTCCCATGGGTTGACCGCATCAACATCCACGTGCAGGTCAATTCTGTCCAACAATGGGCCTGATATTTTGTTCTGGTACGCTTCGGCGCATCGTGGCGCGCGCGAACACGACAGGGCGGCATTCCCCAGATGCCCGCATGGACACGGGTTCATTGCCGCAATCAGTTGGAACTGCGCAGGGTATGTCGCGGTGTTTTTCGCACGCGAAATCATAATTTTGCCCGATTCCATTGGTTGGCGCAAGATTTCCAATGTTGCGCGATTAAATTCCGGCAATTCGTCCAAGAACAGCACCCCATTGTGCGCCAGCGATATTTCCCCAGGGTGCGCGTTTGCACCGCCGCCCGCCAACGCCACCTGTGATGCGGTGTGATGTACGCTGCGGAATGGGCGGTTGCGCATCAGTCCGCGCCCGTCCAGTTGCCCTGCAATAGAATAGATAATTGAGGTTTCCAGAATTTGTTCGGCGGTCATTTCTGGCATAATTCCCGCCAGACGTGATGCCAACATTGTTTTCCCTGACCCCGGCGGCCCGATCATCAGCAGATTGTGCCCGCCCGCCGCGGCGATTTCCAATGCCCGCTTTGCAGATTCCTGACCATGGACGTCCGCCATATCGCCACATGTGGCAGTGGACGTCAACTGTGTGGGCGCATCTGGCACACCCAGCGTTAATTTACCACTGAAATGGTTTATCAGTTCCAGTACGTGATTTGGGGCCAGTATATCGGTGTGGTCGGCCATGCGTGCCTCGCCCCCTTGGGCGGCGGGACATATTATGCCCATATTATGTTTTTTTGCCCAAACACTGGCGGGTAAAACGCCATCTGTGCGCACAATTGTGCCGTTCAGGCCAACTTCGCCCAATATCAGGTAATGCGACAGTTTGTTTTCAGGTAAAATCCCCAGTGCACATAAAATCCCGCACAGTATCGGCAGGTCAAAGTGTGAACCGCTTTTTTCCACGTCGGCGGGCGACAAATTCACCGTCAGGCGTTTGGGTGGCAATGATATATTTAACGCCCCCAGTACGTTTTTTATGCGTTCCGCAGATTCCTTGACCGCGCGGTCGGCCAGACCGATTATATTAAATTCTGGACTGGACAGGCCAGACGCCAGTTGCACCTGAACATCAATTGGTGTTGCGTCCATACCGTTAAATATAATTGAATACAGCGAAATCATATTCGCATATTAAAACTTGCGCTGAATCAATTCAAGTTATAAAATACCCCCGACACAAGAGGGTTGTAAATATGCCATTAAAGAATACAAATGCCGCGCGTGAATGGTTTAACACCATATTTTACGGCGGTCTGATTGCCATTATTTTCCGCAGTTTGTTGCTGGAACCGTTTAACATTCCGTCGGGGTCAATGATTCCAACATTGCATGTTGGCGATCATATTTTTGTCCAGAAATGGGCATATGGCTATTCGCGTTATTCTTTCCCGTTTGGTTCATGGAAAATGTGGAATGGTCGGTTCTGGGGGGGCGAACCCGCGGTTGGCGATGTGATTGTATTCCGTAATCCAATCGATGAATCACAGGATTATATTAAACGTCTGATTGGTATGCCTGGTGACAGAATTAAAATGACCGGCGGTCGCCTGTATATCAATGGTAATGAAGTTCCGCGCGAAAAGAAGGGGGACTATATCGTTGCAAACCTGCCAAAGTCATTGCGCAGTGTTGGATTTTATCAGGACAATATGTCGATAAAGGGTAACAAGATTTGGATTGATAATGCGCCCGCGCCATTCAATTACACTATTGAATACAAGGACGACAGATATTGCAAAATGTACATGGGGGCATGTGGTGTATTCAAAATGACCGAATATACCGAAACATTACCGAACGGCGTCCAACACAGTATCATAGAGGTGTCAGATGATGCCCCGCTGGACAATACCAATGAATTTGTTGTGCCTGAAAAACACTATTTCTTTATGGGCGACAATCGCGACAACAGTTTGGACAGCCGTGCCGACGTTGGTTTTGTCCCACGTGATAATGTATTGGGGCCGGCGTGGTTTATATGGTATTCGCACAACTATTATTCGCCAATGCTTGCAGTGTGGAATTGGAACAGTAAAATGCGCTGGGACAGATTTGGTATGGGGGTAAAATAAATTGGAAAAACTGAACTATACTTTCAAGAATCCCCAGTTATTAGAACTGGCGTTGACACAGTCTGGCGCGGACAGCGCGCACAACAATGAACGTTTGGAATTTGTTGGTGACCGTGTGTTGGGATTGACGGTTGCGGAATTGTTATTTGAAATGTATCCAAATGAACACGAAGGGGAATTGGCACGTCGTCATGCGATGTTGGTGTCAACCGAAACATTGGCGGCAGTTGCAGATAAATTAAATTTGGCGTCACACATTCGTCATGGCCACATGACCGGCGGTCGCATTCGTCACATTATGGCCAATGCGATGGAGGCGATTTTTGGCGCAATCTTTATTGATGGCGGTTTTGATGCGGCGCGCACGGTAATTTTGGCATATTGGCGCGAACTGGCGGCGGCGGATGCCACCGCGCCCAAAGACGCCAAAACAGCATTACAGGAATTGGTTCAGAAATTTGGTGATGGTGCGTTGCCGGTCTATGAATATCTGGAACAGACGGGCGCATCGCACAGTCCGGTGTTTCACGTGCGCGTGTCTGCACTGGGTAAAACAACGACGGCAACTGGTTCTTCGAAAAAGAATGCCAGCATAAACGCCGCAGAAGAATTGTTGAAAATCCTTGCAATCTAGGGACGTTATCGCTAGAATCAGGGCATAATAAACACATAACAGGGGTTAAAAATGTTTTCTATTTTATTGGTTTTGTTGATTATTGTCGCAATCTTTATGATTGGTGTGATTTTGTTGCAAAAGTCCGAAGGCAGTGGCATGTCCGGTTCGGCGGCGGCATCTATGTTTGGTGGCGCGTTGACGGGTGCGGCGGCCGGTAATTTCTTGACCAAATTGACCGCATGGTTGGCAACAATATTCTTTATTTTGTGTGCTGCGCTGGCATTGGT
>ERZ1034928.759-NODE-759-length-13518-cov-78.656614_pt1 | contig 13518 bp, 29 predicted proteins | sample MGYA00520627_ERZ1034928 | MGnify/ENA primary metagenome ERZ1034928 (study PRJEB33766, sample SAMN09781755) | gut metagenome | biome: gut microbiome | host: Homo sapiens | place: Madagascar | study: EMG produced TPA metagenomics assembly of the PRJNA485056 data... | reverse complement strand
CGGTTATCCACCGAATCCTCTGTAAGGACGCTGGCAAGCTCTGTAAACGTTTCGCGTAGCTGGTCGATACTTTTCCCGTCCTCTGCCAAAGAAAGCCCCAGAAGCGCCGCTTTGCGGCGTGTGGCGTTATCCTTGACGGCTTTAACAAATTTACGGTAGCCGGATATGGGCGGCATGATCTCTGCGCAGTACATCACGGTATCCTTGTTGCGCATGAGAATAACATCGTCCTTGCCGTAGTAGCCGCGCGATGTGTACAGGTCTCGGATTTCAGCAAAGGCAGCCCTGCAAGCACCGTCTGCAAAATCATCTTCGCTCAGATGGTCGATGCAGTACAGGATGGTTTTTGTGTTCAGGGCCATGATGCCGACAACGCATTGTTCCGGTGTTGCTGTCATCAATACCACCCCGATTCTGTTTTTGGCTGCGGTGCGTTTTGCTTACGGGAACGCTCCCAAGTGCGTACTGCTGCTTTCCAATCTTTCATTGGGTTCTTGCCTACCTTCCAGCCCTTGCTTGTGTAGAAGTCGCAAAACTCGCTGCCATCAATGCCGTTGTTTCGTTCCCGGCAATAGGCGTTGACTTCTTCCGGCGTAGGGGGGACAAACCGCTTTGGAGCGGACACACCCTCGTCCCCCTGTGGGGGATTATAGGGGGTATTCTTAACTTCTTTATTCTTCTTTATATTAGGGAGTGTGCCCTCACTGTGCCCTTCCTGTGCCCTCTGTTTGCCCTCGTCTGTGCCCGTGCATTGATAGTCGTTGTAATTATTTACCGTAAATACGCTAAATTTCCCGTATGGTGACTGTGCCACTTCCTGTGTCTCTTTTAGGTGATTTATTGCAGTCCGAACTTGTTTGACTGTTAATCCGGTGTCGGTGGCAATTTGACGGATAGAGGAAACGGCTTGACCGGGTTCCAGGTGAACGCCTTTGAAATAGCACGGCTCATAGCAAGCCAGAAACAGCAAGTGCAGAAACACGCATTTTGTGGGGGTGTCTGTATACCAGCCCCACTTCATCATGCGCCGGTACAGCTTTATGTAGCCCTCGTTTGCCATTGTTCAACACCCCCCAAGTAATACTCGGCATAGCTGACTTTTTCGCCGTAGCGGTTTTTGCTGCTTGCCGTTCTCTTTTGGATGGGGATGCCGCGCTTTTTCAAATCATTGATGCGGGATGCAAGGCGGTAGATGCCATACTCCTGCATGGCCTGTGCAGCGGTCAAGCTGCCGCCGCTCTCTAAGTGGCGGAGAATTCTATCACATTGGGTCATGTCTGCACCTCACTTAGAACGGCAAGTCGCCGTCATCATCGGAAATTGGCGCATAAGTGTCTACAGACGGCGCTTTTGCGGGCAAGGTCTTTTTGTTCGGGACGGCAAAGTCACCGCTCTGGATGGCCTTAACGCTGCGCACAGCGTTTACATACAGCCGCGTCTTGATTTCACCGTTATACTCGTACTCTTCCTCACCGAGTACCATGCCAACCAGCTTGCGGGAAAGGGTGGATTCATCGTTCTTGAATGTATAGCCAGCGTTACTGTTCTGTACGGCAGTAAGAAAAGCCTTGAAATAGGGCTGGGCCTTTTCCTTGTAGGAGCGAATCAGAACACCGGCGCGGGGCCATGTGTCCAGGTTCATTCGATCTCGCATCTCGCGAAAGTAGTTCTTGTAAGGGCCTTCGGCAATGTCGAACTCAATGCGCAGATACTCTTTATCGGGCACATCTTCGGCGCGGATGATACCGCAGACATAGCCGCCAGGTGTCAGGCGAGAGTCGGTTGCTTCGGTTACGTTGTTCCAGTCAATGTTTTTCATGGTTTATTCCTCCATACCATAATATTCACGAATTACTTTATCTACGGCGGCCAGATCGTTGGGGATCAGGTCGGCATCAAACATGCCGATGGGCGTTTTTACGGTGTCCTGACCGCTGTTGTGGGTGGAAAACAGGTACTTGCCGTCCTGCACAACGGTTTTTAAAACGATGGTGTATTTGCCTTCGAGGGTGACTTTCTCGTCCAGCAGTTTACCGATGGTTTTGAACTTTTCATTTCCGTTGGCGTCCATTTCGGAGTGGCCAAGAAAGTAGACGATGCGGTCTGCAGGGAGTGCGGCGGCGCGTTCCACTAGCGTGAAGTAGTTCAGAGCCATGTCAGTGAACTTCTGGTAGCCGGTATTTTTGGCGGTGCGCATAAACTCGTCCACCATCAGGTAGGTAGCATCGTCGATGATGATGCTCTTGCGGTCAGTTTTATAAATGGCAGCATCGATCTTCTCGTAGCTGTCAGTGTTCAGGGTTTTCAAGTTGGTACGGAAAGGCATTGGCTTGCCTGACACGTTGATAACGGCAATTTTTGCAGGGTCGAAGTTGCGCAGACTGGCAGACTTGCCGGTGCCAGACTGGCCGTAAACCATTACGATAATAGCCATTAGATTGCTTCTCCTTCCGGGTCTGGTGTAGTCAGGTGGATGTGGTAGCATTCCGGCGGGCAGGTGTGCTCAAGCGGAACGGCACGAACTACAGGCTTTTCAATGTATTCACCATCCACGAACGTAAAAATTGTCATGTTGCGGCGACTGCCGCTGGAAAAAAAGCGCAGCTTAAAAGCCTCTTCCAGCGCTTCAATTTCCTCTTTTGTAAGGCTAGACAAAGTCGTTCCAAATCCTGTTATGCTGTAGATTCGTGGGCGATTAGCCACATACTTTACAATTTTTGCTACCGATAAAAGCTGCGAGTATAACTGTAGCGCAATATTCGCTTTTTCCAATTGTGTCATCTGTTATCCTCCATGCAGGCAGGTTCTTCCCAAGCGTCGTCCTGGGTGATGCAGTTGTCACATCCAAGAATCTCGTTGCCTTGCTTATAAATGATGGTGCATTCATCGCCGCATACCGGGCAGCGCGGATAACGTGCAGCAGGCGGGTAGGGGTTGTCTTTGGTGTAGTAGCTCATTTGTCTGCATCTTCTTCATCTGAGAAATGAAATTCCATCAAATCGGCAATAGCAAGGTACTCCTTTGCCAGCTTCCCTTCACCGTGCATTTTTTTCACGATGCTGCGAAACTGCGGTAAGTCGCCATAGAAGCAGCCGCATTGAACGCGAACCACTTTATCCGTGCAGCGAAAAAATGTTGTAGTACGAAAATATCTGCCGAAACCTTTTACAGCGGAGTAATCCGCGTTGCCGGAGACCCACGCATCGCCGGTATTGGAGAGGTTTTCTTCTTTCTCTACAAAACCACCCAGTTCACCAGCATTTACGTTGCCAAAAGAAACAAGCGCCTTGATTCGGAACAGCTTTTTCCCAAAAATGTTTGTTACAAATTCAGCGGTAAGTTTAAATTTTTTTCATTGCTGGATACCTCCTTAAAATACATCCCGCACAGCAGATTCAGCGCCAGCAGGGCGGCGAGAGCGGCGGGGGTGTTGAGAGAGCCAATCGCAGCCAGCAGCAGCACCAAGTCTGCGGTGATTGCCAGCTTGACGGCGCGGAGTTTGAGTGATAAGATAAGCGTAGAGTGTTTAGCGATGCTCTGATTGTTTTGCCGTCTCGGTGTGGCTGCACCGGGGCGGCGTTTTTTTGTTGCTGCTGCCATCATTCTTTTACTTCCTCCCATTCAAAACGGCCTTTTCCACTGTTGCGCCACTGGCCAAGCCCGCGCTTTTTGCCGTAGTCCAGGCACTCACGAACCATATCTTCCAGCTTGTCATCAAGGCATTCAATCTCAAACTCTACGGTAGAACCAGCAGGAACGCTCTCCGATTTGGCGATGCTGACGCGTTCGCCCATAGGAGTTTGTGCGCGGAGCGGGCGTTCACAGTAGTCCATCTTCATGCCGTGCAGGTCGTAGGGAATCTCGCGGGGATAGACGAAAATCAAGCCGTCGATGGCCTGTTTATATGCCTTGATAGCTGCGCAAGCCTTGCCGCCTTTGTAGCCAGTCTTGCCAGCCTTCGCTAGCATCTTGCAGGAATCCTTGAACATACCCTTAACCTGATAGTCATACAGGAACGGCGTGCCGTCAGCAGTTTTGGGAAAAACCGTAACGCGGTCTTCGGCGTTCTGCGCCTTGATGTTGTCTACCTCTTCGGCGGTAAGGTCATCTGTTGGGGCTTTGCTGGCAATGTAAGTTGCCAGCAGTTCTTCATTGCTGGGGCTGCTGCCCAAAACTTCTTCCAAAAGAGTGATTTTTACTTTCATTGTGGTTGTCTCCTTTTTAAATAAAATCGGTTGCTTTTCTGCACCTATGTAAATCTATGCAATGCCTGCGCGATGCGGTGCTCCGCCATGCCGTTGCAGTGTCATTCGTCGCGTGGCTTCGCCATTCCATTGCCAATCAGAGCAAGCAACACAAGGCTTTTCCACTGCTAATCAAATCGGTGCCTCCGCAAAACCTTGCCGGGCTATGCCGTTGCGTTGCGTCTCTATTCACTGCATCGCCTTGCCTTCGCCAAGCAACTCTATGCCGATGATTTGCGCAGCTATTCCGAACTATGCTAATGCGGTTCCAATCCAATCCAATCCATTCTTTGGCACCGCAGTGCGAATCTAAGCAAAGCCATAGCCATGCAATTCTTCGCCATTCCGTTGCCTATCGCATCGGTTCCCGTCCCATCCATGCCCATTCATTGCAATTATAAAATGGCTTTTTCGGCAGTCTTAAAAGCTGCAATCAGGTTACGTAAGGCATCCAATTCTGCAGTTTCTGCTTGCTGATTGCGGCGCTGTGCTGCTGGTACATCCGCTACCGGGTAATACGTTGCAAATTCGTCAAGCGTGATGCCCAGTGCAGCACATACTTTGCAAACCTCCGGCCACGTCCATGGAATTTTACCGGTGTATTTTCTCCCAACAGAATTTCCACTCAATTTCAGTTCTTCTGCCAGTTTTTCCCGGTTGTAGCCTTTACTTTTGAGAAGCGCTTTAAAAGCGCGGTTGTTCATACGGTTATTCCTTTCTTTCTGCGATCAGTTCACTTACAGCCGCCTCCATCTTCTTCTGAATGTCAGGCGGTTTGCGCTTGCTGTTCAGAATCAAGCAGAATTTTTTAGTTTTCAGGAGGTCTGCCTACCTTAGCTACCGGAAACGGTTTTTTCAGGTGTTCATCAAGATAGTTGTAGCCTCGTTCTGGATTGGTTGAATCGTAATGCGTAATCCAGTAGTTTTCGCGCTCCTGGCATCTCTCTGGCGGCACATCCTGTTCGATGATGTAGACCTCAAACGCATCTTCACCGTACTTGTTGTAATCAGCCTGAAACCCGGATTTTTTGTAGGTCGTGTTCAATTTGTCCGTCTTGCCCTTGCGCAAGGCAAGAAAGTGTTCCCGGATTCTCACATCCAGCCTATACGTGCGCCCGATGTAAACCTTTCCGTTTTCCTTGCATCGGATGGCGTAAATATCGCTGTTGTGGGTAATTGTCCATCCCGCCATATTCTCACCGCTTCCAAGAATCGATGATTTCATCAGCCAACTTGTTTACTCCGCGGTTCATCATGTACTTTGCAAAAGTAATGACAATGCGGGCGGTCAGGCAGACCCAAAACAGAACCCAGTAGGTAGTACCCATATTGAGCTGCTGACCAATCATGTAAAGAAAAATGTAAATAAGCATCGGTTATTCCTTTCTTTCTAGTTATCGGCTAGCAAGTAATCAATCGGCACGCCGAAATAGTCAGCCACTTTCTTTAGCGTCGTGATGCTGGGGCCGTAAGGCGATTTCTCCCACTTGCCAAGTGCGCCGTTTGAGATTCCGGCGCGCTCCTCAAGGATTGTGCGAGAAATATTGTTTTTTCGGCACAACGCATCAATTTTCGAAATATTCACCTAGCAAAAGCTCCTTTCTAGTTGACTATTGCTAGAAAATATGCTACTATGAACTTGCGAAATTTATAACAGCATATTTTTAGCTAGTCCGCTGAATTTTAGGGGGCTTGGTTCTTTGTTGCCCTCTATGCTATCTATTATACTAGCTTATCGCCTAGTAGTCAATAGACTATCGCCTAAAAATATGCACAAATAGTCTAGGTGATTTTTGTGGATAATGCTAAAACTGTAGAAACCATTCGTGCCCTGTGCAAAAAGAAAAAGACTAGCTTGACTAGGCTAGAGGAAAAGCTCAGCTTTTCAAATGGGTATATCGGCAAAATAGCAAAAAGACCAAATTCCCCGCCTTATGACAAACTGGTCGCAATAGCTAACGAGTTAGGAGTCACCGTTGCCGACCTGACCGGGGATTCCGAAAACGAAAAAAAGCCCACCGCACAAGGCGAGGGGCGTAGGGAAAGACTTTCTAAGCTGTCTTATGAAGATCTTTTGCTTTTACAGGAAGATGTTATAGCCGAGTTGAGAGAACGGGGGCAAAAATGAGCTTTGATGAAATTGCCCTCAGTTTAAAAGAACTGTCCGCTCTCAAACAAATTAACAAGGGCAGGAAATCGAAAAAGCCTATCGGTACAATATACAATGCCGACAACAAAAACGACGTCGAAATTTACTCTAGGCTTTCCCATTGCAACCTTGTAAATATATACGCATATAAAGAGAATACGCGGCGGGTCATTATAACAGATACAGGGAAGGATTACCTGCAATACAGAAAATTGGATTTTTATCGGTTTTGTTCGAGGTCGATTTTTGTCCCAATAGGCGTATCAATTGTAACAACAATTGTAACAACACTTGTAACAATACTTGTAACAAATTTTATTGCAGCAATGTTTTTATAAAATATGCATAGCTAGCATTGCTAAACTGGTCAATACGGATGCGACTACGCACAATGGGATTTCTACAACTAATAAAAATAGCATTTCGTGTTTTTTCTCAAATTGACTTAGTTTATAGGTGCTGTTAAGAATCACACATTCCACAAGAAGGAAAAAATCAGTTATCTTTTTCATTTCTATTCACCTCGTATTTTTTAATCAGATTCTCCTGCACTTCATACGGCAATTTTATGATATCCTTGATAATAATCTCTATCAATTCTTCTTTTTCCATAATTCTCCTCCAATTTTAAGCAGGGATGTGATACCGTGGGATTTTTTGACTTTTTAAAACAGGAACCGCAAAAGCCCGTTCCCATTAAGCAAACAAAATCGAAAAAAATTGAAGATGTCGTGTCTGATGATCCAGAAATTAGAAAGTTGCAACGTGATCTAAAAGCGCAGGACAAACAACTTGAACAAATCAAATACGCAGAATCCTATTTTGAGAAAACGGGTGATATTGGTTTTTTGGTTGAGTTTTGGGAGGAAATTTGGGAAAACGGTGGGCTGTTATTTAACGGTTCAACATGGACATTCCGGCTCCCTGATTTGTATATAAAAATTGGCGAGTATGATAAAGCTCTTTCTGTTTTAAAGAAAATAAAAAGCCCGTATTACGCAGACAAACGAGATTCTTATATTAAGAGAGTGAAGAAAATGCAAAGCAAGAACCAATAATTGTATTTTACACAACTCATAGTTGTATTTCAACAGTTTCACAAAAATACTCATTTGTCAAGTCTTAGCTGTCCTATATATCGGATTTCCAGCACTTGACAACCACTTTTTTTGTCGTTTTCGTCCATGATGGGACGGCGGCTTGTTTACCAGCCTTTCCATTTGTCTGCCCCCTTGACCAAAATTGTACTGCATCCACAGTATGCTTTTTGTCAAAGGCTGTAAATGACCAATATCGACAACCATGCCGGATATGATAGATTTAGCAATCGGTCTGGTTTATCCTCTACTAAACAAAAAAGCCCCTGCCGGTGTTCGTACCACCGACAAGGGCAAAGAGCCGTCAACACAAAAAGTTGACGGCATTATTATAACACACACAAAAAGGAGCCGCAATATGAAAAGGACAAATACCGCAAAATGGATTGAAAGCGCACAGCGCTGGCAGATAAACGTGCAGAAAGACGGCGTGCGCAAAACCTTTACCAGCGCCAAGCCGGGGCGCACAGGCCAGCGGGAAGCCAACAAAAAAGCAGATGACTGGCTAGAAAACGGCTTGCAAACGCGCGGAAAGACGGTCGAGAGCGCATATAAAGAATACCTTGCGAGAGAATCAAAAATATCAGGCATAAGCAATTTTAGACCAAAGGAAAGCCGCTGGCGCATATGGATTCAGCCGGAAATTGGGCACCGGCGGTTGGAATCGTTGACGCAGCAGCAAGTGCAAACAGTTTTAGACAACGCCAAAGCCGCTGGAAAAAGCCGTAAAACGCTTCAAAATATTTATGGAGACATCACATCATTTTTTCGGTTTGCACGCAATTCAGGCTATACAACGTTTGTCCCGGATAACTTGAACATTCCCGCTGGAACTCCAAAGCCGCAAAAGAAAATATTGCAGCCAGACGATTTAGCAATTTTATTGTCAAGCGACAAAACCAAGTACATGGGCAAGGAAGCCAAAGACCCTTATATCAACGCATACCGCCTTGCTGTTCTGACCGGGATTCGACCGGGTGAGTTGATTGGCATGCAGTGGGAAGATGTGAAAGAAAACAGAATTTTTCTGCGGCGTGCGATAAACATTTATGGAGAAAAAACAACAGGTAAAAATGACAATGCGATTAGAGCGATTGAATTGTCCGACATGGCTAAAAGCGTAATAGATGCGCAACGCGAACTTACAAAAAATGGTAAAAGTGTTTTTGGCATCTCAGATGAGCACTTGCTCTATAAATGGTGGAGAAAGTATTGCGCTTACAATGGAATAAATTATGTTTCTCTTTACGAGCTTCGACACACGTTTGTATCGATTGCAAGCGCACTCCCGGAAGGGCAGCTCAAACAGATTGTTGGGCACAGCAAAAATATGGATACATTTGGCGTGTACGGCCACGCAGTCAACGGCCAGGCCGAAAAAATAGCCTCTGCGATTGACGAAACATTTAAGGATGTTCTAAAAAGTACACACTAAAAGTACACACTTTTTTGGAAATTATATGGTTCGCCACAAAAATGTAGAACGATAACGTTCCGTATCATCGCCATTTTTTGCTTGCTGAATCGATATGATTCTGTATCTCCGTGGGTTCGACTCCCATCAGCCGCTCTTTTAAAAGCCCCGTAGATTCGTCGAAATCTACGGGGCTTTCTTTTTCAAGTACACACTTTAGTACACACTTGCTTATTTTCTCTGCAAACTGTGTACCAAGTCGCTGTACGCATCCGGCCGCGCTTCTTTCAGCGCATCCATAAACTCATCTAGCACACGCCACACTCTACCGGCATCAGCCTTGTTTACAATCTCTAAAAATTCACTCATCCTGTAAACGCTCCAATTTCCGCATTACGCCATTATAAACTTTAGGGTTTGCCACATACAAGGCCGACATAAGTTCATCCAGCACGTTCAGCGCCGCTGTGGTGTCTACGTTTGATACAGCCCGCAAAAAGTCACTGCCGCCAACAGCAGCCCGTGCAGACGGCTCCGCAGCTTCGTAGTAGCGTACAGGCTCTTGCCGTTCCGCTTTTTGTGGGGCAGGGGATACATCTGCAAGCTGCTGATTTTTCACAACATACAGCGCCGCCAAATTTTTGACTCTGGTCATGGTAAGCTCGCTGTTTTCGATTTCGGCTATAGCGCCGTCAATCTCTCGCACGTCAACCATAGCCCTTACACCTCACTTTAGCCGTTCCGCATCGTGTCAATGCACCGCTGGATGACTTCCCGGTCTTTGCTGTCAGCCCCGCGCATGATATCTTCCATGCGGGAAATCAGCGAATCGCGCCCATCGTCCATGCTGTAATGCCCGCGCACATAATGCGAACCGCGCCGCGCATAGCTGCTGCCGCGCCCGTAATTGCCGCGCATGTTGGCGCTCCAATCACCGTCCCGGCTGTAATCTTCATCGCGGCTGTAGCCGTCATCTTCCAGCATGACAATTTTGTCGATGTTTTTGATGGTGTCAGTCAGCTTGTGAACAGTTTCCAAATCACCGGCAGACATTTCGCCCTTCTTGCCGATTTCGTCCAGCTCTGCGCACAGCATGTCTTTCAAGTCATACAAAACCCTTTTACTCATGGTTTACTCCTTTCAGCTCACGCGCTCAACCACAAAGTTCGCGTTCGCGAACAAAATGGCTTGTGTGCTTGTGTTTTCAGCGGCAACTGTCAGGCAGCAGCCGCGCGGAACTTCCACAAAAGCCGTGACATAAATATTAAAATAGTTCTCCACCGCTGCCGGGGTCACGATTGCAGTCGCACTGTTCAGCGGTTCTCCGTTGATGGCAAGCGCCGCAGTAATAGCTTCCACTGTGCCGCCGGTAGGGATAGCAACGTTTGCACCAAAGCCCACTTTAAAACGAGCTTTGCACTGGTTCGTCAGCCCGCGCAACGTTACAATACCAGCGCCCTCACGATGGACGATGCAGGGCTTGCCAGCAACGGCAGTTTCGGTCAGCGGCACATTCTGGCCCGCTGCGACGGTAACAGTGTTGGCGTTGGTAAACTCAGCCATTGCTTTCTCCTTTCTTTTCGGGCTCCGGGAACTTGTAACCAAAATTTGCTGCAAACCGCTCAAAAGCGCTCATTTGCTCCATGTTGTGCACATTTTTTGCAATTTCGGAGTACAGCAGCAAGTTTTTCATGGACAAATCTTTTAGGTCGATTTTGTCCAAATACTCGCAGATTTTGTTTTTGATGTCTTTAGAATCTACCATAAAAATTCTCCTTCATAATAAGAACGGCGGGACTATTGCCCCGCCGCCTTTTTGCAAAATCAGCTCAGGGCTGAACAGTTGCATTTTTTGCAACAGTTGCCGTATTCGGTTTTAGCAGGCGCAGCCATTGCAGCCGTTATAAGTGCCAGCTGCCCAGGGGTTGCAAGACTGGTAGGCAGGCACCGGCACCGGACGCAGCTGGTTCAGCAGATAGCTGTTCTGTGCGGCCTGACTTGCCGCAAGCTGTGCAGCAAAAATCTGCTGGTTCTGCTCGGCAATCTTGGCATCCTTAGCCTCAATGCGCTGCGCAGTAAGCGCATCAAGCACCGCACGCGCATTGGCGTTCTGGTTTTCGATAATGTCCCGCGTGCCGTTCTGGATGGTCTGGCGCGTGTCGCAAGCCTGCGTAGCGAGGTTGTAATTTACGCCCTGAATCGCTTCACGGGTCTCGCAGCAGCAATTTGCCTGCTGCATCTGCATCGCGTTAAGCTGCTGCATAAATGCGGCCTGCTGATTGGTGCGGCTGATTTCAGCCGACATAAAGCCCTGCTGCATAGCATTCTGCACGCCGTTGACAAGCTGTGCCTGAGCATAGAAGCCGTCACACAAACCGTTGTTTACGTTGTCAATCTTGCGTTCGATGTTGGCAAAGTCACTGGTAAGGACGTATCCATCCATAACGCCAGCACCATTGCCGTTGTTGCCGCCCCAACCGTTGCGGCCCCAGCCAAACAGAAACAGGACGATAATCCAAATCCAGTCCTGCCCCCACATGCCCATGCCGCCATTGTAATTATTGGCGGGCTGTATCGGCATTGTCATAACAGTGCCGTCCGAAGATAAGCTCATATTGTTACTCCCTTCAAATAAATTTTATTGTCTAACCGTGCGCACGGATTAAACCTGTCACATCAACGACCTAAACTGCTGCGCCATCGCTTGCAGCTGGTTCAGCTGCGCTTGGCTCATCTGCCCGGATTGCAGTAGCTTTTCTATTTCTTTTTTTGGGTCTCCCTGAAAATTTGCCCGGAACTGCTGAAACTGCTGCATCATCTGTTGAAACTGACCCATAGGTGCAGGCAATTTGTTACCGCCTAAAGCATTAAACAGTGGATTTGGCATTTTCGCTCTCCTTTTTCTTTGTCAGTGGTTTATCTGCCGCCAGCGCGTCAAAGCGTGCTGCCAGCGCGTCAAACTCTGCACGGGTGACAAACTCTCCGGCTTGCGCTTGCGCGGCCTGTGTGGGCTGTTTCTGTGCCGCTGTACGCTCTGCATAATCGAAGATGCGCAACGGCTGCGGCATCCCGCTTGCGTCCACTGTTTTGATATAGAACGAGCTTTTCTCGCTATCCATCAAAAGGACGCTATTTCCTGGCGCACAAAGGTAACTTTTTGCCGCTTCTTCTCCCTGCACCCAAATAATAGGCGCCGTCTGCTGTGAAGTCTGCTGCTGCGGATACGCCGCCTGTCGAAGCTGTGCAAGCTGGTCAGGCATTGCAGTAGGCTGCCCCATCGGGTAATATCCCGGCGCAAATCCGGGCTGATACGGTACGCCAAACGCCATAGTCAATCATCCTTTCTGCCAGTAGTACAGCGGCACTTCATCTCCGCTGTCCCATGTATCCAGCCAATCCCCATTTTGCACGCACACAACATGCGTAGCCATTGCCAAAATGTACGTTCCGTCCGGGTGGTCTTTTGCAAACTGTGCTACTGTGTAACAATCCGGGCAGCTGTTCGGAATTGCCGAACGGTTCCACCCGCACCGCCGCAGATAACTGCCCCAGACATAGTTTGCAGACGGCATATCATGCAGTTCAAATCCTGCCAACACCAGCGCCGCATATGTAGCCGCCCACTCTTGATGCGTTGCGGCTGCAATGGCTCTGACAGTGCAATCGCCAACGCGCTTTTGCTCTGGGTTTAGGTTAATTTGCCTGTATGCCATCTGCACCGCTCCTTTTTCCTTAATTGTACAAAAAAAGACGGCACAACGTAGGCCAGTAAAGTGCCAACATTGTGCCGTCTTTGGGACAAAAGAAAAAAGGCGCGGCCACAAAAGCAACCGCGCCAATTAAATCAGCCTATTTTGTTTTTGATGCTGTGTACGCGCCGTTTTACAGTGCGTTCGCTGCAATTCAGTTCTGCCGCAATATCAGCATTGCGCCAGCCGCGCCGCCGAAGCTGCAAAACATCCGTTTCTTCATCGGTCAGCAAATCTCCGACAAAATCAAACTTTGGCATGATTACTCATCCTTCTTGTTCTTGCTTTCGGTCTGCGTGCCAAAATAAAAGGCCACGACCATTGTTACAATGGTCATGACCGTGTCAGGCTGCAATTTGCTTTGCAGCGCCAGCACCGCAAAAACCGCAACGACAACCAGCGTCACAATGGTTTTTACCTTGATAAGCGCTGCCAGATTCTTCAAAAAATCGTTCATAGATATGCACCTTCTTTCAGCCAATCAAATGCTTCTGCAAGTCTTTCTTTGCTTTCTGCATCTGGTCAATGTTGTTTCCGTCAAGGTTGTGGTCAAGCAGGGCAAGCAACGCCTGCATGGTCACGCGCTGCCCCTCGTCCATGCGGTCAAGCCGCAATTTGTCGTTTTTCAAAAAGCCCTCCATAGCGTTCACCCGCGCTTCTAACTGGGTAATTCGTTTGTCCTGGTCGGCTTTTGGCTTTTTTACTGCGGTGATTACTTTGCTGATAGCCACGCCACCGGCATACAGCCCGGCAGCAGCCCCGGCAGCGTAAATCAAAAACGCCCAGGCTTCCGCAATCGTAAACGAAAATACATGCTGCATCGGCATCACACCTCCGCCCACTCACTCTTATACAGCCCGGCATC
>ERZ1034928.756-NODE-756-length-13543-cov-5.314650_pt1 | contig 13543 bp, 24 predicted proteins | sample MGYA00520627_ERZ1034928 | MGnify/ENA primary metagenome ERZ1034928 (study PRJEB33766, sample SAMN09781755) | gut metagenome | biome: gut microbiome | host: Homo sapiens | place: Madagascar | study: EMG produced TPA metagenomics assembly of the PRJNA485056 data set... | reverse complement strand
TGTTTTACTCCTCCTCAACTTTGGATACAAAGATATTAGATTTTAAGATACAAACTGGGCGCACCCCGCGACTGTTGCCGCAGCTACCGTTGCCGATGCCACCGGACGGAGAAACAACCGCTACTGAATACGGACATCCTCTCTCTTCTGTACTCCAAGCCGTGCATGTCCAATACCAATCGGGCAGATCCTTATTCACTAACAATTCATTGTACTTGCGTGCTTCATCAAAAGTCAGCGGTCTTACCTTGGCGTGTAAGATGGAATTTTTGTTCTGCATATCTACCGTGGCGAGACTTGCCGTTGCGCTGCATAAGTTTTCTGCTCCAAATTCTTCTTTGAATTCTGGGTAAATCTCTTCTTCAAAAAGATCAGACAAATCAGATGTGAAATATTCATTGCTGTCATCATCGAATTCAACATCTTCACGATATAAATTTTCTGTGATAACCGCCGTTGAATCTTCTTTCTGCTCCAGGACGATGAATCTTCCGATTCCCGTATCAAACTTTCCTCCAACCGGAATATCTTTCAGCATCACTTTGTTTTTCTGGTCTTCTTTCTCGATAGCTGCTACTAATTTCCTCGCTAATTCCAATACATTACTTTTGCTCATTTTTGTTTTCCTCCTGTTTCTTCTTCCAATATTCATACGGATCCGCATAATGTGGTTTCCGTTTAAAATCCTCAATAGCCTGTTCTGATGGCTTATCTTTCTCCAATACTGCATAATGCCGTTCCAACATATTGTCAATTTCATCTTCCGCACGCCGTAATTCAGATCTTCTTTTCATTCTTCCTGTTCTCCATCATGATTCTGTCAATTTCTTCACTTGTAGCAAGGACCATTCGCTTTGCGAATTCTGTTTTCCCGGCTTTTTCAAATATCTGCTGTAACTTTGCCAATAATACATCCGCTTCTTTGTCGGTGCCGGTGCATTCACGATACGCTCTAATCAACTTCCAGCATTCCGCTATCGGATAATAGAGCTTCTTTAATTCTTCATCTGTCATGCCAATCACCTCTACATATCAAATGGTATTTCCATCTGGTCAATGGCGCTGAATCCATCTTCCTGTTTGTCCCAACCGTATACTTTATTTTCCGCAAAGCTATTCTTTAATCGCTTACTTTCCTTTTCGTAGTACAATGGGATAAAGTAGTCTTGCAGTCCACCGTCACGGTCCTTTGCTATTTCAATCACGTTGTCAGCACTATATAACGGATCATCATCTTTCCATCCGAACATCTGCTTTGTAAGTCGGACAAAATCGTTATTTACACGATGGATAATAAATGCATTGTCCACTGCATTCCCGATATCTGCTGTTCCTGATATATCATCTAGTCTTAGGAATCCCATTGCCTTTCTCGGATGCGCTACAAATATGATGTGTATGTCATATTTCTGGGCCATCTCATGTAAGGACCACGTAAATGCTGTCTGAGCTTCAAATTTGTTCTCTGAAAGGCTTCTAATATCGAAAGCCATTAAATTATCAAGTATCAGTAAATCTGGCTTATCTGCTTCGATTTTCCGCTCCAACTGTTCTTTCACAGCCAAGAAGTTATTCCCATACTTATTGTTGTACAATGTAAAATTTTTGGCTAACCATTCGGCAATCTTCTCTTGGTTCTCTTTAGCCACATTGTAGTAACCCTCAAACTGGGTTGGCTCTGCATAAGCTTTTCCTGCTGCCTGCAAATCCATCCATCGCATGAAGTTCTGTGGCGATAACTCTCCGGAGTAAACCGTTACTTTGCTCTCAGATTCAACGCAATCCAAGCAAATTTCCGAAATTACGCTCGATTTTCCAGAAGCTCTTAAGCCAGACAGAACAGATGTATATCCTGTTTTCAGTCCTCTCATTCTCTGATCAATATCCCTAATTCCAGTTTTTACGAATCTCTCCGGTGGTCGTGGCATATTCAGAATGTCTTTCGCTGTCAGAAATACCGGTTCGCCCTCTTTTTCTTGTATTGGCTTATATTCTGGTTTCTTCTTCGGTTTAGCGTAAATCCTATCGCTGTATTCCTGTTGCTTCTTTTCGTAAGCGTCCGGCTCATACTTAAGTCTTACATCTCTCCAAGTCTTATCGGCGCATGAATTGTGAAAACAATGAAATCCAATAGCTCCACTGGTTGCCCGAAATATGCATGCATCCTTTCCTTTGTGGTTGCTATCAAACGGGCATTCATCCAATATATATTTAACTCCACCAGAATAAGATGATTTCCGATATCTCAATCCATGTTCATCTAACCATTCATCCAAGTCAAAATGTGTCGGCTGATAACTGTTATACCTTTGTGGCTTTTCCTCTTTTGGTAACATTCCGGCCAGCTTTTCTATGTACTGGATGTCATTTATTCTCACTTCATCTGGTGCACTGATTATCCGGCTCATTCGGTGTGGACGTTCTTTTGTGTCAGATCCTTTCTGTGCTTTCGTCCCGTAGAGCTTGCACACTCTTGCTGGGTTAAAATTTTTCAAGTCAATTTGTACGTCATCTGTCGAAAAGAACATGTCCAATACTTTTAAGCAGTTATTAATCAACTTTACGTTCTCTTCCGAATTTTTAATTTTTACTCGATATAGCAAATGAACGCCATTTCCACTGAACCCACATATCGGATCATAGAATCCAAGGTTTTTCATAAATGCATATACCTTGTTTCCAATAACTTTAGCTTTTTCAACCTGTTCATCACTGGAAGATACTGCTGTAGTCCGGTGCGGGTCCACATCAATGAATATCCATTCATATCCCAACACATCCTTATCACTGGTTGTAGCCAAACCTCTTGACATAAACCTGTTCCGTTGGCTCCTGGAATAGCATTCATCATTCAGATAATTCAGCGTGATGTAAATATTGCAATTGGCATAATCTCGGATGTCTCTGTGTAATGCTGCCATCAGATCATCTGCCGATTTGAAATATCCGCTATACACGGCTTTAGAATTATATATAACCCGCACTTCGAACAAATGGCCGTCCGGCTTTAATAGAGATAATGTCCTCCTGATCTCGTTTTCATTAATCATTTACTGCCACCCGTCTTCTTCCAGCATTTTTGTCTCATGCGGTCCGTCACTCTTCACATCGTCATAATTCCCATCCAATACCTTTGGAAAATTATTCGGCAGCACGAACCAATCAAAAGTAACAACCCACGCTCGTCTACTATTCGATTTTCCCTGTAGAAAACTGCTGCCTTTAATTTTCTCTATGGCTTTTAAGACATCCTCTATGCCATATTCCTTGATTCTTGCCACTAATCGTTGATACCGTTGAGATGTGTTGCTTACTTTAGACACCGCTTTTATGCCGTATTCTTCCAATGCGTTCCATGCATCTAAGCATCGTCTGACCTCTGTCTGACAATTAGATTCTTTAGAATCTAATATATTATCTGTATTTATATATGTGTTTATATCTGGTATAGGTTCGCCGTTAGCGTCTTTTCCATTTGCCGTTTTTGTCAAATGGAAATTTCCTTTTTGTAAAATCGAATAAGCCAAATCCGTCAGTGCATACCACTTGGTTCTATCGTACTGAGACTTGTTATAATTGCCGACCACAATCAATCCATGTTCTTCCATTTTCTCCAAAGTGTATCTGACTTTTCTTTCAGTCATATACGGAAACAATACCGAAAAGGCTTTCACGCTGTTGTATGTCCAGTATCTTCCGTCAAAGAAATTTTCATCATTCGCTTCATTTTTCTTAATCCAAAAATAAAGATGCTTAAGTAAAATTGCACATTCGATGCCATATTCTGCTGCTATATCTATATTAAAAGAATGTTCCATCTACCTAACCTCCTGTTGAAGCAGTTCAATAACTTTCGTTCCCTGTTCAGAGTTACTGCAAAAAATGAACTCAACTCCATATTTCTTCTGCATAGTCTTACAAGCTTTCATGAGCGTTTCGCCCCTGGTTGCTGCCGGATACCTTTGTATGCGCCTGTATATTGGTTTACCGCTCTTGTAATGACCAATCACATCACTTGTACGCTTCATCACAAAAAGTCTCGGATTTTTCCATTTATGAAGCTCATCCAGTGTTCGGATTGTCGGATTATATATATCTTTTGTTCCTTTAATCAATCCACCGGCATTCTGTACCAACACATACAACTTAATGCCGTTATTCTGAGCCAATATGCATTCATCCCGGAACCTTGCGTGTTGTTTACCGCAAATGTCACCGACAAGCTCTTGGATATCTTTTTTTGTATCAACCGTTACATTGTATGTTCCAAGAAAATCCATCTTCTTTACTGGAATTCCACGTTCATTCTTTCGGTTGATTACATCCATAACTCGTTCATTCGCAATTATGTAATCCCCACAAGGGAGTGGCATGGTTAATACTTCTATTCCCTGATCCTTCCAGTAATTCTCCTTAGCGGTATGCTTGCCTTTCTGCTGTCCCTTATCACTAATTAGTATCATTGGCTATCTCACCTCTCCTGTTATAATGGCGTTCGCTAAGTACATACTGTTCAGCTCTTTCCTGTTGCTCCAATAGGCTTTTAAGCCTGTCAATGAACTGCTTATTCTGCCTGTCCGCACAGAATTTAGCTACTTTTTCGACAAATTCAACTCTATCTTTCATCACTCGTCTGTCATTTCTCTGTTTGTGTATCTGTGTGGCCAGCTTGCATCGTTCATCATAGTCATGAGCAAATTCAATGTCATGCAAGTAGTCCTGATTCATTTTGTCGTACTTGTATACCTGTGTTACGCAATCTTTATACTCTTTATCACAGTATTTTAAGAACTCAAGAAATTCTTGTATGATTTCAGACGGCTTCTTTTCTTTCTGCACTTTGCTTCGCCTCCTTTCTTTTTAGATATCGTTGGCGATCATATTCTCTTCGCTTTTCCTTTAAAATCCGCAATTTTTCATTGCGTTTGCTTTTCTTCGCATCAAGAATTTTCTCCCTATTTCTTGCGTAATATGCCCTACACATTTCTGCATTCTTTCCGGATTCAATTCTTTTTTTTGCTCTTCGTTTATCACGTTCTTTACCTTTTTCGGATTTGTTATATCGCTCTTGCGCCGCTTTCCCAGCTTCTGAATGTATATATGCGTACTGTGATGGGTTTGCACAATCCCATCGACAATCCACATACGGGCAATTAAAACAATCTGGATAGCAGCACTTCTTCGGTTTCGTTTTCAAGCACAATCACCCCTTAAGAAAATGGCATCTCCTCATCAATGCCATCTGGGATATTCATAAAGCCATCACTGTCTGTTGCCGGGGTACTGTTATTCTGCTGATTCTGCTGACTTGTCGCTTTACTTTCCGCAAATTCCTGATCTTCTACAACAACATCTGTTGTGTATACTTTCTGACCGTCTTTGTTAGTATAAGAACCTGTCTGAATACGTCCGGTTACAACAACTTTTGTTCCCTTATGGAAATATTTCTCAGCAAATTCTGCGCTTTTCCAGAAAGCAATACAATTAATAAAGTCTGCTGTCTGATCTCCGTCTCTTTTGAATCGTCTATCTACAGCCAGCGTATATCTGGCAATCGTTGTAGATTTTTCTCCTTGTGAACTTTTGATTTCAGGATCTCTTGTCAAGCGTCCCATTAAAATTACTTTATTCATTGATTATTTCTCCTTATCCGGCAATCTCTTTACCTCAAATCTCCATTTTCTTGCATCATCTCCGATTTTTTGCCACAACCTTGCTTCTGCGAGCATCGGAGTATCTTCACATATTCCAAACTGGAATTTCTTAGTCTGTTTGTTGTAGATTCCATATTTTGCACCAGGTTTACCATGCATCTTCTCAAATCTGTTCATTTATTCTCCTAAAACGGCATCAGCCGAAATTCTTTCTCAGTTCCTTTTTCTGCAACCCACACATCCACGTCACAGTCAACTATCTCCTGCATTTCTTCCGTGAACCGCACTGGATTGCCATTTCCGGCACTTAAATGTATTAAGCCTATACTTCTTAGGCTCGCACTATTGATCGCCTGTATAAGTCGTTTACACGTCCCAAGCTCCATGTGACCGGTTAATACGTGGTTATATTTAGGACTACTATCTTCGATTCTGATATAGTCATCGGAATAATTGCATTCGATCAACCCATAATTGATGTTCATTTTCGAAAAATCATACGGGCAATACTCTGCGTCCGTGATGAACAGTATCCGGCCATCAGGCGTATCAATCAGCCATCCATCACACTCAGTTTCTCCATGCGGTACACGAAATGGTATCACTGAAAATGAGCCTATCTGCTGTCGTTTCATCCGCTGTAAGCCTACGGTTTTCTCGCCCATGATAGTTTCGACATTTGCTTCGACTTCATCTGATGTGTATACTTTTATTCCATACTGCATATACTGTTTGATGTATCCGGCGTGATCACCATGGATATGGGACAGGATGCAACCATTTACCATGGAAGTCTGGTAATCAATCGCTTTCAACATCTCTTTCGCCGGAACTCCACATTCCAGGAGAAGAATATCTTCCCCCGAAATCAGAGCATAACCATTGCCGGAAGAACCGGATCCAATTATTTTTACGATCATTCTTTTACAATCTCCATTTCACTTGCACGATTCCACAATGGCTCAGTAGGAGTATTTAACAATTTTTTAAATTTCTCTGTGACAGGTGGGAAAACCTTTACTATATCTAATTCTGGGTCTGAAACATGCGTTAAATCCGCTTTATAATGCGAAATAAAATTCCATATAAATTCAACGCCATCATCTACAGATACACCCCATATTGGACCGGGGCGATGTTCCGAAATAAAAAGTCGTTTGCCGTTTCTCAGTTCAACAACTTCTCCATTGCATAAATCAAAATCAAACTTTTTCATTTTTACTCCTTTGCGAATTCCGGCGTTTCCACCTCAACAGCTTCTGATTCAGCTACTACATCCGGTTCGTCTTCTACTGCAAATTCCTGTGAATTTTCATTCTCTTTGATCTCTTCCTGTGCCACCTTATACGTTTCATCCAACTGTAAAAGAGAACTTGACGCCATGCTGTTGAGATTCTTCGGAAACTTTTTGATAGCATTGTTACGCATCTTACGGACAATCATTGCTTCTGGTGTATCAAGCCATGCAGCACTGATATACGGTTTAGCGACTTCACAATTCAAAATATCTTCCAGCGTCTCGCATTCACGCACAGTTGCCATGATTTCCTCTTTCTTTACTTTGATCTGCTCTTTCTGCTTTGGAGTAGCCTTGTAACGGTTTTCACAAATACCAAATGTTTCATTCAGAAGATTATTCCTAATATGAGCAATCAAATTTGTTCTTACCGGCTCTCTTTCGGCAATCAGGTAATCAACTGTTCCATCTTTCAGTTTTACCGGATATACGACACGCACCGTCTTATCGGATAATCCTTTCTGAGTCCATTCTGCCGGTTCGACTTCAATTCCACGTCTGCGAGGGTATGTAAAATCGTCACCATCTTTAACAAGCCATACAGGATACACGGTATCAATGTTATTCCCGAACTGTCGAAGAAGTGCATCGTTTCCATCTCCCTCAATACCCATCTCAACCATTTTGCACCACTGACCGTTAATCTGCTTGCTCCTCAACTGGAAATAGACTTCTCTTGGAACCGCATTGGCGTTCAGCTTAAGACTTGCGCACTGAGCTACAACCTCTCTCAGATTAGAAGCGTTAAGGTTATTCATGTCTGTGTTGTCTGTATTCTGAACCAACTGAAAGATTGAACTCATGGCATTCATAGCGCACTGCTTTGCGTATTCATCGTAAGAAACACCACACTGCTCAAAATCTCTTGAAACAAGACCAGTAATTGTGTTTGTCCAATTACTCAATCCAGTCGTAAACTCCTGTTTCTGAGCCACTTCTTTTTTCTCTGCCATTATTCTCCCTCAACTTTCTGCACTTTCTTGATCTTATCCTTATATCCGAAAACTTCCCCTTCCGGCACATTCACAACTTCTACGACTGCCTGTGCATTGCCGATAGAAACCTTGTCCCCGATTTTTACAGGGACGTCTGTTTCAAATGTGTAAGCTTTGCCGGATGGAATGTCATTTTTAAGATACTTCGCTTTTATGTACATTACTTAGCACCTCCACCGAAAACTCTCTCAAAGATAGCATCAAGTTCTGGATTTCCAGTTGACGGCTTATCTAACGGGGCATCTTCTTCTGATCTTTCATCGTTGTCCTTTAAAGCCATGTCGATGATTTTCATGATGTTTTCTAACGCTCCAAGAGCAAGCTCACTTTCTGTCTTCTTGGAATTTTCAATAGCTTTTGCGATTACTTTGTCGGCATACGCCTCATCATGGTCTTCTGTCAGCGTGTCTCGCATAGCCTTTGTAATTACTGCAAATTCAGCCACTAATTGTCCTTCTGTCCCTTTAACCTGTACAATTCCTTTGTCTGATTTAATCATCTTATTTATCCTCACTTTCAATTTTTAATTCTTTGTTATCAGTTACTGCCAAATGAATCATCTGGGCGTTCATTTCCGGGAAATTAACCTCATTTACAGCTTCGCTGTTGTCAATGAAAACCGGGCAACTAACCTCATACAGGTTTGACAGCGACTGAATAATATCCAATCCGGCAATAATCCTGTGCCCGTTATTCAGACTTGACAGCGGTACGCCATTTACAGTGCATTCACAAGTTTCTTTCAGACCGCCATTGATCTGGTCGTCAAACAGCTTGAATGAAACAATTTTGAACATCTCATTAACTCTTGCGGAAATTCTGTTCATCTTTTCACGGATAAAATCTTCTGTAAGGTCAATCATCTGTTCCTGTTCGGCGATTTTTTGTCCGACCGCTTTCTGTTCTTCTTCCAGTTCAGTGATACGTTCCTTGATTTTGGTGTTATCTGCTGCCAGAATCTTTCCAGCAATCTCAGCAATTTCATCTTTCAGAACCGCCTTTTTAGCTTCAAGCTCTGCTCTACCAGATGTATCAGTGCTCATGGATTCAATCTCTTTTTCAAGTGCCGAGATTTTCCCGATAGTTGCCTTATAGTCAGCATTTTCAGAAATATCCGCTGTCTTTGGATAACGATCAAGTTCTTCCTGGGCGGAATTATAAGCTTTCTGAGCTTCTGCCAGTTTGGAATCCAGTTCAGCCATGCTCTTACGAAGTTCCCCTTCTCGGTTCTTATATTTATCTCTATCCGTAGCAGCTTCTGTTCCGGCAACTTCAATTTCAGAAATCCTTTTAGCCTTCTGCTCTTTGAACTGGATGAAATCATTCGTATATTTATCTTCGTATGCCTGTTTTTTCTTTTCGTAATTCTCGATATTCCTCTGAATTACGTCTTCCGGCAGATTCTGTCCGCAAGTCGGACACACCGAAGCACTTTCTGGTATCGGCTCCATAGGAATCATTTCTGGGAACGTCTTTACTTTTTCGGTTTTCCATTCATCCTGTAACCGCTTAACTTCCCTAACAGACCATTCGTATTTAGAATGCACGGAATGAATTTCTGAGTTTGTATCAGCAATCTCACGCTTTATACTTCTCAGCGCATCTTCTTTCGCAACCAGATCGTCTCTAAGAGCCTTTGACTTATCGAACAACTTCTGGTTTTCTTCATTCTGAATTTCAGAAGTGTGGAATTTAAGGTTCATGATTTCCTGTCGTTTGGAATTAATTTCTTCTAACTTATTGTTTCCACCAGATAATTCATCTTCCACTTTCCGTAGAGCCACTTCTTTAGCTGCTTTTTCGACTTCCAGCGCTCCAACATCAGCGATCACAAGCTGTTTAGACACTTCATCAATACGTGCCGGAATTTCGGTCATATCCTTATTAAGTGTATTTTTTGTCTTGGCGTATTTCTTCAAAATATCGTCTGTGCTTGCAATTTTCAGTTCTGGAATCAGTTTTTCGTACTTTTCTCCGAATGTCTGAGCAATATCTACATCTGAAAAATTTCCGACAAACTTCATTAAGATTTCTCTCTGCTTTTTCCAAGGCAAGGAATTGAATGCTGCCGGATTGGTAATGAGATTGAATACATCTTCATTTACAATTCCAGAAATGAATTCTTTAAACTCTTTCTGAACTTTCGGATATCCATTGATTTCAAACTCATTCACATTTCCCTGGAATTCTCTGGTATCAGTTCCACGTTTCTTTACCCATTTCTGCTTCTGAACTTTTTTCAGATCGTATTCATCTCCATCAACAGATAATTCTGCTTCTACAGAAATCTCAATGTTATCTACTATCTTTCCATTTGCATCCAATGGCCGGATATCAAAGTCAGAACTTCCAAGGCTATCTTTTCCAAATAACAGCCATGTAAATGCATCAAAGATTGTTGTCTTTCCAGTGGCATTTGCCCCGGAGATTCTTGTCTTTTCACCAAATTCAATAGTTCTATCCTTGCATCCCTTAAAGTTTTGGATATGCATGGACAGTAATTTAATCTGCTTCACCAACTATCACCCTTTCTTCCTTATCTATAATTTTTCTATCTGAACTGTTCTTATTAATAATGTGTAGATACAAATCATCTTCGAACAGGTTCATCCATTCTTTCGGATTCAATCCGAGATCTACCAGAAGTTTTTTCTGGTCCCTTGTTAATTTCTTCGGTTGCTTCATGCTACCTCCTGTGTTATTATTTAGTTGTCATTTATTTTTACATTTGCACCTGTATGAGATGCCACTCTCTATGGGTGCGATTTTTATTTCCAGACAATATCTAACGGCCCGGCCATTCGGCAGTAGATTAACAGAATTGCAATCCAGGCTATCTCGAATAGTATTGCGATCGTCACCCAAAACAGGATTTTCTTGAAGATTTCTTTCATATGATCTCCTAACATGTTGCTGCCTTTTTATTTGGAATCGGTGCAACCATTAATGTGACATCCAGTTTCTCTTTTTTGATGGCTTCGTTGAGTTCATCAATCGTATTGATTCCAAGTTTTCTAAGCTCTTCTTCGATTAATTTTCTCTTTTCGTCCATAATGTTTTCCTCCTACACCGCAAAGCACATCTGAGAATTTTCATCCTCAATTTCCTCTCTCAGACATCTTGGCAATTCGTATTTTTTAATAATCTCAACTGCCAAATCACATTGGCTCCGCTTAATTGCCTTATAAGTATTCACACCGAATTCTCTTCTGAGCTGTGCATCCACATCGCTGTATACTTTGTGCATCAGACTTTTATTCTTGTATGCCGGTGCATCCTTTCCGCCCATCAGCGGGACTACTTTCTGATTTTTAGCTCTTGTAATTCTCTGACATTCCAGTGCTAACAATGGCATGTCTGCCTTAAACTCCTGCAAGTCCTTATCTACCTTGTCAATTTTCTCTGTCAGCTCTACATTGCCTTGAGCAAGTAACTGAATCTTCTGGTCGGTTGTCATTGGCTTCTGATAAGCACCAGTCTTTCTGATTGCTGGAAGAACTTCTGAGGTTACCCAGTGTTTGAATCTTTTTGCGGATTCTAACTTACTTCCAAAGATTAATGCGTATAAGCCGGATTCGTTGATTACGGTCACATCTCTCTTTTGACCTGCACTGTCAATTTGGCAGACCAGCTTGTCTTCGTCCATAATATGCTTTTTCAGCGCCCCGAATGTGTCTGCATAGCCAAGAGCTGTCGCAACATCTTTTCCTACAAAATATGTTTCATTATTAAGTTGTACTGTTCGGATATCACCGAACTCTTCTGAATTAAAAATTTGTAATTCGTTCATTGTTCTCCTTTCTACTGTGATATAATTCATACATCTAATAAATGGAGGTACGAATTATGGTTTCTGAAACAAATACTATTGACTGGAATGCTACTGCTGCTTGGATTGCTCTTGCCGTTTCAATCATCACGCCTGCTATTTCACTTTTGCTTAATAACATTCACCAAAGAAAGATGAAAGAAACAGAATTAAAAAACGCTCTAATTATCAAGCAATATGATGAAATGAAAAATGTAATCATTGAATATCACAAGTGTGTATCAACAAAGCTTCATATGATTAGTGCCGGAGCAACCAGTGAATATGAGCTTGCATACAGAAAATTATTTCTTTTTGTCCCTAATGTACATTGGGAAACACTTGAGAAATTTAGCAAAACACTACTCAGTAATAGCGATTCTGATTCCATCCAAGAACAATACCTTGAGATTACAGAAATATTGGCATCTCTACTGCAAGATATGCAAAAACAAATCCCAACATAATATTTATAAGCAGTCCTTCGATTCTCCAACCGTATTCGCTTCTTCCGTGCCAGTATGACATGATGCAAAGCAATATAGTCACAATCCATATTGGCACGATGTTTAGTTCGTTCATTTCTCTCCTCTCTACTCTTCAAGGAAATACTCAATCGGAACATCAAAGTATTTCGCGAGAATCATTAACTTGTCTGCTTTCGGAACATATACGCCATTTTTCCAACTAGACAGTGTTGCAGTTGAAATTCCAGTATCTTTCGATACTTGATATGGCGTTTTGTTCGTTTTATCCAATAATGATTGGAATTTTTCGTACACTATTACACCTCCTTAGATATTGACACTATCTAAGGTTTCTTATATAATCAAAGTACCATCTAAGTTATCTAAGAAACCTTATATTATTCTAACTTAGTTTTCTAAGCTATGTCTGTATGTTAGCATAGTTTTCTATGCTTGTCAACATATAATAGCATAGTTTTCTAAGTTTATTTTGAGAAAGGAAAAGCTATGTATGAAAAATTTGAAGAACTGCTAAAGAAAAACAATGTGACTGCGTACAGAGTTGCAAAAGAAACAGGTGTTACAACAGCTACTCTCACGAGCTGGAAACAAGGGAAATACACTCCTAAGAGAGAAAAGCTTCAAAAGATAGCTGATTATTTTGGAGTTGGCGTTGAATACTTTACAGGCGAAGAACCAGTCGAAGAAACGTCCAATAAAGGCTACTACATTGATGAAGAGACAGCTCGGACAGCACAGGAAATCTACAACAATGACAAGATTCTCTTTGACGTATACAACACAGTTGATAAAGAGAGACTGGTTGATTTTGCCAAGAAGCTCGCAGAACTGCGTAAATTAGAGGAAGGTGAGGAATGATTGTATTACAAAGGATATTATATAAACGTGGTAATGCTAGATAAATCATATGGCATTCCAGGATGCGTCAAACATAACGCTGATGACTCTTATACAATATTCATAGATGCATCATTAAACTACGAAAAACAGCACGAAGTGTTCTTACATGAAATGAGACATATTCTCGGGAATGATTTCGATGAAGAAGATGTTCAGAAAATAGAAATGAGAAATCATATGAATGATTATTTCTTAGAAATAGCGCCAGAATTATTCCCTGACTTAAAGAAACTACGAATTGCAAAGGCCATATAATTTACAAGGAGCATTATATGATTACAGCATTTATAATTATGGGATTAGTGGTTCTTGTATTTCCTCCGGCTATAATCATTTTTATTATTTACAAAATATGCAATTTTATATCGGATGTTAATCGTCTAAATAAGGAAAATAAAAAA
>ERZ1034928.755-NODE-755-length-13543-cov-7.534846_pt1 | contig 13543 bp, 15 predicted proteins | sample MGYA00520627_ERZ1034928 | MGnify/ENA primary metagenome ERZ1034928 (study PRJEB33766, sample SAMN09781755) | gut metagenome | biome: gut microbiome | host: Homo sapiens | place: Madagascar | study: EMG produced TPA metagenomics assembly of the PRJNA485056 data set... | reverse complement strand
ATATTAGCATTTGATAAATCTGGTAAAGTTAACTTTGTTAAAGATTTACAACCATAAAACATTCTATGTAATTTAGTCAAGCTTGTATTAAAAACAAAATTTGAAATATCCAATGTTTTTAATTTTTCGCAACCTTCAAATAAACTTTGAAAACCATAAGTAGAGTTATTTCCATAACTATCCGTTACTAAATGTACATCTAAATTTGATAAATCTATTGATTCTAACGATTTACAATTATAAAACATTTTATGAACCAATGTTAAAGAAGTAGCATTTAATTTTTCCATACCCCTAATAGTTTTTAATCTTGTACAGCCAGAAAATAATCCTCTAAGGCTTTTTAAACCAGTTGTATTTACATTAATAGGTGTTAAATCTATCTCAACAAGAGATGAAGCATTTTGAAACATAAATTCCAAATTAAAAGATGTATATAATGTAGTTAAATTTGATAAAAAAGATAAATTAATTTTTCTGACAGATTTATTATTTTTCAATAAACTTGTAGCATAGGCAGAATTTACTAATGACGTAAAACTTAAATTGCTAAAATCAATCTCTAATGTTCCCTCAATACTATCATCAACATTTGCTGTACCATATCCAAACAAATAAGAAACATTAGTTACTTTACTAGTGTCTAAACCGTTCAAATCAATTTCTTGTAACATGTTACAATTTGAAAATAAATAGTTTAAATTCGTTATTTTCTTTTCACTAAACTTAGGCAACTTAATTATTTTTGCATTTTTACAATTATAAAATACAGAACTTAAACTGGTTACATTCGGAAAACTCATATTAGATAAATCAATTTCCTTTAATTCTTCACAATTAGCAAATAAATATTCCATATTTGTTGAATTAATTTTAGATAAAGTTAAGTTTTTAAAACCATTTGGAACATTCTCCAACGATTTACAGTCATTAAACATAAACCGTATGCTAGTTACATTACTTGTATCCAACCCTGTTAAATCAATTGAAGTTACTCCTGTACAACCGTTGAACATATCTTCTAAAGTAGTTTGATTTGTACTGTTTGTTGAAATTTTGATAGTCGGAATTTTACTGCACTTATAAAATAAACGATAAAATTCATTGGTTTTAGTTAAGGTATCTGAGATTTTCCCTACCAAATCCACAGGTTTATCAAAATTACTAGCATTGAAAAACATATAATATAGATGGTTAATATTATTGAACATAGGCTCTAAATCAGCAATATTACTTACTCTAGCATTTTCATAGAATAAATAACTTGTATCGTTCATTTCAAAACTAGCATCAGTTTTTATACTTTCAATCTCTGTATCAAAGTCTTTAGGAGAAATTTTATCAGTAGTTCCCTTTTTCCCCCTAATACTACTAGCAACATCAGACAAGAAATTAGAAAGAGTATCAATCCTTGCCATTAATAACTTCCTCCTAAAGCTGATCCAATTGTATTGTTAATCGTTTCTGTAACAAAAGTTTCTGTTGCATAATTTTTATTCTCCAAATCTGTTGCGTTTACATAATCTTTTTTATTTAATTCTGCATTGGTTACATAACCTTTTTCTGACTCTGTTATTGCATTTGTAGTTAATTTCTCTAATTGTTCTTCGATTTTATTCATGTTATCTTCGTTCAAATCAGTTTCATCATTAACCCATACTGTTCTTTCATAAGGTGTCATTTTATCTACCTCTTTTCCATTATCTTGTCTAATTTTTCATCATGCCTGTCCATACTTTTTTGTAACAAATCAAGACTCTTTGAAATATTTATTGAAGTATCTTTTATCACTTCCAAAGTGTCTTTCATATCTTGCTTATTACTACACCAATCCCATAAAAACATTCCCGACAAAACTATAGATAGTCCATTGTTGGCTATTAATTTTACAAATTCTTCCACATTATTCCTCCGTTCCTTTGCCAGAGATTTTTTTACCATTAACATAAATATCTCCCCATAATTGAATACCACCTAAGCTGACATCGTATTTATCGCCTAAGGCAACCTTATTTTTATAAACTGCTATTGCTGGTATTCCTGCTCCAATAACATTGGAATAAATCACTTTATTTAGCTTATCTTCTACAATCACTTCTATATCATAACTATCGTTAATATCAAAACCTTTTTGTTCTGTATTTCCAGCAATTAAATTGTCAAAACTAAAAGTATTTTCATTTATTGTAGGTAAAATTGTAGTTGTTCCATTTACATATTCTGTGTCTGTTGTCTTCTTATATCTATATGTAATTGTTAAATCATTATTAATTGCTCCAAAATTACCGTTCCAAAAACTACCACTAAATGATAAATTAACAAATTCACCCACACCGTTATCACTTCTAGTAAGAGATAAACTGTTTTTTATAATTTCTACATATTCAATAAAGTTTTCAATATTTTTTTCTACTGTTTTACTATATCCTCTACTATCTACTGCTAAACAAGTGATAGTTTTTTTGTCGTATTTATCAATCACTAACTCAACGGTATCCGTTGCCGAATAATCACCTTTTACTTCATCAACTTTGTAGTAGGACATTGACGATTCTTTATTAGCTATCGCTTTATTTTCATTAGATACTGATACCTTTAATTTTGAATAACCTTTAATTATTGTTTCAGCATTTCCAGTTAATTCCAAAGTGTTAGTATTTATATCTTGATATGTATAATCAGTAAATGTTGGTTCACCATTAACAATAGTCATTGTTCTGTCATGATATGAAGCATAAGTATTGCCACCTATTGTTGAATATAAACCTATTCTTACTGTGCAACTTTTTCCAGTACATTTTCTTCTTAATTGGTTTCTTTCATCTTCTGTAAGATTCCATGTATAAGTACCACTTGTTCCACTTAATGTTCTTCCACATAAATGTTCACCATTTGGATTAGGTTCTAACCAACAACTCATAGGAGCATTAGCTTTGTTTTCATAACTAAACCACGGATTACTTTCATCTGTAAATGTTGCTGGAGAATTAGTAATATTAGCCTGTCTTGGAATATTTGAGAGAGTTAAATTTCCACTAGCAGACCCATTATAAGGGCTGACATTGTTACTAAAACTTGCACTTATGCTAACTGTTTTACTTCCATCATTATTATGAGGTACTGTAAAAGTAGTACTTCCTAATTCTCTATATTGTCCTGCCGAAAAGTTTAATGTTCCTGCGTTTGAGTAATTGATGCCTTGATTATTACAACCAGTTATTCCAACTGTAAAATTAATTGATGATCCTCTCATGTAAGAGGCATTAGTAGTTCTACCAATATAAACTCTTACAGTTACCCTTGAAGTATTACTATTAATATCTGTACTATCTTCTGATACTTCTAATCTAAATCCCCAATTACTATTATTAGTACTCCCATTTATTGTTGCCATAACATCACCTGCCTAATCCAACTATCCAAACTTGTCCATCTACTTCCTCTATTAACAAGTTAGCTATTATTCCCCTATCTGCTTCTACATTTGTTGTTTTCATTCCTGTATCTAGGAACTCTGTCGTTGTATTATTAGACTTGTTTTCTACTCTTATACCATCACTATCGGCTTTAAATGTACTATTTGTAGTACTTGATGTAATCTTAATACCTTCTCCGATTTGTACTGTATCTGTCGTTGTTTCGTTAGCATTTTGGCTATATGTTAAGGCTACTTCACCATAATTACACATTAGTTCATAAACTTCGTATCCATCATTAATATTGCAAATAAATTCAACTATAATTTCACTAGTTTGGGTATCAATTGTTTTACTAAAAGTTCCTTTCGTTTCTAAAGGATAATCAATATCATTTATTTTAATCATTGCACTTGCTAAATCATTTTTTCGTTCATATTCAAAAGATATTGTATATACCCCATTTGGAACTTCTTGTCTTTGAATTAAAGTACCATTTTGCAACATCATTGATGTTCTACTCTTAGATTGAATATTAGTTATTCTTTTTACTACACCTTCCCATGATTCATAACCACTAGAATACTTAGTACTTTCAAAATGTAATCCAGTATTTTTTAATAAATTGTTACCACCACCAACCATATATTTATTAGTTAGTCCGTTTTTAGTATCTTCTATTAATTCATTTACTGTTGATTTTGTATAATAATTTTCTGTTAAATCTGATTGTATTTCTTGCTGTTCTTCAACAACTAATCTTATTTTTGCTTCATTTTTCAGTACTTGTGCTTCTGCATTTAACAATCTTTGTTTAGGAGTTAAATTAGTATTCTTAATTGCTGTCTGCTCTTTAGTTATACTAGGACTAGATATTTCACTATAGAAACTACCATCATATTTGAAATCATGTGTTAAAACATAAGTATCAAAGTATGTACCATCATTATCTTGTACCCTAATCTTACTTCCTCTTTTTAAATGAGGTTTACCATAATAACTAATAATTTTACAATCAACATAACTAAAACCTTTTATTCTTCCCCAGATACCTGTAATTGCTTGTTGTCTTAACATTTCTGTATTAAGTAAATTGTTGTCTATAATTGCGATTTGAGTTTCCCCGTTCTCTCTGATACTATCTTCATCTTGTAAGGTAACATTTTCACCTTCAAAATTACTATCTTTAATAACTAAACAATTTACTTCTCCATAGTTAGCATTTTTTTCTAGTGTTGTATATTGAGTTTTATCCAAAGTATCTACAATAGTATCTTCAAACCAGTTTAAATATAGCTTTTCATCTGTTCCTAATTCAGCCCAGCTACATGCTATTTCGCATATATCACTTAAAACATCTCTATTTTTATAATTCTTTTGATAATTATTCCCAGCAACAGGTAAAGTTTGATTTATAAAAGTAGTTGTACCTAGTTCTATACCTAAACTATTACATAAATCTAGTAATAAATCTTTAACTGTTACATCTGTCCAATCTGTAATTCCACATACATAAACTTCATCTAATTTACATAATTTATCCTGCCCTTTAATCGTGCTAGTTTGGGCTGTTTTATCAATTGTTTGACTTTGAGTAATGTATTTACCTATACCAATATATTCCGTTGTATTATCGTTGTATTTTACCCCTAGAGAGGGTACAAAATTTATTCCAATCAAATCTCTAACATCTAGTATTTTTACTGTTGATACTCTTGATATTGTTGTACCTATAATTGATCCGTTAGAATAACAACCATCATTAAATGTTATCTCTGATAAATACCCTACATATTTATCTTCATTTGTTGGTTGACTACTTATTTTTAAACCATTACTTATTTTTAATGATTCTTTTACTGTTAAATATAATAAGTTATCACCAATTTGAACTTTTCCTAACCTATTTTTATATGCTGGATTTCTACATTCGTTTATAAAATTTTCATTTATCATCACAGTTCAATTATTGCCAATGAAACACCTTTATAGATTACGTTATCTACTGTCTTTTCCCACTTTTCTTCACTAGCTCTATCTCCTCTATACATTAAGCAAGTTTTAGTTTGTCCAGTAAAAGGACATTCAAATTGAACATACAATCTAGGATTAGGACTTATTTCACTAAACAATCTTAAAAACTCTTGTTTATTTAAAAGTCTAGTTACTATATCCACTCTATATTTATCATTAATTACATTTAATATCATATCTCCATTAGCATTACTAACTTCTCTACCACTATTTTTAGATACATCGTACCAACTTATCTTGCTCCCCTCAGCAAGATAATCTGATACATCACACCAATTAGTACTGTTAATGCTTTTTAATAATAATTTCATTTAACATCACCACATGTCTATTGGATTTTCCCCAGTCTGCCTTGTGATGTCATTAATTCCATCTATTGCTGTTTTGACAATAATTCCTTCATCTTGTCTAATATCAAGTTTTACAGTATTTACATTGCTACTTCTTAAAGCAACTCTCATACCTTCTATAACAGCTCTTTTTATACCTTCTGTTATTTGCTCATTATTTGCTACTGCTGTTTTACCATTATTAAATTGTCCTACTAATTCATTATGATTAGCATAGAATAATCCATCTTCTGGAAAACCACCATTCGCAAATTTTGGTACTGATATATAAGGTACTGATGTATAATACAATTTATTATTATTTCCAACTTTTACACTATTCATTGATGTTGTCATTTTAGAAAGTAGTGTATTTATTGAATTTCTAAAGTTATTTATAAATCTTTCTAATTTAATTAGTATTGAATTTAAAGAACTTTCTATATTTGTTGAAATGTTTATAGAGAATTTAGCACTCTCGAATTTTTTTCTTAAAGAACTAAGTATTTTTTCTACAGATTGATTTAAACTTGCACTTTTTGTATTTAAACCATTTATATAACCTTGAATTGTATTCTCACCAATAATTTTAAAAACTTTTGATGGAGAATGTTCATCTAATACTTTCTTTGCTGTATCTGGTACTGCTTCAAAATGTGTAGTTACAGATTTCTCTAAATCAGTACTCTTTGTATCCATACCATCAATTTGACCTTGAATTGTGTTTACACCAATCGCTTTTGCTTCTTTGGTAATTTTATCTTTATGGGTTTGGATATTTTTTAACATTTTGTCATATAAGCCCATAATTGTTTTTTCTTCTGTGTTATATTCTTTAACAGCCGAACCAAAAATAGTTTTTACCCAAGTACCACCACTAGCAACTTCTTTTTTCTTGGTTTCAATTTGTGTTTGTATTGAATCATACATTTTTTCAACTATTGCTGTATTTTCAGATACAGTTTTTTTATAATCTTCATCAGCAATCTTTAGTTGTTCTGCGTATATTTTGGCAACCTCTTGAGCACTCATACCAGCTTTTTTATTTCTTTCTTTTATCTTTTCAGCATCATTATACGCACTAATTCTAATATCCCATGCTTCGTTATTAGCTTCTTTTTCTTTCTCTTGAATTTTCTTTATTAATTCATTGTATCCTTCTTCGCTTAAATCAAGTCGGCTATTATTAATATCCTTTTGTAATACTTCTAACTCTGTCTTTGAACTAGACATCTCACTTTGAGTTATTTCTCTCAATTTTGCAAATTGATCGTTGATATAAGCATATTCTTCATCTGTTAAATATCCTCTTGTATCAATGGCATTTTGATATGTTTTTGTTATATTATCTTGAATACCATTAACCTGTTCTTTCATTGATTCTCCACCAGAGAATATACTTTGCAAGATATTATTTTTTTCAGTTTCTGTTAAAGAAGTACTATCTTTTAACATTCCACTCCATAGATTAAGAGAATATGTTGTACTTTCGCTAATTATATCTTTTGTACTAGTTCCTAATTCTTCAATACTATTTAGTATTGCTGGTACATCTTCTTCACTTATTTGTTGATGAATTAATCCATACATTACACCATACTGACTAAGAGTAGTCATACTACTATTCCAAGTAGTTTCTAATGAAGATAACTTATTTTTATAGTTAGATAATAAAGTTGTTTGTTCAGTTAAATTATCACCTATTACTGATGTTATCTCCTCTAATTGTGAAGTTGTTAATTCAATATTCCCAAAAGCTTTTTCAGAAGCAATTTCTTCCATAGCTGATTTGACACCAACAAAACTTGCTGTCAAGCCTACTGCTGAACCAGTTAAAGCACCTATTAAAGTACCTATCGGACCGAAAGCTGAGCCTAATAATGCTCCACTAATTGTAGTTTCGGCTAAAGTTATACCAAATTGTTTCCATAATTTATTATTAATTTCTAAACCAGTTGTACTTTTTTTCAATGTATCTGAAAGACTTAAATACTGTTTAGACAACTTTTTAATGCTACTGTAACCCAAAACAGAACTTGCTGTTAAGCCAACTATTCCAGCAGACACCAAACTCGCTGGTAAAACTACACTTTTTAATGTCTTTAATATTCCACCAGTTCCTAAAATCAAATCTAATTTTTTTAATTCTGCAACTAGATTTATAATTTTCTTTGTAAGTTTAAGTGTCAATAGACCACCTAACATTGCTCCGATACCAATACCTATTTTCTTTAAGTTAGTCATTCCATCTTTTAATTTCCAAGTTCCTTCAATAGTATCATAAGTAAAACCAAGCCATTCCATAATCCTATCTCTTATGTCCATAGCTTTCATTCTTACTTTTTCCATACCATTATCATAGCCTTTAATGGCATCTAGTAATCTTTGGTCTATTCCACCAACTGTACTATTATTTCCACTATTACCGTCTTTATTTTCGTTAATATTATTGATTTGGTCGAACCCTAAAACCTGTCTTTTTAACTCTTTAGCACTCTTTGTTGCTCCATCAATAGAATCACTTAAATCGTCAAAATCATCACCAAATGAGGCTATTCCAGAGTTATAATCTTTAATTTCTATTCCAAACAAACTTCCCAACCAAATACATAATTCCTTTATTACCATTACTACTGCATTTATGTATGGCATTGCTTTAGCAAATGTATTTATAAATAATGCACTAAACCATCTCTGACATTCTATAAGTTGATTTCTAAACACTCTCAATTGGTTAGAAGGAGATTCGATAGTATTTGCCATATCTCCATGTGCAACACTTGATTGCTGTAATAATGCTATATATCTTACAATTTCTTTTTCTGCTTGGTTTAAATCCCTTACTGTTCTATCTATTCCCAATTTTTCTAGTATTGGTTGTAAAGAAGATTCTGTAATATCCATACCAAAATTTCTCACAGGCTTAGTTTGTCCTACTAGCCCTGACCTTAAAGCACTAGCCACATCATCTTGCTCTTTATCAAATAATGAAGATATATCGTAAGTCATCTTAGTCATATTTTCACTAATGATATAAGCATATTTTTCTTGTAACCCCATGCTTTCTGTTAAAGTTTGGAAGTATGATTGATACCCCAATTGCTTTTGAGTATCGTTACCAAAGGCTTTTGACATTGTATCTTGGAATTTATCAGCCTGCGTTGTTAAGTCGCCCATTACAAGATGGAACATGTTTAATGTTTCCAAATACATATTGATACTATCTATACCATCATCAAATGTTTTAAAAAATCTTCTAGCCATTACCCATGTACTAGCCCAATTAAATGCTTTTCCAATTTTACCTGCTGAATCACCAAATTTATCTGATGATTTTGCTCCTTTATTTAAAGTGTCAATTAATTTATCTAATTTAGAAATTGCTTGTTCAAGACTAGTTGTAATTTTAATTTCTAATTCATTGTTCATTTTCCTTCTCACCTCCAAATACTTTTTGTACTTGCATTACCCTATTTTTTAACTGCATTTGGAGATTATTTACTTTATCTTGTTTTGTACTAAATAAGTTATATGGTTCTTTAGCATAGGTACTCTTTGTTTTCCCAAAAGCATTAGATAAAGCCACAGATACTGCCTCGAAAATATAAGCACCTTGTAACCACATATTTGTATTATCTATTTCTTGCTGTTGTTTTAATTTTTTTATATAAGAAAAACGGTATGCCCAAAATAATTCTGGGTCATCTTCCCAAAACTCTTTTACTGACATACCGTATTGTATTGCCAAAGGGAGCAAATCTTTGAAATAATCAGTTAAGTTTTTATACTTATTTTCTTCTACTTCTTTGTCTATGCCTTGACTATCTTTGCTTTCTTCACGGCTTTTGTATCTGTTGGGGCATTGACAAAATTTGAGTATTCACTTGCCAGAAATTCAATAACCTCATTTACATCTCCACCCTCATCTTTATATTTATCCATTATCTGTATTGAAGAACTTTGCGTTACCTTTTTATGATTTGCAATAAATCCTCCATACCATAGAATATCCATATATGTTACAGGTTTATTCATAAATGCTTGAATATTAAATCCTAGTCTTTCCATCTCTTTTACTGATTGCCTTGTTAGACATAAGGTATATTCCTTATCTCCAACCTCAATTGTACATGTATTCACTTGTTTCCCTCATTTCTTTAAAATTACTCGCTTGGTAAAAGTGCTTTAATCTCTGTTGCTGTTTTTTCTGCTGGAGCAATACTTGGTACTGTATGTAATGTTGCTTCTACTACTGATCCAACACTAACTTCATTAATCCAAGTTTGAGCTTGTCCTGTATAAACAAATCCAGACCCATCTTGATACTTAACTAAAAATTCGTGTTCTGCATTATCACAAATAGTTTTTACTTTAGTTAAATTATCTTCTGTATAGTTATATGTGTAATCCATATCTCCAGTATCTGGTCTGTCTGGAATATAAGTTTTCTTTGGACTCTTTAAAGTAGTAGTTTCAAGTGTTCCACCTGCACTTCCAGTTGCTGGTACTGATTTAATTTCAATTAATTCTTCATAAGTACTAGCTTTTCTTACATATAAAGTAATTCCTACATCACTTTGTGCTGTGATATTTGCCATATTATCATTCCTTCCTATAACCCTTATAAGAAGTCTGCTTTGGCTTATTTAGGACTTATTACTAATTTATCCTTATACTTCGTTTCGACTTTAAAAGATATATTAATTAAGTTTCTATAAACTGTTGTATCAATATTGGCTACATCTTTTGAAACCTTAACATTTACTTTGTAATTATCTTTAAAAAATTTAACTATCAAATATGTTATTTCATCAGCGATTGTCATACTTGCTATACTGTTATTTTGAATAGCATAAATATTTATCTCAAAATCTAAATAATATATTTCATCAGTATATTTTAGAGTTGTGTATGTACTGTTATCATAAAGTTCCTTGAATATTACAATTGGAAACTTTTTTTCGTTTGGCTCTTTCTTCACTGTATAAGGTTTATATTTAGAGTTGTTTGATAAATATTTTTTTAATTCCTTATACATTTCATCATAGATATTATTGATGCTATCTATCATTAGTACATTTTACCTACTGTCTTTGAAATAGCTATGGATACGTTTTTAGCTAATTGTGGTTCTATTTCCTTTAAAGCATTAATAAACATGTGTTTAGACCTGATACCATGTGTAATGCCACCGTAATGATGTTCATGGTTGTAAAAATACCAACCATCTTGTCCTTTTCCACTTTCATTTACTTGATAACCCATTTCGTTAGCCCATTCATCTTGTGTACCTTCTATACCAGTTCCAAATTCATTAAAAATGATAACTATATCATCGGTATATACAACACCTTGTTTTTTTTCTTTATCATATCTACAATAAATATTATTGTGATGAATAGTAATGTTATTTTCTTTACAATTTTTTAAAATCAAGTCATAAAGTTGCATTGTGGCTTGTTCTACACCTAAACCTACACCTTCATTTAGCCTTCTTTTATATAGTTCCACTTGTTTTGCTAAATTTCCAAAACTATTTTTTGTTAGATTTCCCTTTAGAGTTACTTTGCTCATTAGTTTCCTCTTTTTTCAAAGGCTTTTCTTTTTCTGATTGTTCCTCTACTAAAGTCCAACCAGCTTGTTTGTATAACTCTAAATCAGCCACATTATATATAACTGTTCTTAGAGAACCATTCTTTAACTTATACATACTTACACCTACTTTCCACTTAATCTTTCAAAATAAATAACTATTACCTTGTTTTGATTTCTTGGAGGATACAATTTATAATTCGCATTTGTTCCATTCTTTTCTTCATTATCTGGAGTTTTACCATCTAAATAAGCTAAGTCATTTTCTTTAAAAAAATCTTTAAATCTAATAGGAATAACTGCTTTTTGTATCATACTTGCCTTTTCTCCAAATTCAACTAAATCAACTTCTGCACTAATTGGTTGAACATTAAACATATAAGATTTAGGTTCATCATATAAAACAATTTCATTTCCAAAATCATCTAATTCTGTTCCCAATTTGCTTGAAATATATATCTTTTTTTTCCAACTCATCATCTAGGTACATCTGCCTTAGGTAATAATTCTTCCATTAATTCTTTTGAGATTAAGCCTGTACTTTTGGTGTAAGAAAGACCATTTTCTGAATAAGAAGTATAGCCTTCCTCACCCATTTTGTTGTACAGTTCTATTGCACATCTAACTTGCCAATCATTTGCCACCCTTACAGGTAGTTCATTAATTTCTTTATCGTAAGGATATAGTGTTTCTAATGCTATATATTTCGCTTGTTTTAATTTAAGTTTAAATATATTATCTTGGGTGCTATCAGAAGAATCATTTAAAATTTCTAAACGCATTTCTTCTAATTGCATAGTTTCTAAAGTCTTGGTTTCTTCCATTAAAAACACCCACTTTCACTATCCTCTAGTTACAATTTTAACCATTGGAATTGCTTTATGATTGAAGTATTTTTTGTCAGAACTTGTTTTTCCATTAGATACAATTTCCCAGTTTGTTCCTGTTGCTAATTCTGTATCTGTTGGAGAAATTATTGAGCTTGCACCAATCCATGAAATTCCTCTTGGAGCAAATAATTTTCTTTGTCTTGTATATAGAGTATCTTGTCCACCATTTGTTTTAGGATCTCTTGACATTTCGTATGGAACTTTTACACCACAGTTTAAGTAATCAAATGCTCCATCACCTAATACATAAGATGTATATTTAAAGTATCCATCACCTTTATTTAATGCTGATTCTTTAACTTCTTCAATTGGCATAGAATCATCAATCAATACAAGTTTACCGTTTAAAGTTGCTAACCCTAAATCTCTTTGAATACCATCTTTATCTGTATATTTCATATATTCAATTAATCTTAAATTTTCAAGATTTGTACTAACATCAGAGTGCATTATGATTACTTTGAATACTCCTTTATTTTGTCCACAAGCTTTATTAATTGCACTATTTAAAGTTGTTACACCAAATACATTTGAATCTGTATTTCCAGAAATATCAGTAATATGTTTTGCCATATCTGTACTTTCCATAGAGAATACACCTTTTAAAATTGCTAAAATTGTATCTTGATCTACATTTTCAAAATATTTAGATACTTGTTCAGCAACATTATCCATGAAATCTACACCAGTTAATTCATAAGAGAAGTCCTTTTCAATCCATGCTTTTGCTCTACCAACAACAATCATACCTTGACTAAATGTTTCAGTTGATGTTGCTGTAATATCTGTTGAACCATCATAATTTAATACTTCTCCATCTAACAAACCTTTCATTGGAACTTTAATGAAGTTACCACCAGTTTGCTCATCTAACATATTTCCTAAATCTGGTCTTGCTCTTAATACTCCTGCTTTCAATAATTCATTTCTTTTTAAATCTGGTACTCTTTCTACATATCTTCCAAATACTTCACCGTTAAAAATTTTACTATCAAACATTTACATCAGTCCTTTCAAGTTCCCTTAAAAGTCTGCTTTGGTGTTTTAGTTTGTATATTCTTTATATAGCTCTGGATTCTCTTTCATAAAATCCATCATTTGTGAATATGTCATCTTGTTAAAATCTTCTTTTGTTACAACATTATCATCTGTACCTGTTTTTGGTGATGGCGTGTTTTTTAGTAAATTAGATGTCGTTTCTTTTTCTACAATTTCTTTTTGTTTATTGAATATTTTTACAATGTTATTTGTTTTAATTTGAGAATTATCAACAGAATCTGCA
>ERZ1034928.749-NODE-749-length-13614-cov-4.246700_pt1 | contig 13614 bp, 5 predicted proteins | sample MGYA00520627_ERZ1034928 | MGnify/ENA primary metagenome ERZ1034928 (study PRJEB33766, sample SAMN09781755) | gut metagenome | biome: gut microbiome | host: Homo sapiens | place: Madagascar | study: EMG produced TPA metagenomics assembly of the PRJNA485056 data set... | reverse complement strand
CGCCTTGTTGGCGGTGACCACATGCTTGCCCGCCTTCAGCGCGGCGCACGCCTCGGCGGCGGAACGGAAGCGCTCCGGCTCCTGCTTGAACTGCTCGATCACGATCGTCTCGGCGGTGTTGCCGCCCTGCACGCCGATGCGCTTGCCCTTGCAGTCCGCCGCCGTCAGGACCGGCGCGGACTTCTTGTAGATGAGGACGATCTCCGTCTTCGCGTAGACGTCGGAGAAGTCGACGTTCTTCTTGCGGTCCTCCGTGACCGTGATGCCGGCGGCCGCGATGTCGGCCTTCCCCGACATGACCGAGGGGATGACGGAGTCGAAGTCGACGTTCTCGACGGCGAACGTCTTTCCGAGCTTCGCCGCGACGGCCTTGCAGATCTCCACGTCGATGCCGACGATCTCGCTTCCGCGCAGGAACTCGTAGGGCGGGAACGTCGCCTCCGTGATCATCTTGAGCGAGTTGTCCTTCTCGCCGCAGCCACACACCACCGCCATCGCCGCGCCAAGCGCGAGCACCATCATCTTTTTCATGTTCGTTCCTTCGTTTTTTCGACCCCAAGCAGGGCAAGTTGAATGTATAGTATACCGTTTCCGCGAATCTGCGGCAATTGCGAATGCACCCTTATCCCGATTTTTTGCGTCGGAGGTCTTCTTTGCGTGGCCGGGCGTGACCGCCAGTCGTCCGATGGACGACTGGACGCCTGCGCGGCGTTCTCGGATTGTCTCGGATCTCCGCTGGTCGCTTCGCCGCTTTGGCCTGAGGTCCGCGACTGCCGGGAAGCCGACAACTGCACGAACTGCGGGAAGCGCTCCGCCCTGCTGAAGTCCTGCGTCCGCGAGAGGAGCGACACCGTAGCGGGCATGACGACGGAATTCGTGCGATTCTTCAAGGGATGACGCCTGACGGCAAAGGGACGGCTTCTGTGGCGGCGGCACACAGGAAACCTCTCTTTATCCTAAATGTCGCAGTTGGATTCTAGTTTTTAGCCGCAAAGAACGCAAAGATCGCAAAGCTTATCGCGATGGTGGATTATTGCTAGATTTCCAGGCTCATCCTCTATTTTGAGCTTTCACCAATCGGGTGAATTGTGTACAGAACGAACGGCGTGTATAATCAATAAAAACATCCCTTCTTTGTGTTCTTTGCGTTCTTTGCGGCAAAAGAAACAAGAAGGGCATTACTCAACTGCGATTTTTAGGTTTATAGACGCCTCCACCCCGAGAGGGCCCGCTTTTGGTATAATTTGCGCTTGAACACATCTCAGTGGAGACCCAACGATGAAACGCCTCGCCCTCGCGGCCCTGACGCTTGTCGCCGTCGCCGCACCCGCCGCGCCCGTCGGCGAAACGGCCGCCCGCACGGCGGCAAGGAACTTCCTCTCCTCCGACGACGTCGGCGCGCGCCTCCTCTTCGGGCACACGCTCGACGCCCTGGAACGTCGCGGCGCGCTCTGGGTCGCGCGCCTGAAGCCCGCCGGCTACATCGTCCTCTCCGGCGACGATGCGGCCGAGCCGGTCGTCGCCTTCTCGCGCACCGCCTACGCCGAACCTCCGAGCGACTCGCCCTTCGCCGCCCTTCTCGCGACCGCGGACACCAACGTCCTCGCCGCCGTCGCGGCCGACGCCGTGCGTCCCCTCGCGGGCCTGCGGACGCCCGCCCTCGCCGCCGTCCCGGCCGAGGGCCGCCGCGCGGCGAAGTGGGCGACGCTTCTCGGCCGAACAGGCGCCGCGCGCGCCCGCACCGCGCGCGCCTGGGTCGATCCCTCGACGCTGACCGTCGAGGTCGCGCCGTTCCTGACGACGACGTGGAACCAGGTGCAGCCCTACAACGACTTCGTGCCGATCAACCGGGAGGCGTCGCCGGCCACCTCCTACCGCCAGCGCTACCCCTGCGGCTGCGTCGCGACGGCCTACGCGCAGATGCTCGCCTACTGGCAGTGGCCCGCGCGCATGGACGCCGCCTTCACCTGCGACCACGACGTCTACGACACCGCCGGCGCGGCACGGCCCTTCCGCGTCCGCTTCGACGCCCACGCGCCGTTCGACTGGGCGCAGCTGCGCGACGCCTATGCGGAAGGGTCGCCCTACCTCGGCTGGGACCTGCGCGGGCGGGTGAACGAGTCGCTCCGCTTCACGCCCGCGCGGCTCGTCATGCTCTCGGCCGTCCTCTCGAAGATGTTCTACGCAGGCGGCGGCTCAGGCGCGAACATGCAGAACACGGTCAACGCGAACCCGTGGTACGTGCAGACGAACGCGGTCGTGCGCACGGCGCTCGGCGACGCGGCGTTCTTCGGCCTCGTCCGCGACGACCTCCGGCGCGGCATCCCCGTCGGCGTGACCGTGCCGGGGCATCAGGTCGTCGCGCACGGCTGGGCCGAAGGCGCGGACGCGACGCGCTACGTCTACCTGAACTACGGCTGGGGCGCCTACAACGACGGCTACTTCAACGTCTCCGAGACGGACGCGGAGACGACGGCAAAGGGCTACATCGACTCCGCGCTGCTCGGCCACACGCCGATCCGGACGGCGCAGCTCGACGCGCTGCCCGCCGTCTGCGACGGCCCCGTCGCGCTCGCGTGGCACGTGCCGCCGCGCCTCGCCGATGCGTTCACGGGCTACGACGTCCTCGTCCGCCGGCGCCTCGACACGCCCGCCGACGCCGTGGAGGACTTCTCGTCGCACGCGACGGCCACCGACGCGCCGTCCGGCATCTTCGTCGCGCAGACGTGGTGCCCGGGTGCGACGGCGCCCTTTCTGCGCGTGAAGCCGCTTGCGTCGGGCACGTTCGACCTCATGGAGGAGAGGACGCTCACCGCACGCTCCATCCTCTCCTACCGCGTGCGCGCGGATCGCGCCCACGGCCTCTCCGTGCGCGTGCAGGCGCGCTTCGACAGCGGCGAGTGGGAGGACCTTGACGCGCCGTCGATCGGGGACGGCTTCTCAGACCTCGGCTGGACGACGCGGACGGCCTATCTCGGCGACAGAGGCGGCCGCACGGTCCGCCTGCGCCTCGCCGTCTCCAACAACGGATTCTACGTCCCCGCCTCGGACACGAAAATTGGCGTGCAGATCGACGACGTCACCCTCACGGACGTCCTCGGCTTCGAGGAGACAGCCGTCGCCTGCGGGGCGGAGGCGCGCAGCGTGACGCTTGACGACCTCGTTCCGGGAGCGGTCTATGCGTTCGCCGTGCGTCCGCGCGGCGAAGGGACGTCCACGAGCGCGTCCGTCCAGACGCGCCTTGCGGGCGTGGGGCGCGACCCCGCGCCGGGCGCGCTCGCCTACGAGAGTGTGGACCGCGCCTTCACGGCGGGGGATCCGGACTGGCAGGTGGCGACGCAACCGTACAACGCGGGAATGACCGTCGGCACGACCGCCGTCCTCGGCGCGTTCGACGGTACGCTCGCCTACACGCCCGAATTCGTCCCGACGGCGGAGAGCCGCTTCACCTTCGGCTGGACGGCCAAGGGGGCCTACTCAACCTCTTCGGACGTCCTCTCCGTCATCTTCACGACGGTTGCGGGCGAGACGGACACGCTCTGGGCCGTCACGAACCGCGCGAACCAGGCGACGCTCCAGAACGTGTCCATCCCGCTCGCCGCCGTCGCCGGAACGCGCGGCACGCTGCGGCTCGTCTTCAGCCACACCGGCTCAAGCTACGCCTACGCGGGCTACGGCGCGACCATCCACGACGCTGCGCTGGCGGCAATCGCCTTCCCCGTCCTGCCCGAATCGGTCGCCTGGACGGAAACCGCGCAGACGGCGCGGCCCCTACCCGAGATCCGCGCCGTGACGTCCCTCGCGGAGACGTCGCCCGCCGTGCAGGAGGGCTTCTACCGCGAATGCGCGCGCGGCGACAACGTCTTCTTCGTGACCTGCTCGGAGGACGTGACGCGCCTTGAGGCGCGCCCGAGCCACCTCTCGCTCGTCCCGGACGAGGCCGTGGCGGTCTTCGCGCTCGGCGGCGGGCGCTTCGCGGTGACGGTGGACGGCGGCGGCATCGCCGATGGCGACGACCGCTCGCGCATGATCCTCACGCTCGTCGCCGCAAACGGCGCGGGCCCTGCGGCCTACAAGGACCTTTCGCTGCGCTTCGCGTCCGAGACGGCCCCGGAGACCTACCCGGCGGAGAAGGCCACCGCGACACCCGTGCCCGTGCCGCACCGCTGGCTCGTCGCGAAGGGCCTCGTCGCCGAAGGGGCGTCGGACGCGGACATGGACGCGGCGGCGCGGGCCGACCCGGACGGCGACGGCCAGCCGACCTACGCCGAATATCTTTGCGGCACGGACCCGCTGGACGGAAACGATTTCCTGAAGGTCTTCATCCACCTGGAGGGGGAGGAGCCGGTCATCTCGTGGAGCAAGACGAACGCCCTCGCGCGCTACACCGTCCTCGGCGTCACGAACCTGAACGAGCGGACGTGGACGGAGACGAACGCGGCCAACCGCGCGGGGATGCGCTTCTTCCGCGTGCGCGCGACGCCGCGCGATTAGGGGCCTTTCAGGTCGGCGGGAACGGCGGACGAGGGGCGCGAGACGCGCAGGCGGTAGAAGCGCGCCGGCTCGGCCGCGTCGCGCGCGTGGCGGAAGCGGACCCGGCCGTCCGCCGTCGTCTCCGGCGCGGCGTCGAGAACCTGCCAGCCCGCGTCCGGCGCGCCGAGGTCCGTCGTCGAGAGCAGCTCGTAGGTGAAGCCGCTTTCCCGCCTGGCGCGGCCCACCAGCTCCACGGCCACCCCCGACACGTCCACCGAGCCGATCGCAGCATGCTCCGGCGCCGGATCGGGGCCTGTCCCCGGCGTCAGGCGCGGGAAGGACGGGTTCCCGTCCCTGTCGACGAGATACTTGTCGTCAACGCTCAGGAACGTGACATACTCGGGATAAATCGGAGAATTGTTCCAAGAGCCATTTTCCGGGTCGTAGATGCCGACTTCAAAGTAGCAGATATTGTTATAGTACTTGATGTCAACCTTCTTCAGTGACGGCCTTGGATTCGCATAACTGTCCGGCACGGGGTCTGTCACCCAAATATGCGTCAGTCTCTTCGTCTCCGTATTGTAGCCGATGCCGTAGAGCGTCCATGCGTGGCTTTCACTTGCAATCGTGGCGATGCAATTGCCATTCGTGAAGCCTCCCAGAATGGCGGCCTCGACGTTCTCGGCAATTGAATTGTAGCAGGGGACGACGTAAAGGATCGGGCGGTTTGTCTCGGTCAGCGGAATCATGTATCCATATCCTGGGCGCTCGAAATGCACGGTCGGGCACGTGTTCGTCAGTGCCCATTCAAGCGCCCTCCACGGGTAGTCGCCGCCGTTGCCGAAATAGGGATTCGTATCGTATTCCTGAATGAGCTCTTCGTTCGTCCAGATTTTCGTCATGGCCGAGGTATCGTACTTTTCCCTGATGCGGTCCTGCCACCAGACGAACATGTCCGTGGAACACCCGGCCCAGCAGCCGTTTCGGAACTGGAAGGTGTTGTACCAGCCGCTCGTCTCGCTCACGCCGGGCGCCCAGTACTCGACGATCTCGGCGCGCAGCGTTCCGCCCGCCAGGGCCGCCGCCAACAGCAGCAGAAGCCGCCCGCTGCGCACCGCTCTGGTTTCTCTGATCTGCATTGCCGTCCTCCTGCATGAGCGGGACATGAAACAAACCGCCCTCTCCCGGAATCAGAACGGGGCGGAAGACGTGTCGCGCAACCACTCGGGATGCTCGCGCACGCCCTCGGCCTCCTGCGGTAGCTCGGGGCGGAAGCGCGTGCGCCGAAGGCCCATCTCCCCGTAGGGCAGCTCGGCGAAGCCGAGCTTGAAGGCGGGCGACTCCGGGCGGAGGCGCCAGTCGCCCTTCGCCGCGTCGCGGAAGAGCGGGTCGGCGACGACGGAGCGGGCGTCCTGGCCCGTCGCACGCCATGCGGCCCAGCCGTCGCCGCCCTTCTGCCCCGCGCCCATCCGCACGCTCGCGGACGCCCCCGGCCAGTAGACGTTGCGGTCGAAGAAGTTCGTCTTCGTGTTCAGCCCCCACGCGCGCAGCATCAGGCCCTCCCCCTGGCCGGGGTAGGCGATGACGTTGTTCTTCACCTCCACGCCCATCATCGTCGTGCCGTCGGCCGAGAAGGCCGTGTCGTTGTCCGGCGCCTGGGCGAACGCGGGGTAGCGCAGCCAGCGCGGGTCGGCGTCCACGACGGCATGGTACTCCCGCGCGATGTCCGCGCGGCGGTCGTGGACGAAGTAGCCGTTCGTGTTCGCGTTCCACGTCTGGAGCGAGAGCTGCGCCGTGTTCTTCCCCGCGGGCAGCGCGCCGTTCGAGACGAAGACGTTGTTCGAGATCGTGATCCAGCGGCCGTTGTGGAGGTGCATCGCCACGTGGTGGCAGTTCTCCACGAGGTTGCCGTAGACGGCGAGCCCGCCGCAGCCCTCGTCCGGGTAGATGCCGCACGCGCCCTTGTGGAGGCGGTAGGTGCCGTCGCGCTGGCGCTGGAAGCCGATGGAGTCCGAGAACCAGTTGTAGCACACCTTCGTGCCCGTGCCGCTCACCCAGCCGCCGCCGTAGAGCGCGCCCGTGTCGTCGTTGATCGTGTTGACGTGGCGCACGCGGTTGTAGGAGATCTCGCAGAAGCGCCCGTAGCCGAAGAGGCCGCAGCGCGGCATGTCGTGGACGAGGTTGTGGCTCACGCGCACGCCCTGCCCCGTGATCCAGATGCCGATGCCGTGCGAGTTGATCTCGCCGCAGTGGTGGACGTAGTTGTTCTCCACGACGACGTCGAGGCGGTCGTCCACGCGCCGCTCCTTCGGGAAGCCCTGCACGAAGACACCGTGCCCGCCGATGCTGTGGACGTCGCAATCCGCCATCCGCACCCGGTGCCCCATGATCCACACGGCCGTGCCGTCGTGGAAGCCGATGTCGTGGAGCGCGCACCCGAGCAGGTCCACCTGGTCGGCGTGGTCGATGCGCACGCCCGCGCTCCCGCCCGCCAGCTCAAGGCCCGCGACCGTGCAGTTGCCGCCCCGGATGGCGAGGATCGGCCCCTCCTTCGCGACGGTGACGACGGCGCGGTTCGGATCCGACCCGTCCGGCGTGAGGAGGTAGACCTTCCGCGCGCGCGCGTCGTAGTACCATTCGCCGGGCCGGTCGAGTTCCTCGCCCATGTTCTCCACGCACCAGCGGTCCCACGGGAAGAGGCGGTCCTTGATCTCCGCGTGCCGCGCCTTCACCTGCACGACGCCGTTCGCGACGTTCGTCACGTCGAGCACGCGGTTCCACCAGTTGTGGCGCGGGTAGGCGATCACCCAGGCGTCCTCGGGATGCGCCCAGCGCCGCGCGTCGGCGGGACGGATCTGGATCTCGTCCTCGTAGAGGCCCGTCGGCGAGAAGCGCGCGCCCTTCTCGGGGAAGCCCCGCGCGTCCGCGAAGGCGTAGCCCGTCGTGTAGGGCCGCTTCGGGTCGAGGTTCGGCCAGCGCGCGGGCTGCATGCGCCGCCCGTTGAAGAAGAGGAGGCGCGGGCGCGGCGCGAGGTTGAGCGCCGACACGTCGGCGCACCAGACGTCCGCGCGGCCGTTGAAGGCCGTCTGCGCCCAGTTCGTGACGGGCGTGCCGCCGAGGAGGCGCGGCTTGCGCGCGAAGTCGACGGCCGAGACGGTGAGCGGCGCCCAGTTCGTCTGGGCGTGGCGGTGCGTGATCGCCAGGGGCCTCGCGGGCGCGTAGTCGCCGGGCGCGACGAGGACGGCGAGCGGGGTCGTGGTGTCCGTCTTCCGGATTTCGGCCACGCGGTCGAGCGCCGCCTCCAGCGTGGCGCAGTCCGCCCCCGCGCCCACCGTGAGCGTCCGCGTCGCGGCGGGGAGCGTCGTCTTCACGGGGCCGACCCAGTTGACGCCGGGGACGAGCGCGACCGTCTCGCCGCCGAACGCGAACGTCCCGGCGACGGGCGTCGTCACCGTGCCGCGCGCGCGGCCGCCCGCGAAGGCGAGGTCAACGGCAATCGGCTTCCCGGACGGGTGCGGATAGGAGGCGCGCAGGGACGTGAGCGGCCCCGGCTGCGGCGCCACCTTCACGCGCGCGAAGAACGGCGCGTCGCTGCGGATGCCCGCCACGCCCGTGCGGAGGAACCAGAGCGGATGCGCGCCCCAGGCGTGGCAGTCGCTGCGGGAGTCGCGGCCGGGGTACTCGGGCTCCTCCAGGCACGTCGAGGCGCCGAGCTTCACGTAGCCCTTCCAGAGGTCGAGGCGTTTGAGGAAGAGGTCCGGGCGGCGGAACTTGAAGTACGCCTCGAAGAGGTAGTAGGAGAAGTAGACGCTCGTCGGGCAGAGGTCCGGCGTCGCGACGAGCCGGTCGAAGAGCGCCTGCGCGCGTTCGCCCTCGAAGACGTCCGTGAGGAGCGCGAGGCACTGCGCGTGCTCGGAGAAGACGGTGTGCGCCGCGTCGGAGGCGAAGAGCCCGCGCGCCGCGTCGAAGAACGCCGCCGCGATCGCGGGCTTCAGCCGCGCGGCCTTCTCGCGCCAGTGCGCGGCGAGGTGCGCGTTCCCCATCGCGTCCTCCACCCGCGCCGCGCCCTGCAGGGCGGCGAGGTAGAAGAGGTTCAGCTCGGCGTTCGCGCCGCCGCCGCGCGAGCCGGGCGCCCAACCGCCCTCCCAGCCGGGGCGCGGCACCCAGTCCACGAACGACCAGCCGGGCAGGTTTTCGACGAGGCCGTCCGCGCGCTCGTAGAGCGCGAGGCCGCTGAGCGTGCCGCGCATCCCCGGGAGGCGCGCGCGCAGCCAGGCGCGGTCCGTGTGGTACATCACGTAGTCGGGGTACATGCCGAGGTAGCAGAGCGTGTAGGCCGCCCCCTCCTGCGTATCCCGCGTGGGGAAGTTGAAGGGCACGCTGCCGTCGTCGCGGCGGTTGAGGTCGTAGATCTCGATCGCGCGGCGGATGAGCGCGTCGTCGGACGTCATCGACGAGAGGACGTTCAGCTGCACGCGCGTGTCGCCGGGGTACATCTGCTGCTCGTAGAAGGGGCAGTCGAAGAGCATTTCGTGGCTGCACATCTGCATCGTCCGCACGGCGATGCGCTGCACGTCGGCGAGCGCGGGGTCGTCGGGGCTCGTGAACGCCGTCTCGCAGGCGAGCGGGTAGCGGCTCTCGACGAGCGAGAGGTCCTCGACCGTGACGGGCTCCGCGCCCGCCTCGATGACGAGCTCGCACCACCGCCCGCAGCGGAACCACGGCGGCTGGAAGACCGCGCGGGCGCGGCCGTCGAAGACGAAGGTGTCGCCGAAGCCGCCGAAGCCCTTGCCCTTCCACGCGCTCCGGTTGCCCTTGTACCATTTCTTGTCGCGCGGGTCCTTCGAGGGCGCGCAGAGCGACTCGGCCCAGAGCCAGGACATCTTCCCGCCCTTGCCGCCCGACACGACGGCCTCGGGGTAGGCGCAGATGTAGCGGTCGAGGTCCCAGCGGATATGCCGTTTCCCGCCCGCCGGCACCGTGAAGGGGAACGTCATCTCGCCGCCCATCACGAAGCGCCCGGGCCGCACGCGGTCTTCGGTCTGGTCCGGCAGCTGCGAGGGGTAGAGCATCCAGCCCCGCCGGCGATGGCCGTAGACGCTCCCCTTGAGGAACGCGCCGCGCACGACGGCGGGCGTGCGCCACGTCGCGGGCTGCGCGTCGAGGACGCCCGTCCCCGTCAGCTCGAAGGTGTCGCCCGTCGCGAACCAGCCGGCCGCCGCGCCCTTGCCGAGCGGGCGCAGCACGCCCTCCAGCGCGCCGCACGTCCACGCGCCCCGCCCCGTCGTGAGCGCGGCGTCGTAGGCGCCCTCGGCCTTGAGGCAGAAGCCGAGGCGGTGGGAGAGCTGCGCGAACGGCGCGGCCTTGCCGAGCTTCCAGACGACGGCCTCCATCACGTGCTGCCCCGCCGCGAGCGGCACGCGGTAGCTCTGGTACATCCAGTTGTCCACCGAGCCGCGATGCGGCCCGCGCGCGACGAACTGTCCGTCGAGGGTCAGGTAGAAGCGCTCGTCGGCCGTCACGTCGAAGACGAGCGGCGCGCCGTCGGACGTGAAGGCGCAGCGGAAGCGCACGAGGCGCGGCGCGGCGACCTCCGCGCCCTCGTGCTCGAAGTCGGGGTGCGTGAGCCACGCCGCCGCGTCGATCGGCTGCACGGGGAAGATGTTCGTGTTCCCCCGCGTCAGGCGCGGCGCGCGGAAGATCCGCTCCGCGCCCCCCGCCCCGCACGTGAGCGCGCAGACGCACGCCGCCTGCAACATCCATTTCCTCAGCATCCATTTCCTCATGGGACCTCCTCAGCGTAGCAACTACGCAGTTATGACAGGCTTTCAAGCCACGCGATCAAATCCTTCAGCCACGTCTCGCACGGCTCATCAATCGGCGCGACGTCAAGCCGCTTGCGGCCAAAGGATTCCGCGACGGCAACCAGCCATTCGTGTGCAAGCGCGGTTTTCCCGTCTTTGGGGACATTCCCGCTCTGGAATCGCGCCCATTCCTCAAATGACATCAGGTAGATCGACGTCCCTGTGGCTTGCTCGATCTCGCTCTTCCTGTCGAGGATATCCGCTCGCATGTCGGGCTTCCTGTCCACGACAAACCCCGCCTTGACCACGGATGTCGCCTGGCCGAGCTTCTCGCCAAGCTCTACGAGCTCATCCCAGAGATACGGCTTGCCGTATTTCGCATCCCACGCCTCAACGACCTCGTCGTCGAAGTCCCTGATTTCGACGTCGCCGACGGTCCCCGCCTTCTTGTTGGCCGTCCGCATCTGGCAGAGGGGAGCGATCCGGTTGTCAGGCATTGCCCCCGTCTGGATCAACGCCTGCAGGAGGCCGTGCAGGACAACTTCAAGGGCACGGGCGGAATATGTCGTGCGGTCGATGAAATCAGACAGCCCTTTTCGGACTTGATCAAAGGAAAGGGATTTCGTTGCGCGGGCCAAGCGGCAGGCCTTGTCGGAGAGTTCGGCAAACGCCTCAGATCTGTTCTTCAACAAGGTCATGAAGTAGGCCAGCGCGAGCGCCGGGTTGAGCGTGTCGAGCTCGATCCGATCGACCAGTTCCACCCAGGAATCCGCCGGCCCTCGGATTGACGCCTTGTAGAGGCTTGAGTAGGGGTAGTTCTCGGCGAACGAGCGCGTCATCATGGCGCCGAAGGCGTTCATACTCATCAGGCTGTTGTCACGAAGGAACTTGCTCGTGTACTTGGCGTCGAGGCTGCGCATGGATATGCCGTCAACCCACGAGAAGTTCTTCTTGGTCGAACCGCCCTTGTGCAGCCTGACCGACTGACTCGGATCGATGCTCTTGACGGCCAGCTGCAGAAAGCAAATGCAGACCACCGCCCGGCCCTCGTTCTCCGAGATGCCGTCCACGATTTTCGTCAGGAGCGCGGCAACGTCATCCGGCAGGACGGACAGGTCGATCTTGCCGGACTGGACGTCATGAAGGACTTTCTGAAGGTATCCCGATTCAAAGGCGTCGCAGATCCGCCTGTACCTTTTCCTGGTTTCCTCGCTCTGAACGCCCTCGCGGAACGTCAGAGCCGTGCCGCCAACGTGCAGGACAGACCTGTCGGCATAGACGTCAAGATGGTTTTCCGCGTCCGTGCCCGAATGCGTTCCGCCCGTCGTTCCCTTCATCAGCGAATCTCCTTTCCAAGCTGTACGCTCATGTGGTTCAACGTCGGGAAGGCGTATGGAATCAGCCACATGCCAGGTTCAATCTGCGGGTTGGTCTTGTTGTTCCTCACTTCATAGCCAAGCTTGCGAAGCTCCAATGCCACTTCGACGATTTCTGGGCCCGACATGTTCCAGTCGCGAATCAGTTCGGCCTCCGACACGATCCGCCGCACATCTTCCCCCGCGACGACTTTTGAGATGATGTCGGCGTGTTTGTACGGACGCAGGAACCGGCACTTGCAATCCAGCGTCGGCGCATACTGATAATAGCCGTTGAGCTGCACGAGATCGGCTCTTATCCCCCATTCCGAAACCATGTTCTCAAATGCCTTCCACGCCACGGTGAAAGACCTTTCGGATTCCGAATACGAACTTAGGAGGACACGCGAGAACGGGATGTCCCACGCCAGGCCGCGCGAAGCGATCTCGATGACGAAACTCGGCCCGTCGCCCTTTCGCTCCTCGTCGAAGACGCTGACGGACAGGACGTCATTCCCTTCCGCACGGATCCGAAACGCGCCCTTGCACGGATCGCACCGTTCAAACTTGAATTTGTCCGAGAGGCGGCAAAAGAAGTCGCCGCGATACGGCTTGCGGACGAACTCCGCCTTGGGCAACTTGGATATCTCGGACTTCGCCTTTCGGCGATACCGTTCCGTCACGTCATGCTTGCGGCTGCGAAAGGTCAGCTTGTCTTCGGCATTCAGACAGGGGAGGCGAAACGGGAATTGAACCCCAAACAGCTGTTCCTGAATCGAAATCGCCAGCATGCGCGCGAGCTGGGGCGGAACGGAGTTCCCGATCTGCTTGACGGCGACCTGCTTTCCGCCGCTGATCTCATAGTCGTCTGGAAACGTCTGAAGCCTTTTGTATTCGCTAAGGGCAAAGAACCTGTTTCCCCAGTGGAGAGGTCCCGTGTAGGCCCCGCCCTGCGCCTTGATCGTCCTGACGGGGGCGTCGGGATCCGCCTTGTAGAGGAAATCGGAGAACTTGGAGCGCCAGGCAAATACCGGGCGGGGATGCCCCATCTCCTTGGTGTAGTAGCTGTAGTTCAAACCCGGGGGGATGTCTTCGAGCAGATGCCCGAAACGGCCGCCAAGCCCAGGCTTCTGCTCTTCCTCCGTCAGCGCCAGGCCGCGAATCGCCGTTCCCGCGTTGTAATAGGGCGTCTTGGCAAGCGAATCCGGGCCGTGTGTCGGACGGGGGAACTTGTACTCGCCCTCGCGAACGCCGACAATGATCAGCCTCTCCCGATGCTGGGGGACGCCGTAGTCGGCGGCGTCGAGCACCCGCGAGAAGATTCTGTAGCCAACCTCCGCGAAGCTGTCCTGGATTTCTCTCCACGCCTTTCCGCCCTGTGCGCCTGTCAACCCATAGACATTCTCGAAAAGAAAGCCTTTGGGTCGCAGCTCCTTCAAGAGGCGCACGTATTCGCGAAAGAGGACGCCCCGCGCATCTGTCGTGCCCAAGACGCCATTGGCCCTGCGTCCAGCCGCGCTGAACGTTTGGCATGGCGGGCCGCCAACGATGAAATCGATCTTCCCGAGCCGATGCCCGGAGAATTCGCGGATGTCGATGCAATTCACCCTTGAATTCGCGAAGCGCTTCCCTTTGCCCGTGTTCAATTCAAGCGTGTCGCAGAACTTCCGCTCGATCTCAACGGCATCCACGATTTCAAACCCGGCGTCGGAAAAGCCGATGTCCAAGCCGCCGGCCCCCGAAAAAAGGCTCAGCGTCCTGACCTTCTGCACAGGCCTCGTGTCAAAGAAATCCCTGCACGCGCGTCCGAATGCGTCTGGCCACCCGGGCAGGCCGTGTTTGCAGCCCATCGCCTCACAAGCGTCCTCGGCGTCGAAGACATCCTTCACGGCCTCGCGCATGCATCCGGCGATTCCGCTTCTCACCGACTCGTTCGGGATGCGGAACTGCAGGTTGCCGCGCCAGACCCGCGACATCGTGAC
>ERZ1034928.745-NODE-745-length-13665-cov-5.852682_pt1 | contig 13665 bp, 9 predicted proteins | sample MGYA00520627_ERZ1034928 | MGnify/ENA primary metagenome ERZ1034928 (study PRJEB33766, sample SAMN09781755) | gut metagenome | biome: gut microbiome | host: Homo sapiens | place: Madagascar | study: EMG produced TPA metagenomics assembly of the PRJNA485056 data set... | reverse complement strand
ACTGTTATCAGGTAAATTGTTGTCCAATCAGAACCTCCTTTTTATACAGCCTGCCTGCTGTATTCTTCTTTTGTATATATTTCCGGCAATTTCGCATCCATTATAACCACGTTTTTCCCGGCTTTCAAGATGGTACCGCTTTTGTTCATGAAGATTTAACCTTTCTATTCACCAATGTAGTTCATCGCAATACCAAGAGAGGTTTCTCCTCTGCTGATCGTCAGGCTCCATTTTCCAATCTGAAGTTCTGTATAATTTGCACTGGAATCATCCGCAGAATACTCCTTTTCCTGATAGGAGCGGATCATCTCTGTTGTCCGTTCCAGACTGTCGCCCTGAAGCGTTTCATCCTCAAGTGCCATTACCAGATCTTCATAGATCTGATCCAGACAGAAACTGTCATCGACATCCGGAGGATACTGCCATATACGGACAGAGTGGATCGCCTGTGTGTTCAGATCACTGTTTATGCTCACATCAATGCCATATTCGTCATCTGAAATATACTTTTCTTTGTTATAGTATGTAAATGTATCTCCATTTTGATACGAGTATTCATACAAACTCAGATTCCCGGCAGTCCCTGTACTTGTATCTTCAAATAAAATGCCATCTTCCTCCGCATTCTGTAAAAAATCAGCCTCCAGCTCATCACTGGTGACGCCCTCATAATGAGCCACACCATCACAGGCTTCTCCCCGGTCATACACTTCATCGGCTGATAAGCCAACCAGACTGTCTGTGCCATAATCCGTGGTTTCTCCCGGCTGATAGATATAGCGGTAGCTGTATCCGTTCTCATCTACATAGTTTTTCTCATCCTGTTCATCCAGCATCTCATGTAATTCATCCAGAGATTCCTGCATCTTCTGCTTATCCCGGTACTGCTGCCATGCATCCCACAAGCTGCTCATCCGGAAGCATACTCCAATCGCAGCCAGAAAAAGCAGGCCAGAGATCACACTCTCTGCTTTTTTCGATTTCTTTTTCTTTGTCGTATAGGTCGTATCCAGATTCGGCATAGGGTTTGCCGATGTCGGAGTCCGATTCGCCCATTTCGGAAGCTCGGTTTCAAATTCATCATGACAATCCGTTACTTCATCCTCTACCTCCGGCTTATTCGCACTATATCCGGTCATATCTCCATCATACCGGTAATCCCTCTGATAATCTGTTGCTTCCCTTTGTTCATTCAGATAAAAGCTGTGGCTGGTTTCTATCGGTGTTACAAACCGTTTACAGGTTTTACAAAAATTAATACTGTTTACTTTTCCATCACATATCGGACAAATCTTTGTTCCCATAAGTACCTCCTCTTTCTTTTCGATACTTTATTTCTAACGCTAACTTTATATTCTTTTTCGGCATCCGTCAATATTCTTTTCTCCGGCTTGACATCCCCATGGAAACTCACTATTATTTTTTTAACTTATGATCTACAGGAGGTTTATGTCACATGCCCGGTTTTCTGATGCATCTGATTGAGGGTGAAATGATAATCAATAAAATAAATACAGGTGTAACTTCCGCAGCCGATTCCCGTCTGTTGGCAATAAAGGCCGACCCGGAACAGTTTCTCCTCGGCTGTATCCTGCCGGATATCACGGATAATAAAGAAAGAACGCATTTCCGTCCGGCATGGCAGAAGAACCTGATCACAAAATATCCGGAGCTTGCTCATATCCGCGCTCTCTACCCGGATGATGCGATATTGTCACCGGCTGACTATGGCATCCTGGCACATCTGCATCTGGATACTCATTATGTGACTGATTTCTGGCCGAAATATTTCACTATAGAAGATACCGCAGGGAATACCTGTTTTGATACAAGACAACCTTTGTATGTTCACATTTCCTCACAACCGGAAAAAAAGATTCCTCTGGCAGAATTTTTCTCTGACCGGTACTTTTATGGAGAATATGATAGGATCAATCCACGTCTGCTAAAGGACTTTCATCCATATATACCGGAACAAATCACTTATCAGCCGGAGCTTGTACATATTACAGAATGCCGGCCGGAGGATCCGTCACAGATCACAAAAGCTCTGCAGACGTACATTATTCAGAATCCGTCACCTGCCCCGGAAGCTTCCGTCACCCGTGCTGAGATTTTTCCATATGATGCAGTCATTGAATTTCTGGAACATATGGCAGATACATTTTTTACAGAATTCATTTAACCTGTCTTCCATATCAGCAGCCAAAATAATATTTATAATTTCACCCATAACAAACAGCCATCGATGCGTCGGAAACGGATCCGTATATGGATCCGGCTTCCTTTTCATCAATGGCTGTTTGTTATTTTCCCGCTTATTTAATCTTCGCTTTTACTTTAACGGAATAAGCACCATATGTTTTTTTCTTATTCAGAGTTTTGTATGCTCTGACCTTGAAATAATATGTCTTTCCTTTTTTCAGGCTCTTCTTTGTCAGATTCAGCTTCTTTGTATCGCCGATCTTCTTATACTTGCCTTTCTTTGAGGTTGCCATATATACCTGATATCCACTGGCACCGGCTACCTTCTTCCAGCTTATCTTACATGCCTTTGATTTCGCTGTCGTCTTTACTGATTTTACCTTTGACGGCTTCGTTACAAATGCCTTACTCTTCTCTTTGCCCTTTATCTTAGAGTTTCCTGACTTCTTATAAGCATATACACTATAAGTGTATTTGGTTCCTGCTTTCAGCTTCTTCGCACTGTAAGAAGATGCATTCTTACCCACCGTTTTTATAAGTTTCTTCTTGCCGGAGCCCTGCTTCTGGTAGATCATATATCCATCTGCATCAGATACCTTCTTCCATGTGATCTTTGCAGAAGTTGTCTTGATCTTGCTTACTGTAATCTTTTTCGTTACACCAGGCTTCTTCACATTCGGTGTGGTCTTTGCCTTAATCGCAAATGTCTTTGACGCACTTCCTGTATAATTGCCTTTTCCGGTTATCACAACCTTCGCTGTACCAACATTTGTATTGTTGGAATATGCTGCCGTGTAATCTGTATTCAGCTTCAGCACCTTACCCTTTAATGTAACAGTAACTGCAGGTGTTAACGCTTTTCCGGTGTAAGTCTGATCTGCCACCGTTATAACTGCCGCAGACAGATCTGTCTTTGTAACCGGTGTCGTCTGTTTTACAATTGCAAAATACTGTGTCAATGTACCGGTGTAATTTCCATTTCCTGTAATCTGTATCACAGCCTTGGTTGTCGGCTCTATATTAGACTGATACGATACCGTATAGTCTGCAGATGCACCGGCGCTCAGCACTGCATTTCTTGCTGTATCCTTGACAATAACGGAAGGTGTGACAGCCTTTCCTGTATAGGATACGCTCTTTGTATAGGACACTTTACATTTCTCTATCTGTTTTGGAAGGATCGTAAAGGTTCCATATCCTGTATTTTTAAAGGAATCCGAAAGACCATTTACCGTGATTCTTGCAGTTCCGGCATTGATATTTTCAGAATAGAGCACACTGTATTCGGATGGATCGATCACTCTGCCGGATACCTTTACTATAACAGCCGGCTTCTGTTCCCTGCCGTTATAAGTCTGGTCCTCTGCCGTTATCTCTGCATCCTTGAGATTAATCTCCTGTTTCTGGATTGAGAAATACCGGTCTATTGTTCCTGTATAATTTCCTTTTCCTGTGATCCGGATCCGTGCAGATGTTGTCACTTCTGTATTGTTCTGATAGCTGACATCATAATCAACATTTTGCTTCAGCTCAACTGCTCCATCCATTACCTTTACTTCCGGACAAACCTGCTTTCCTGTATATGACATCAGATTTGCATAAGTCACCGAAGCGTCTTTCAGAGGCTTCGCCTGAATTGTAAATTTTTCAGTTATCGTTCCCTTATAATTGCCTTTGCCTGTAACTGTGATCGTTGCAGTTCCGACATTGACATTGTTGGAATATGCCACGTCATAGTTTGCAGCCGCCAGTGATCTTCCACTTATCATAACAGTGAATCCCGGTTTCAGTTCTCCTCCTGTATAGGTATATGGAGAACCTGTAACCATGATAAAACCGCCATTATTTATATCAAAAGGCAGAATGGTAAAAGTCTTTTCAACTGTTCCATCATAATTGCCAAGACCTGTAATCTTTGCTTTTGCAGTTCCGGCATTGATGTTATTTGTAAATGCAGCTGCATAATCCTTGCCCTTTGTAAGCGTTTTGCCGTTAAAGGTTACTGTAATATCCGGACTTAACGCTGATCCTGTATAAGTCACTGTACCCACATTCATTACCAGTGAATCATTCAGCGATTTCCGCGTGATCGCAAAAGTTCCAGTTGTGGTTCCCTTATAATTACTGCCGGTTCCGGTCACAGTAACGGTTGCCGTTCCGACATTGGTATTGCCGGAATATGAAACACTGAATTCTGACAGATTTGTGATCCGCTTTCCACCTGTGGTTGTAAGGCTTACAACTGCCGGTGTAAATGCCGCGCCTGTATATTCATATGACCGCTGTACAAGTACTACTTCTGCACCTGTAATATCTGCTGCCACGATCTTAAATGTCAGGGTTCTTGTACCTGTATATGCTCCGATGCCCTGGATCGTAATGGTTGCAGTGGAACCGACCGTCTTATTGTTGGTTACTGTTACAGTATAACTCTCACCTTCTACCAGAGTAACTCCATCCCGTGTGATCCTGAGCTTCGGAATAATGGCTTCGCCTCCCTGATACTCCTGATCTCCGATCGATGCTATACTGATCGAACTGTCATTGATGTTTGTTACAATCTTTGTGATCTTAAATGTACAGGCCTGTGTACCGCTGAAATTTCCATTTCCTGTGATCCGGATCGATGCACTGTCTGTTTCATTTATATTATTGCTATAGGAAACAGTGTAATCCGTTCCTGCCTTCAGTTCATAGGAACCATAGGTCAGTTTTACAGAAGGCTTTACCTCGGATCCGGTATATACCATCTCTTTGCTGTATTCTGCCTTACAGCTTGAAATAGCTCTGGCTGCGATCGTGAAGGTCGTCTTTGAACTTCCGCTATAGTTACCTTTTCCGGTTGCTGTAATCGTTCCTGTACCGGCATTGATATTATTTTTATATGATAATTCATAATCTGTATTGGCAGCCAGCGTCGTAGTTCCAATCTTTACGGTTGCTGTCGGCTTCTGTTCACTTCCTGTAAATGTACATGCTGTAATATTACTGAAAACCGCTCCGTTGATCGATTTCTTTGTAACAGTAAATGTTCCCACTGCATTTCCTGTAAAGTTTGCATTTTTTCCTTTTATAGTTACCGTTGCCGTTCCACAGTTTGTGTTGTTCGAATAATTCACAGTGAAATTCGCCATATTGGTGTAGGTCTTTCCGGATACAGTTGTAAAGGATGTAACACCCGGAGTCTGTGGCATGCCTGTATATTCATAACTGTCTGCTTCCAAAACAACCTTTGCATTTGTCAGATCAAGTGCAACAACATTAAAGGTTACTGTTCTTGTTCCTGTATAATCATTGATTCCCGTAATGGTTACTATTGCTGTAGATCCTGCAGTATAGTTATTGGTATAAGTAACCGTATAATCTGTATTCAGAGTAAGGATCGTACCACCATTTCTGACTGTAACAGCAGGTCGGAGTCCCTGTCCTGCATTGTATTCCTGGTCTGCGATCGCATCGACTGTAATCGTTGAAGCATTGACGTCCGTACGATCTCTGGTGATCTTATATGTCAGTACTTTTCTGCCTGTAAAATTACCTTTTCCTGTCACTGTAGCAGTCGCTGCCGTTGTCTCATTTATATTATTGGAATAAGCAACGGTATAATCCGTACCCTCTATTAAGAGCTTCTGACCATATGTGATACGGATATTCGGAGTTACGGCACTTCCCGTCCATTTTACGCTCTCATCATAACTGAGCGAGCAATCTGCCAGCGCTCTTGCACTGATCTTGAAATTTACAGATTTCGTTCCACTGTATCCGTTCTTTCCGGTGATCGTAACCGTACCTGTACCACAGTTGACATTTGCGCCATATGAAACAGTGTAATCGCTGTCCTTCGTCAGTGTTTTGCCATCATAGGTCACTGTAACCTCCGGTTTGATCTGTGCTCCGGTATAGGTCTGATCTGCAATTGTACTGCACACTGCCCCTGACAGATCCGGCAGGGAAGAAATAATCGTAAAATATACAGTTTTGGAACCTGTATAGTTTCCCTTGAACGTAACAATTACCTTTGCCAGATTGCCGGCTGCTACATTATCTTTATAAGATACCGTATAATCCGTTCCTTCGGTCAGTGTATATCCATCTGAAGTGACCGACGTTACTGTCGGTCTGATCTCTGCACCGGTCTGATCAAAGGATGTTTGATTCAATGTTACCTTTGCTGTATTCGCCACATCCAAAGGATTGACGGTCAATGTACCGGTAACGGTTCCTGTATAATTGCCTTTTCCTGTCGCACTGATTGAAACCGTACCGGCTGTCTTTGCTACATAGCTTGCAACTGTATAATCGGTTTTATTCGTCAATGTTGTTCCCAGTTTGCTGTCATAAACACTGATCTTTGGTGAAAATACTTCTGCTCCATATTTATATGTTGCAGGCTCTGCCGTCAAAGTCGCCTTTGAAATATCTCTTGGATTGATCTTAAAAGTGAGGGACTTTGTATTTGTATATTTGCCGCATCCACTGATCAGAACCGTTCCATTTCCTGCATTTGTATTTGCGGAATAGGATACCGTATAATCCGTTCCCTGCTTTAATGTCGTGCTTCCATCCTTTACCGTGACAGCCGGTGTCTGTGCCTGTCCATTATATGTACATGATGCTACATTCACGGTCGTCTGTGATATATCCTTTAAGGCTGCACTTCCACTGCTGATCGTATAGTTCAGGGATGTGCTTCCGGTGTAACAATCCTTACCTGTGATCGTCACGGTTGCGGTTCCCGGATTTATATTGCTGCTGTAAGAAAGTGTATAATCCACGCCTTCTTCCAGATACTGATAATCATTATTCTCATCCAGCCAGGAGTTCACATCGGCAATCGTAACCGATGGCTTCTTTTCCTTTCCGTCATAGCTGTAATTGGAATTGCTTAGTGTGATGATCTGATCCTGGATATTGGCAGCCTTCAGATACCAGGTATAGGTTTTGGAACCACTGAAATTATTCATTCCCTTAATCACTGTTGTTCCCTTAGAACCAATCTCCAGATAATTCTCTGAAAGAGTAACATTCTCATAATAATCTTTCTCCGCTACCAGAACCTTTCCATTCCAGGTAACCGATTCGACTGTCGGAGAATTTGCCAGATTCTTTACATACGGAACATAATACTTGCCGGATACAAGCGTCATATCGGATGCAAATTTGACCTTTGCTTTATTGATCGGTGTGACACGAATTTTGAATTTTGCCGTATTGCTTCCTGTATAACCCTTTTCCGGTTTACCGGTTATCGTTGCCACGGCAAGCTCGGTTGCAGTTGACACGTTCACGTTATTTGTGTATACCACATCATAACAGTCCGACGGTACTTCCTCCCCATCTACCTTTACCGTAACCGGTGCTTCGATCGCCTCTCCGGTATAATAATTACCAAGACCGGTTTCCGTCGTTGCTACAACAGTAACCTTATGTGCTCCATCCTTTCCGGACAGATCGATCAGATCCGCTGCCTTCACCCAACCTGCAAATGGAATTCCTGCCCCGCCATACGGCACGATCATCGTGATGACCATGACAACGGTAAGGAACCATGCTGCCACTCTTTTTCCATGTTCTCTCATGCTTCTAAAATGCCCTCCTTGCTGTTATGCCCGCTGTATTATACACTTTATACAAGATGCCTCTACATTTGTACTGCCCCTCTGTGCATATTTTTCATTTCATCCTGTCTCCTATGATATTACATAAAAAAATACCCCAAATGCAGTTCCGCGCGAACAAAATTTAAGTGAATTTTACCATTTTTTGCATGCCGCTTCAATCCGCATTTGGGATATTTTTTATTTTTATTTTATAATATGTCACACTAACTGGTTGGAATATAGAAGATATCCAGCATCTCTTCTACCAGACTTCCCGTATCCACCTGATACTCATCAAAATGAGCAGGGCGTTCATACGTTCCCGGAAGCTCCTGTATATCCTTCTCTGCAACTGCTATATCCATTCCACGCATTCTGCTGAACAGATACAGGCAGGCATCTCTGTCCAGATTCGTCTGTAGATATGGACTTGCTGCCTCGTATACCTTCTTTATGATTCCCTTATCATCGGAATAGCACTGTTCAAACCGCTCCAGCCAGCCTGCCAGATACTGACTCTGACGTTCCATCCGCCTGCCATGTTCACCGACTGCATCCGTTACCGTATCCATCTTTTCCAGATACCGGTATGCGTCATTGCCCTGTAAGGTGACTACATCCTTCTCAAAGACATTCTCACTGATCGTATCTCTGGCTGTCAATGTTACCCCGCTCAGGACGTCATTGATATCTGCCATTGCATCCATGTCAAAGGCCACATAACCGTTAATCGGAAGATTATACATCAGTCCGGATACCGCATGTGTAAAATTCTCACAACTGACGATCTCTCCATCCCCATAACCATACGCCAGTCCGATCTGCATCCGGTCTGTAAGTGCTGTTTTTCCTTCTATGGTTTTAATATCCACATCTGTCATACTGTCACGATTTATATTAATAACGTGAAGCTTATCATTTCGAAGATCAAATACCACCAGGAAGCACAGATCGATCCTTCCGCCATACCGGACATATTCAGATCCATTTGCATCCGAATAGGTCAGGGCATCATCTCTGTCTCTGAGATCTGCTTCCGTCGTAGCTTCTGTATCCTCTGAGGTTTTCTTTGACTTCTTTGACTTTTTGGGCTTTGTTTTCTCCGTTGCCGCCTCTGTTGTCTTCGGTTCTTCGTTCTTTTCCGATTCCTTCGGCACATATTCGGAATTATCAACACCAAATACCAGAATCGATACGGTATCTGTATTATAAACGTAGTTCTTTCCTTTATATGTGATAGCCGTTGAAGAAGATCCGTCTGTATGAAAACTCACCTTTTCTCCCTGCGCATTTTCTGCCAGCCGGTTCTTTCCATTCATATACATTCTGGCAAATATACCGGCAGGGATCCCGGTCACAACCAGTACAACAACAAGCAGGATCACACAGACCTTTTTCCTGAGACTCCATGGATCTTTCAGCTTTTTGGGTGCATATACCGGTCTGGATTCCAGTTTCGGATCCAGCTTCTTCTTTTCCCGTTTCGCTTTCTCTGCCTTCTTCTGAAAAAATTCTTTTCTGATATCCTCTGTCTGGATACCTTCGGCAGCGATCTCTTCCTGTGTTTCCTGCACGATCTCTTTTATAAGCTGATCGACTGCTTCCTCACCAGTCTGCGGAACCGGAGCAGCAACCGGTTCTTCCGTCCGGCTAACCGGACGGCTGTTTTCGGTTTCCTGTTTTACTTCTGTCTTTTTTCCTTCTGACTCTTTTTCTTCTGACTGTCCATCCTGCAATGCTTCTGCAAGCCGAATCGCTTCTAACAGCTTCTCGTCAAATAAATCTTCCATATAACAACCTTATGCATACAGTGGATACTTCTCTACAATACTCTTAACAAGTGCTTCTGCTTTTGCCTTGTCATCATCAATCACTGCTGCCTTGATCGCCTCAGCAATTGTCTCCATATCAGCTTCATTTGCACCTCTGGTTGTAACCGCCGGTGTTCCGATACGGATACCGCTTGTTACAAACGGAGATTTTGGATCATTTGGTACTGTGTTCTTATTTACAGTGATATGAACCTCATCTAAAAGCTTCTCTACTTCCTTACCGGTACGGTCCAGATTCTGAAGATCCACCAGCATAAGGTGGTTATCTGTACCACCTGATACGATATTGAAGCCTCTTGCCATTAATGCAGATGCAAGTGCTGCTGCATTCTTTACAACCTGTGCCTGATACTCCTTATATTCCGGCTGTAATGCTTCCTTTAAACATACTGCCTTACCTGCGATGACATGCATCAGAGGTCCGCCCTGGATACCAGGGAATACTGCCTTATTGAAGTTGAATTTCTCATTGATCTCGTTGCTGCACATGATCATACCACCTCTAGGTCCACGAAGTGTCTTATGAGTAGTAGTTGTTGTAACATGTGCATATGGAATCGGGCTCATATGAAGGCCTGCTGCTACAAGACCTGCGATATGTGCCATATCTACCATCAGATATGCACCAACCTCATCTGCAATCTCACGGAATCTCTTGAAATCGATTGCTCTTGCATATGCAGACGCACCCGCTACGATCAACTTTGGCTTGCATTCCTTTGCGATCTCAAGAACCTTGTCATAATCTATAAAGCCATCATCATTTACACCATAAGGTACACAGTGGAAATATTTACCGGACATATTTACAGGTGATCCATGTGTCAGATGTCCGCCATGATCCAGATTCATTCCCATAAACGTATCGCCAGGATTTAAAATAGCAAAAAATACTGCCATATTGGCCTGTGCTCCGGAATGTGGCTGAACATTTACATATTCACATCCAAATAATTCTTTTGCACGCTCTCTGGCAAGATCTTCCACTACGTCTACATACTGGCATCCGCCATAATATCTCTTTCCAGGATAACCTTCTGCATATTTGTTAGTCAGATGGCTTCCCATGGCTGCCATAACTGCCTTTGATACGATATTCTCTGATGCGATCAGCTCCAGATTGTTATTCTGTCTGTTCAATTCATCCGTCATTGCTGCCGCAACTTCAGGATCTACTTTTGTAATTTCATCAAATCCAAACATTTTCTTACCTCCTGGTATGTAATAATATATAACGCATTAATAGAAACAGTATACCATGTCCTCCCTTTCCATACAAGCCAACAAGTAATAGAAATAGGATAGAAATAAAATTGATGGGAATAAGATCAGATCTTATTTTTCAGAAATGGAAATATTTTCACTTCGCCCCTTGACAAATAAATTTCTCTATACTAATATTGATGAGTATGTTTACATTGAATTGTCCGTGTCCGGTTTTAATGTAAAAACCTTATTATAATCTATAATTCAAATGGAGGTAGAGAATTTTGGCTAACATCAAATCTGCAAAGAAAAGAATTGAAGTAATTGACAAGAAGACTTTAAGAAACAAGATGATCAAGTCTAAGGTTAAGACAGTTATCAAAAAGGTAGAAGCTGCTATCGCTACTGGTGACAAAGAAGCTGCTCAGGCAAATCTTCTGGTTGCTATCTCAGAGATTAACAAGGCTGCTTCAAAGGGCGTTTACCACAAGAACAATGCTTCTCGTAAAGTATCACGTCTTACAGCCGCTGTCAACAAGATGGCTTAATCTGACTCATATATATTTTTATAATTGATTACATATGTAAGGCTGCACATATATAATCAAAACCGTCAAAAAAACAGAACCCATTGAGGTTCTGTTTTTTTGTGTAATAATTCCGGCATCCAAATCGCAATACCTACGGTATGTTTTGACTCACTGCATTCCTGTGCGTCACATACCAGCTACCGACTCAATGATATTAACAACACTTCCACTGCCACTACATCCGATGCCTGACTCGTCTTTAATTTATAGTCAGTATCCTGACAGGCTTCCATGATCTTCTTCAGTTCCTGTTCTGAATAATTCCGGCACTGTTCCGCATATTTCTTCACCGACCATGACGGAATGCCTAGCACCGATGCCGTATCTGCATAATTTTTATTCTCGGCAAGACACATCTTTGTTTTTAATAACAGATCATACTGTCTGGCGATCAAAAACAAAATTCGCATCGCAGGCTCCCTGTTTTCAAGCAGCTCATGATACAGGTGAAGTGCACGATCCTGCTGCTTTCTGGATATGGCATCGATCATCTCAAATATATGTCCCTCCGAATTGCCAACGCAAAGAGCTTCCACATCGGATACCGTTACATCCTCCCTGTCTACCGTATAGCTTATCAGCTTATCAATCTCATTCTTGATCGAATTCATATCTGATCCGGTATGCTCGATCAGGGAACGGATCGCATCATCGGTTATCCGTTTTCCTTCTCCCTTGAACATTCCCTTAACCCATACAGCAAGCGTCTTCTCATTTGGTGTTTCAAAGCACAGGGCTTCTCCCAGCTTATCAACGGTTTTATATAATTTATTTCTCTTATCAACTTCTGACTCAACAAACAGGATCAGCGAAGTATCCGGCAGCTCTTTGATCCGCTCCGCAAATTCCTCACAGCTCTTTTTAAACAATCCGGTCCCTTCTGCCAGCACCACACGCCGGTCAGCGAAGAATGGCATTGTCTCACAGAAACCTATGATCTCCATCGGATCGATCTTCTCTCCTGCAAACTTTGCAAAGTTCATATTGTCCTCACGGTCTGTTACCGCCGAAAGCAATTTGTCTCTGTACTGGTTCACAAGATATGTTTCATCTCCGTATAACAGATATACCGGAGCATAGCTTTCATTCTTTATATGCTCGTTGATAACCGCCATTGCATCCTTACCGCTCTGTTTTTTTCCTGCTGCCATAGCTATGTCTCCTTTCTTTCCTGTTCCAGTCCATTATGCCAAATACCGATTTGATTTTCAACACCTGTCTATGATATTCTTCCGTAATAACAGGATCTGCAGCAAAACCAGCACAACATGAAACAGGATAGTTGCATTTCCCATCTCCATACCAAATACACAGGTAATCGTATATGGGATCGAGCTTACCGGCGATACCCCAAGGTTTGATTTTACCGATACGGCTATTCCTGCCGTCATGATAAATAAGCCTCCCATATATGCCACCAGCCGGATTCCCAATCGATCTTTCCACTTCATTTTCTCTCACCTTTCTCTTGTCCTTCAGACCGTGATCTCGATCTGATTATCCTCGATACATAGAACACAGCTCTCATAATATCCATCACCTGTCACCCGTGGTCCGCTGACAACTTTATATCCGTCCTCCTGAAGTCTCCTGGTAAGCTCATCTACTTTCTCTCTGCTTCCAACCGAAAACGCGATATGAATATACCCTGTTCGTGCCAGCTCTTTTCTCACATTGGATACTCGTGGTTTCTGCATGATCTCCAGTCTTGCTCCATCGTCAAAGCTTAAGAAATACGACTGAAGCTCCGTTTTCGGATTATAATACCGCTCGCCCGCGTTTGCCCCAAAATATTTTATAAAAAAATCTTTTGTCTTTTCCAGATCTTCTACATACATTGCCACATGTTCTATCTGCATATCTGATATTCTCCTGTTTTCTATGTGTTTCAAAAAAATAACCGAAATATAAAATTTATCCAACCCGGATTATCCAGGTTGTCAATTCAACTCTTTTCTGTTATAGTAGCAGAGGTTTTTGAGAATATCAAATACAAAAATCTAAAATTCAATTTTCAAATGGAGGTGAATTTTCATGGATAGTTGCGATCGTATTGGACGAAGTAAAATATGCGATGTTAGGATAAGGAAGCATAAATGGATGTGGCTGTCTATGAAGCTCCGATAACCCCATCTTATATTGTTGTGTGCCTTTTCATACATCGCATCAGACGATCCTGACCATCCGGTCTTCACACTGAGACGATGTATTTTTATGCCTGAAAACAGGCAG
>ERZ1034928.743-NODE-743-length-13680-cov-48.229064_pt1 | contig 13680 bp, 7 predicted proteins | sample MGYA00520627_ERZ1034928 | MGnify/ENA primary metagenome ERZ1034928 (study PRJEB33766, sample SAMN09781755) | gut metagenome | biome: gut microbiome | host: Homo sapiens | place: Madagascar | study: EMG produced TPA metagenomics assembly of the PRJNA485056 data set... | reverse complement strand
ATGCTTTCTACTGTAGGTAATATGGGTGCAGATGAAGCATCTACTGCATTAACATCTATTATTAATGGCTTTGGCATGGCTACTGACCAAGCTACCCATGTCATTGATACATTAGATGCACTTGACCTTGCGTATGCTACTTCTACACAAGAATTAGCAGATGGTCTACAACGTTCTGCCAGCGTAGCAAAAACTGCTGGTATGAGTTTTGAAGATTTGGCTTCAATTATGACCGTAGTTTCAAGTACTACAAGACTAAGCGGTAATTGTTTTGCCGCAGCATAGGATAATACATAAACTATGTTACAAATTTTTACTAATAAATTATTATATATTAAAGGAGTTATGTAAATGCGTAAAGAGATTGTTATTGCAAAATGCAAAAACTGTGGTAAAGATTTTAGGCAATTACATAAACGACATTATTTTTGTTGTACAAATTGTAAAAAAGAATATGATAAATTACATCGTGATAACACATATGTTTGTGATAATTGTGGTAAGGAGTATCATACATATCAATATAAACGTGGTAAAAATAATTTTTGTTGTTATCAATGTAGTATAGAATATCGTATTAAAATTGCAAAAGAAGAAAGGGAATGTGAATGGTGTCATAAAAAATTTGTATGTAATCATTCTGAAAAATTAAGATTTTGTTCGATGAAATGTCAAAGTATGTGGCAAAAATATGTATTTCAAGATGAAGAACATCGTGAAATTAGTAGAACACGTACAATTCAGATGCTTCAAAGTGGAACAATGATGAATTTTAGGTCTAAACCCCATCAAAAAGTTGAACAATTATTAAAAGAAAATAATATTGAATTTCAAAGTGAACAACGTTTTAATAATTTTGTTATTGATATTATTATTAATAATAAATGTGTTGAAATCATGGGTGATTATTGGCATCTCAATCCTTGTAAATATAGTGATATTGACAATGAACAACAAGTTAGAGGTGTTGAACGCGACACAAACAAATATCAGTATTTTATTCAAAATAAAATACCATTACTATGTATATGGGAATATGATATTATTAATAATACTGATAAAGTTATAGACATTATAAATGAATATATTAATTCTGATAATATTGAGATTATACATTCTTTTAATGTTATTAATCATACTAATATAACTCCTTTAGCACAACAAAAAGCATATAATAATCTTGGAAGTCCAGAAGTGGATAACAAGGGCGAAGTTTAAATACACGCTGAACGACTAAATGTAAAAACATCATAGTGATAATTATATGATGAAGCGATAGTCTGAACTCGTATATAACTTAAAGAAAATACGAGATGGATAGTCAAGTGTAAAGACACTTATGGAAGAACTATCCACGCTACTATATTTTAGTAGTCATAAAAGTAACAGATATTGGAAACAATTGGTAACGGTATGAAGTCACTATTTTCTCGTTTACAGAATATTAAGGTAGGTAAATATCTTAGTGATGAAGGTGAAGCACTTAACGATACCGAAAAAGTACTTAATTCTCTTGGTGTAAAGCTTAGAGATAGTGCTACAGCATGGCGTGACCCTATGGAAGTGCTTGACGAAGTTGGTAAAAAATGGAAAAATTTAACTGACATTGACAGGTCAGCAATCGCAACAGCTCTTAACATAACAGGAGCAATAGTAGCATAATACATAAACTACTATTACAAACTTTTTCTAATTAAATTGGAAGTCCAGAAATGGATAACAAACAGGAAGTTATTAATAACACCTGAAACGACTGAATGAAAAAGCTGCATTAAATGATGTAGAAGCGACAGTCTGAACTCATATGATAATTTAATCAAAGTATGAGAAAGGTGGTCGAAGTACCATCTTCGCTATTATATATTAATAGTCAAGTAAAGTAACAGAATGTGGCGGTAAAATATTAAGCCGCTGTGCATAGTAATATGTACATAGCTTATATCTATATCGGTTAAAATTCTGAAAAGAATAAAACCGAGGTAACATATTATTAATATGGTACTGTAACGACTACAGGTAATATATAGTAATATATATTATGAAGATATACTCCTATTAATAGGATGAATATATAGTCTGAACTCATGTATAATTTAAAGTTAAAGCATGAGATATAGGTAGAAATACCTATACGCCATTGTATAATGGTTATAAAAGTAACAAATTGACTTACCAAAGAAATACCTTAATGGCAATTCTGGAAAACTGGGAACAGGTTTCAGATGCACAGGAAGTTGCAGCAGATAGTGCTGGTACTTCTGCACAGAAATATGACATTTATTTAAATAGTATGCAAGCGCATATTAATGAATTAAAAACTGTATGGTCAGAGTTTTTAATGAACTTAGCAGATAGTGGTGCTATTAATGGTGCTATTGATATGTTAAGTGGGTTAGTCACTATCTTAGACCTATTAATAAATAAAACGCCAGTTGGTACTATGTTACTAACGGCATTAGCTGCTGTATTGGTTAGGCTTGCAGCTATTTCAATTACGAAATTAGGCACACAAATTGCTTCAATTGCAGTTTCTATCGCAGAAATGGGTGGTGCTACATCTGGCATTGGTGGAATGTTTAATGTATTAAAAGGATTCTTAACTGGTGCGGGTGCGGCTGCTGCTACTGCTAGTACAGAAGTTGCCGCTGCTGGTGCAGCGTCTGCTGCTGCTGGCACAGAAGCAGCAGCGGGTGCAGTTGGTTTTGGCGCATTAGCAGCTTCTTTAGCATCTTTATTAATTCCAATTGCAGCAATTGGTGCAGCAATTTATATTATACCAAAAGTATTTGACGCACTTTATGAAAGTGAAGATGAAATGCGTCAAAATATTCAAGATACAGAAGAAAATATCAAAAGTATTGAAAGTACAATTGATGATTATAACAAGCAATTAGAATCAAATAAATCACGTATTGAAGAAATTAACAATCTCAAAGGTACTTCCGAATGGAATAGTAGCTTAGATGATGAAAGTGATAGTCTTGAAAGACAAAATCAGTTACTTGAGCGTAAAATTGATTTAGAGGAACGTCAAGCACAAATTGAAAAAGAAAAATTAGCAAAAGAAAATAAAAAATTATTTGATAAAGAATATAAAGAAAGTAAAAATACTGCAATTGCAGAAGAATCAAGACAAACAAAAACAGACTATGATACTGGAAATGAAGTTACTGATTACTATACAGTAACTCAAAATAATAGTAAAGACCTTAGTGGTGTTGAAAGAGCTAAACAACTTGTTGCTAACCAAGAAGTATATTTAAAAGCATATAAAGATAATATGGAAGAATTTACCAAGACTGGTAATGAAGCAGCCAAGCAACAAGCAGAAACATTTGAAACATCTGCAAATGATAATGAACAAGCAATTGAATCTATGATTCAAGACTTAGAAGAATTTAAAGATACACTTGATGACCCAGCAGATTTAAAGATGATAGACGATATGATTGCTGCTCTTGAAACTGCTGGTACAACTACTGGACAAACTGTTGGTGAAATTATTAATGGTGTTGGCAGCTCAGAAGATAGTGTAGAAGAAATAGCTTCAAATCTTTCTACTCAATTTAAAGAAATTTCTGGAATGGAAATTAAACCTAAAGATGCTGACAGCATGGATGAATGGTTGGCATCCCTTTCAAATACTGATTTAACAAAAGTACAAGATGTTTTACTTAACTGCGGAGATTATGCAGATGAATTATCAAGTATACTTTCACATATGTCTGGTACTGATGCAGCGTCTTATTTAGTAGATGTTTATAATGATTTTTATGGTATATTAAAAGATTGCACAGAAGCATACGATGAATTTAATACTGCTGTAAACAAGAATTATGATGAAGAAGTTACTAAATATGGCGAAATGCTTGATTATGCACTCAAATCATCAGACCCAAGTAAGGGTGTAAAGAATTGGGAAGCTTATAAAGCATCTCTCAAAGGTCTTGGTTTAACAAGCGAAGCTACTCGTCAAGATATTCTAAATCTACAGAATTCACTAAAGGATTATGTAGGTTTCGATTCTGATGGTAGTATGTATGTTGATACTGATAAGTTTAGAAATAAGATTTTTGACCTTATAGATGCAGACCAAAAACTCGGTGATGAAAGTAAAAAGCTTGGCACTGTTAATAAAGAAACTGGCGAAATTTCTATTCAAAATTATAAAGCACTTGCAAGTACTATGGGTATTCCAGAACAAGCATTCCATTCGCTATTAGAAAGTGCGAAAGCACTATATGATATTAGTGAAGAAACACAATTCACTGCGTTGCAGAACGCGCTATCTGATGTGGCTGATAAGGCTAAGACAGCTTATGATGCAATGGATAAAATTGGTACTGGTATTGAAACTGGTGAAATTTTAAAGAGAGATGGTAGTATTGAGTATACTCTAAGTTCAAGTTTAGACCAAAATACTCAGTCAGCCAAAGAAGCTAAAATCAATATTGCTAAAGAAATTGCAAAACAAAAGAGTGAATTAGAAGCCGCAGCAAAAGAATCTGGTTTAAAACTAAAAGTCGCACCAGAAATTGATTATGAAAATCCCGAAAGTAATAGTCGAGAAGCATTAAGTCAAACATATTCTTGGGTAAAGAATGTAAGTAGCTCGATGCAAAAAATTGTCGATGAGAATTTTAATTTTGACACATCTAAAATCACTAATATTGCAGAACAAGTTAATAAATCTCTTGGTGATGGTAAAGTCACTGTTGAAGGAGACACAATCAAATTTGATGGCGATGATGCAAAACAAAAATTTATCCAACAAATTGAACATACATTTTCTGGTATTGACGTAGGCTCTATTATTAATAATGCTATTGCTTCTGGTATGACATTTACAACAGGCTCTATATCAGGCTCTGGTGTTTTTAAAGGAATTACAGATTCTGTAGGTAACGATGTAGCAACAAGTATAGAGAATGCAACATCTGGTAAAGAAGTCCAGATGAAAGTGTCTATCGAAGATAACGCTTCTGAAAGTCTGGGTGCTATCGGTGATGCTGCTGGTGATATGAAGAAAGCACTACAAGACGCTTCTAATGTTAGCCTTGCTGGTACATCTTCTAATATTCAAAACTGTGGTAATGTTGCATCAGATGCACAATCATCTGTATCAAAATTGGCTTCTGCGCTTAATAGTTTGCCTAAAGAAAAATCAGTAACACTAACATATTCATATCAACCAACTGGTACATTACCAAAATTATTTGATACAGGGTTCTCTGCTAATGGTCGTGATATGCCAGCATATGCACAAGGCAAAGACCCACAAATGGGAAAGCCTATTCGTACTGTATCTAATGCTAATTCTCTTGTTGGCGAAGAAGGTAAAGAACGTGTTATTACTGCATCTGGCAAACAGTATGATGTTGGCGTTAATGGTGCAGAGCTTGTTCATCTTCATAAAGGTGATACAGTATTGCCAGCTAATGTTACCAAGCTTCTTGATGAAGGCAAACTTGAACAACACGCCTATGATACTACGCCATCACGTGGCGGTAGTGTTGGTTCTTCTGGTACTTGGCATGGTGGTAGTGGTAAACGTACTGTAAGTGGCTTTACAAGCAAATATGATGGTACATCATCTTCTAATAAATCATCTAAATCTTCTTCTAAATCTTCTAGTGGTTCATCTTCAAGCAAATCTTCTTCTGGTTCAAGTAAAAGTTCTTCTTCTGGTTCTAACGATGCAGCAGAAAATGAATTAAAAGCACTTGAACATCAACGTAAGATGGAGTATATTACTGAAAAGCAATATGCTCAAAAATACGAAGCAATTTGGAAGAAGTATTATAAAGACAAGAAAGAATATCAAGATAAAGATTGGGAAATGCAAGAAAAATTGCATGACTTACAAAAGACTTTCTTTGAAGATAGCATTTCTATGCTTGAAGAAGAAAATGATAAGTTACAACGCAATGCTGGTACAGAGCAAAAACAGATTGCTAATTATCAGCAAATGCAACAGCTTTACCATGACCGTGCAGAGCAATATCGCAAACAAGGTTTTACTGACGATAGCCCAGAAATTAGAGAACTCTCTAAGAGTTGGTGGGAGATGTACGATAAAATCAATGATTTACGTACACAAATGTTCGATAATTATATTAATGATTTTGACCATACTATTGACCTAATAGATTCTCGTATGGATAGAATTGATGATTATGTTATTAGAGTTACAAAAGATTCTGCAATGACTTTTGATGAGCTGGAAAAAGATTTAGGAAATTATTTAGATAATAAAATTTCTCTATATAAACAAAAGGCTACTGCTATTAATGCTCAATTAGTAGCGGTCAATACAGAACTTAATCGTCTATATAAAGAAGGTTATGAAAAGAATAAAGAAAATATTCAGAAGCTTGAAAAACAGGCAGAAGAATTAAAGAATAATATTCATGATGTTGCAGAAAATATTCGTAAGGAAAATCTTGACAATATTCAACATGAACTTGATTATCAAGAGCAGCTACGTTCTGCTGTAAAGCAATATGCACAAGACCAAGTTGATAAGATTCAAGACCAAATTGATAAACTTGAAGAAGAAAATGATGCTCTGGATAAACAAAAAGAAAAGAAAAAGCTTCTTGAAGCTCTTGATAGTTCTAAACAAAAGAACAAGCGTGTTTATTACGCTGACAAGGGCTGGGTATGGGAAGCTGACCAACAAAAGATTGAAGAAGCACAAAAGGCTTATGACGATTTTGTCAAGCAAGAAAAAATTGATGCTTTACAAAAAGAAATTGACCATTGGAATGATTATATCAAAAAGGTTGAAGATAGTTCAGATATTTACGAACGCGAGATAAATGCTCAAGTAGCAAAAGCTAAATGGGGCGAAAATTGGCAAGAACAAATCAATAAAGATATGGTTGATAACCTTGACAAAACTGTATATCAGGCATGTGGTAAATTAGACGAACTTATCAAAAAGTATGATGAATTATATACAAAACAAACTGAATGGAATAATAAATTAAATTCAGATATTATTAATGACTACAATCTAAATAATTCTAATATTAATGACCTTGTAATTGACCCCAATAGCGGTCTTAAATATAATAAGAATACCGATTATCAAGCGGAAATCAATGAATTGAAAAAAGAAATCGCAAGACAAGAAAAAGAACTTGGAACTCATGATGTAGGTCTTGATAAACAGATTGAGAATCTTAATGCTATTAGAAACTATAAGAGTTACGACACTGGTGCTAAATATGGTTATCAGGCTGTTGGTTCTGGTGGTAAGACTTATACTATTAATTCTGATACAGGTAAGAACTTTATTACTAATGCCAAGGCTGGTGAAACATTGACTGGTAGTGACGGTTCTACATGGACGAAAAATAGTGATGGTTCTGTTACTATCAAACGTGGTAATGATACATTTAATATGGGTGCTATTTCACAAGCATCTAAGAACAATGCTTCTGCTGGTAGTAGTTCATCCAGTAGTCATAGTAGTTCTAAGAGCAACAGTAGTTCTGGTAGTTCTTCCAGTTCTTATACAGGTACATCTTCTTCTGGTGGTACATACACCATTGGTTCAGACAAAGGTAAAAGTTTTGTTAATAATGCTTCTGCTGGTTCTACTATGACTGGTGGTGACGGTTCTAAATGGACTAAAAATAAAGATGGTACTACAACAATCAAGAAACAAGGTAAAACTTATACGGTTGGTAAAAAATCTTATGCCACTGGCGGTGTTAATGATGAAACTGGTTTTGCTGCACTCCACGGTGAGAGACAGAAATCAGAAGTTATCTTTAATGCAGAAGATGCAAAGAAATTGTGGAATTGGATTCATAATATGGATGAGAACTGCAACATTGAAGATATTGGTTCTGCTGCTAAATCACTAATGTCTAAAATTACTACTGCAAATACAGATAATAGTACAGATATTCATATCGAACATCTTGAACTTCCGTCTGTTAAGGATAAAGATTCTTTTGTTAAACAGCTAAAAATGATTAGCTTGAATAGATAAAAAGGAGGGTGTAAACCCTCCTTTTATATTAAATTATGAAAGGAGGTTGTATAATGTGATATATCAACCAGTCAACGTATATCCAAATAATAACGTTGTTGACGCTTCTATTAATAACAACTTTAGTTGGTTGTTCAATGGAGATAATTTAGCATCATATAGAGTTGATGTGTATAAATTAAATGAAAGTACAACCTCTTATACTAATACTGTAACACCGAGTACAACCGTATATGGTGGAGATACAGTAACATTTACATTACCAGCAAATACTCTACAAAATGCACAAGATTATATTTGGAAACTTACAGAATTTGAAACAAATCCAACTATGTTTGTTATAAATGGTAAGTTTATAACTATTACAAGTGATACAGAATTTGTCATCTCAACGCAAATGACTACTGTTCAAAAAGATATGTTTTTATATTATAATAATCAATATAAAAAAATTATTGAATATAAATCTACAGATGGTACTTGTAAAATTGAATCTGCATTTACAACTAAGCCAGAGGCTGGTAAAACATACAGTGTATATTCTCCATTTATTACAACATTAAATGGTTTTTATTTTAAGACAAGAAATACACCTGTTGTTAGTATTGATGATATTACAAGCGATTCTAAAGATGCAGATGGTAATCTAAATCAAAGACAATATACATTTATTGGACATTATGCGCAAGCTCAAAATGTTTCTATTAAATATCATAATTGGAGTTTGTATAACGCAAATACTAATGTATTAATAGAACAAACAGATGATATTTATAATTCAAATATTAAATACACATTTGATGGATTTGTAACAGGAATTAAATATAAGGTTGTACTGAATGTTGAAACACAAGATGGAGTACAAGTTTCTGTTGATAAAGTATTTGATGTTTTATATAGTTCACCAGAAGTAATTGATAGTCCTTTAGTAACACTCAATTCAGAACACAATGCTGCAAAATTATATTATAATATTGTTAAAGTTTCTTATCCTACTATTAATGGTGAATATGAGTTTACCGATAATAACACGCTTCATATTAAATCTGGTGATTTAACGTATGATAAAGTTAGTGGTAAGAATATTAATGTTAAAGACTATACAATTTTAGCACAATTTTATGTAGAATCAGGTAAGACTGGTAAAATTATTGGTCTGTCAAACAACACTCAAAGTTATAATGGTGTAGCATTAAGTATATTGTTTGAAAATTCAGACCCTATTGGACGTTGGTATGTACGCCGTATATCAGAAGCAAGCTCTGTAGAAGATACTAAACTACGTGGAGTAAAAAACAATGTACTTCCTATGCTTCAACCAACTAATACTGTAGAAAACGATACAGAATATCTTTGGTTTTCAAGTAGAAATTGGGACTTTTCACAATATTATATTATGGGTGATGATACTGCTAACTCAAAGGTTGTTAAGGTTGTTATCACACCTACAGATATTTATTATAAAGATGAGACTGGTGTAGTCGTTCACAGAACAAATCGAAATACAAATGAGACATATACTAAGTTAGTATTGTCTGCACAAACATATTTTGATTACGCTACTTTATTGCGTAGAAGTATGTCACAATCTGAAATTGACGATTATCTAAATAAAGATTTTAGTTTTGAGCCAAATTTTGACACTTATGCAGATACAGTTGTTAATGCTAAATTTGACAACAACTCTCTTGCTTCGTCTAACCTTAAAACTGATACTGGTCAGTTGTTAGGTTATACTATTTATCGTAGGTCTACTTTTGAAGATAGACTGCATAATATTGGATTTGCAACATTAGATAATGAATATATTGAAGATTTTATGATTGCAAACAATCAGGAATATACTTGGTCTATTGTTCCAGTATTTGAGAAACGTCTTGGTATTGCTGTTGATACGAACCATTTGTATGTACGTTTTGATGAATGGTGCGTAAATCCAATGCAACTTACAGAAGGAACTACAAGTACATATAGTTCTGATACAACATGGAAATTTGGATTAAATCTTGAAGCACAAGATTTAACACAAAATATTCTTAAAACTAAGTTTGAAGGATTGTCACGTTATCCTAAATTCTCAGTGCAAAAACGAAATTATATTTCTGGTGGTTTAACAACATATTTAACTACTATGCAAGAAAACAAAGTATATAATAATAAAGTTATTGTAAATAATTTTGCAGAGTATTCACCATATAGAAATAATAAATATATTTATAATGAACCAGCTTCAATGTTCGATGATTGGAATACACTGATTGCAAGTGGTGTTGAAGTGCTAATTCGTGACCTAAAAGGTCATATGTGGCGTGCTCAGATTGATGCAAATAGTGGTAAAATTGATGATTATGGTCAAGTTTATCCCACCACAATTACATGGACATTTACAGAAGTTGGTACATTAGATGGAGTCTCTGTAATTAACCAAGGAAGTGACGAATAAAGATGGAGTTCTATAATGTATACAATACAAAGTATGCCGAGATTGCGTCAAGAGATGAAATTTATCCAATGTTTAAAGTAGATTTACTTGACCATTACGAGAATACTTTAAACGACATTACAGGATATTTATCTTCTGAAAATAGTGGTTCTATTTCAGTGAATTACCAACAAGGTGTTAGACGAACTTGTTCATTTACTCTTGTTGATACAGAAGGAGAATTTATTCCATCTGTTGATGCTCCTATTTGGTTAAATAGAAAATTTAAATTATATATTGGATTACAAGATATTTATACAGGAGATATTTATTGGTTCTCGCAAGGAGTATTTTGTGTTACAAATCCTTCAATTGATAGAGAAACAAATAGTATTACACTTGAAGGTGTTGATAAATATGGTTTCTTAGGTTCTGAAACAGGATATAATCAAATTACTGTTGCGCACGTAATAAAAGAAAACACTCCTATTCCAGAAGCAATTAAAGATACTTTAATGCTTGACCTTGGTAATGGTATGGTAATTGATGCTATACCACCTCTAATTGATGTATCTTTGCTTGACCAAAAATTCCCTTATGAGATGGAAAAAGCCCCAGCTTCATATCTTGCAGATGTATTTATTGAAATGGGTAACGTTATGGGGTCTGATACCTATTATGACACTGATGGTCATATGCGCTTCGATAATGGTACTCTGGATATGAGTTATGGTTCTGCTGATTCTATATGGGATTTTCACGAAGATTCTTCTGAATATCTTGAACCAAAACTAACATTGAACACTGTTGATATTATTAATAGCGTTACAATTGTTGGTAATAATAGTGATAATACTGTAACTTATACATATACTGCTGAAAATCATAATCCTATTTCTAAAGTATCTATTGAGAATATTGGACGTAAGGCTTATTATGAAGAATCTACGTCTGTATATAACAATGATAGAGCAAAGGATTATGCGGAATATACGCTCAATCAAAAGTCTATTATGCAAGAAACAATGGATTTTAGTTGTCCGTTACTTCCGCACCTTGATGTAAACAGAGTAATTACAGTTACAGATGATTATTATAAATTTAATAAACAAAGATTTATTATTCAATCACTCACAATCCCATTAGACACATCTTCCAAAATGAGTATTACTGCTTCTAATATCAGTAGTTTACCGTATTATGAATTCAAAGAAGGCAGTATCAAAGACACAACAAGTGGTTCTGGTAACAGTTCAAATTCTGGAAGTGGTGGTTCGAGCAGTGGTAGTACGTAAGGAGATGAGCATATGACACCACAAGAGTTAGATGAGCTTAATTCTGCTATAGGTATTATATCAGATAGAAATTTAAAAGTCAAGCATAACATCCCCTATATCTATACAGTTGTAGTGGATAGTGTTGAATCTGACGGAAAGGTGAAAGTGCAGTTTCCGCAAGACGTAGGTTCGGGTAAAAAGTATATGACGTTTCGCAATGTATCGGGGTATACTCCTGTGCATGGTCAAGGTGCTTATGTACTTACAACTGGCGGTGATAATATTACTGGCGGTTTTGTAATTGCTATTCAAGGGCAACCGTCTGCATTTATTGACAAAATTGCAGAACAGATTACTGCGCTTCAAAATAATATTACTCAGCTCAATAATAATTATACCACACTTGAAGCACGTGTCAAGGCTTTAGAGGGTAACGGATAATAAATAGTATTTAATTTTAATAAACAGGGTGTATTAATAAGTACACCCTTTTATTTAATATCAAAACTCATTAAGAAAGGAATGATGAGAATGGCTGCTTTTACAAGCAACATTGATATTACCTCTGGCGGTACATATAACATGAACATCACAAACGGTGAACCAGCCAGTCAAGTCGCAACCGACCTAAACGGTAAATTTGCGAATATTCAAAAATATTTACAAGACGGACTACCCGAAGTTTGGACGGGAAGTTCCTTGCCAGATAGTTTGCCTAGTGGCAAGATAGTTTTCTATAATAGCATGATGTATTCTGGCAGTACAAGCGGTCAAGCAAGTAGTACTGTAGGATTTACATTTAAAGTTACATTTGACAGCGCGTTTCAAGGTAAAACTTGGACATTAACAGGTGGTACTACTACGCTGACAGGTGTTGTACCATCAAATAACTATGTAGAAATTACTGTGTCAGAGCTGGGCACTACATTTAATCTTACTTGTAATGGTGTTACCTTACAGGTTACATCAGCTCAGTATTATGGATATGCTTCTATTGTTTTCAAAGCATATTTTACAGATTTTAATTCAAACACATGGGGACAAATTTCTGCTGTATCTCAAAAAGGCATTGCTGCTAATGTATGGCACGCAGGAGCTACAAAAACCATTCATCTACAGGGCATGATTGGAACATTAATGGTTAATCAAGATGTACAAGTATTTATTATTGGTATTAATCATAATAGCGCAAGAGAAGGTACAAATCGTATTCATATCCAAATTGGTAAAAATACATCTGGTGCTCAAATTGCATTTTGTGATAATCAATATAATAATTATGTAAGTTCTACTGGTTATTTTTCAATGAATAGTAGCAATACAAACAGTGGCGGTTGGAATGCAACAGAAATGAAAAACACAATCTTACATAGCGGCACTGCACCATCTGACACTGGAAGTCATACTTTTATGTCGATGTTGCCAGCAGACCTTAGAGCAGTTATGAAATCATGTACTAAATATACAGACAATACTGGGGGTGGTAACAATAATTCGTCATATGTTACTGCAACTACAGAATATTTACCACTGCTTGCAGAATTTGAAGTGTTTGGAAGTCGTAGTTATGCCAACTCAGCAGAACAAAATTATCAGGCTCAATATGACTATTATAAAGCAGGAAATTCCAAGATTTTCAATGGTGCTGGTACACAAACTTCCGCTGTCGCTTGGTGGTTACGTTCGCCTCGTTGCAACGACAGCGGCATTTTCTGTTTTGTCAGCAGCAACGGCGGCTCCGGCAATAACTATGCCAATCTTTCTCTTGGAGTTTCGCCCGTGCTTTTCGTCTAATCGAGGTCGAAATTATACTTAAATTATACTTATTTTACTTAGCAAATCAACTAATCCACACCACCGAAAGGTGAGTGTGCTTACTACTATTAATGAATTTAAAGGAGTGTATTATGTCCGTATTACAGAGTAAAAGAACAACTTCTCGTACAGAGTATATTAATACAGCCAAGGATATTTAT
>ERZ1034928.742-NODE-742-length-13683-cov-12.396243_pt1 | contig 13683 bp, 20 predicted proteins | sample MGYA00520627_ERZ1034928 | MGnify/ENA primary metagenome ERZ1034928 (study PRJEB33766, sample SAMN09781755) | gut metagenome | biome: gut microbiome | host: Homo sapiens | place: Madagascar | study: EMG produced TPA metagenomics assembly of the PRJNA485056 data... | reverse complement strand
CATTTTAGAGTGCAAGTGTTATTGGTATATGAGTGAAATAACGCCGTAAATGTAAACAAATCGTCTAAGAGGACCGCACGGCGGCGGCTGTGGCCTGAAAGAGTGGAAACGTAAATGCCACTTACTAGCATTTGAAACATTGGTTCTGCAGGGTTTATCCATTAAAAGCCCCATCCCATAGGCTACACGCCTAAATATTATTTAAAAGGTAGGTAAATTATTATGGCAAAGACTAATACCATCCCCGAAAACGAATCCAAGAACGAGAAATTTATCCGCATTGCAAGCCCCCGTGTTAACAGTGTTATTGACAAGCTGGACATTTTGAGCAACTGTGCTTCCGCTAACTACGAATATACCGAAGAACAGGTTGAATCCATGTTCCAGGCAATCCGTGACGCCGTAGACAACTGCTATGAGCAGTTTCGGCCTAAGGCCAAGGCAGAAAAGGAAAAGTTCATGTTCTAACGTTTCACATGAAACATGTCTGCGGTATCGGACATATACGGCCACTATAAAATAAAGGAGCAGTAGCCATGAAAAAGAAAGAACAGATTGCAGAAAATGCTATTGTAGAGCAGTATATTGATGAACTCAATGCCGAAATCAGCGTTAGCGGATTGAGCTATGTATCACGCTTGCGCACGTGCAACGCACATGTTTACGAGACACCGCATTTTACGGTTCTGCGGTCCTATAAGACAATAGTAGCCGCCGTCTATCAGGCCACGCCAACAGCCGCCCCGGTGTTTATTGATTTTTTGCGGTGTGTATATGGCTATACTAGCACCAGTGCCCAGCATATTGCAAAATTCTGGCATGAATACTGCGGAAATTGCGGTTTGTCCTACACATGGAGGGCCATTAAATGAAAAAATGTTACATTGAATACGTTGTTACCGTGTGGTGGAAAACGTTAGGAAAGCGAGAATATCGTTTTAGTAGCTTTCATACGGCATATGAAAACATTTGCGAGATCCGTGCTGAATGTCCGGACATCAAAATCACTTGCAAATCAGAAAGGAGGGATTTCCCAGAATGGCTAAACGAAATCTTTACGGACACCTGAACATGACAATACCGGAAGATGTCAAGCTACGCATTGGGCAGATAGCTTGTGAGCGTGATATGAGCACATCGGCTTTGTGCCGATTACTCATCAGAGAGGAGATTGACCGCTATGAACGTCAAAAGGCTAGTGAATCCGGATACGGGGGAAATTCTTGACCCACATGCAACACCAGAGTATTACACACTAGATGCAATCAGACACGCAGATATATGGACACCAGAAAACATAAAATCAGAATATACAAGGCTTAGAAAGATTGCACAAGAACGGATTAGAGAGATGTCCAAATCCCCAATAGGCAGAGAAAGTTACACATTCAAACGGAATCAAGGAAGATTCAGACCAGCGTCAGAACTGACAACCGGACAAATGAAAGTACAGCTTTCAGAAGTGGCGAGAATGATTACAGCGAGGCGAGGAACACTAGCAGGAATTAAACGTGCCCGTAAACAGGCAATAGCAACATTTCACGAACATGGCTACGATTTTGTTACAGAAGAAAATTATAGTGAGTTCGGCGAGTTTATGCGGGCATGGAAAGATTCTAGATTTCGTGGATACGGTTCCATGGTTGCGGTAGATTTCTTCGAGAACGCACTTTCCGTAAGTGGGCAAGATGTGGATGCAGAGACATTCAAGAGAGCTAAAGTGGCAACTAGGGCAGAATCTTATGTAGTTGCGGATGCGTTTAGAGATTGGATGAACGACAAAGAACGTTTTGAAGAAACCGGATTGAAAACAAATTCAAAGCAGGTTACATCCGTGCAACTTCTTGAAGATTGGCGAGACTATTTGAAATGATTATTCCGCCGGATAAATTTCCATACGATTGGCTATATGAAATACCGCTAGTGAAAAGGAAATCCGGGAATCAAAGAACTAAGAAGCGCATAAAATATAAGGATGTAATTACAGCATTTGACATTGAAACTACCCGCCTAGCTGACATTGAACAATCTATAATGTATATTTGGCAATGGCAATTTGGCGATGAAATAACGGTAGTAGGGAGAACGTGGGAAGAATTTGAAAAATTTCAACGTAAACTGGCTAGTGTTCTAGCTGATGACGTTCTGGTTGTGTTCGTTCATAACCTTTCTTATGAATTTCAGTTTTTGAGAGGGATATACCAATTTCAGCCTGATGAAGTATTCGCAATAAAATCGCGTAAAGTTTTAAAGTGCAACATGCGGGGATGTTTTGAGTTCAGATGTTCATATATTCACAGTAATATGAATCTTGACACTTACACTAAGAAAATGGGTGTTAAGCACAAAAAACTGACTGGCACGTTTGACTATGATAAACTTAGATTTCCATGGACGGAAATGTCAGATGATGAAATTGCATATTGTGTTCACGATGTTCAAGGCTTGGTAGAAGCAATTGAAATTGAAATGAATCACGACAATGACAATCTTTATACATTTCCGCTAACTTCAACAGGGTACGTTCGGCGAGACGCAAAGAAAGCTATGTCACAGGTTTCGCAAAGTTTCATTAAAGGACAACTACCAGATTATGAAATCTATAAAATGTTGCGAGAAGCATTTAGAGGCGGAAATACCCATGCAAACAGATACTATGCAAATTATACGTTACATAATGTACACAGTGCAGACCGCTCCAGCAGTTACCCTGACGTTATGTGCAACTGTAAGTTTCCTATTAGTGAATTTTATAGAATGGGTGATATCCCATACGAAGAAGTAATAAAATTGCTAGGGAAACGTCAGAAGGCATGTTTAATGCGAGTAGCAATCACAGGTGCGCATTTACAGCGTTATGACTGGGGGTGCCCATATATATCCCTTTCCAAATGCCGGAACATTGTAAAACCACTGATTGATAACGGCAGAATTATTTCAGCTGATTATCTTGAAACAACCATTACTGACGTGGATTTGAAAATCTTATTGCAAGAATACGCATGGACAGATATCAAATTCTATGATATGGCAGTTGCTAGGTATGGCTACTTGCCAAAGCCGCTAATAAAAACAATTTGCCAATATTATCATTATAAAACAGAGTTGAAGAATGTAGAGGGGCAAGAACTTCTCTATATGAAATCAAAGAACAAGCTAAATTCTCTGTATGGGATGTGTGCGCAAGACCCTGTTAAGCAATCCATTCTATTTATTGAAGAAGATTTTAAAGAGCAGAATGACAACGAAGAAGAACTTCTAAAAGCATACAACAAAAAGGCGTTTCTGGCATATCAATGGGGTGTATGGGTAACAGCGTGGGCAAGATACCGCCTTGAAGAAGGAATACAGCTTGCACACGGTGATATAAATGACCCTGATGCTCCACAATTTGTATACTGCGATACGGATTCTGTAAAATATCTTGGAGAGATAAATCTTGACAAATTTAACGCAGAACGTATTAAAGATAGTAAAGAAAGCGGTGCGTACGCAACAGACCCATCTGGAATTACACACTACATGGGCGTTTACGAGAAAGAACATGATATGTGTGAATTCAGAACAATGGGAGCAAAGAAATATGTATACAGAGAAAAACCAGAAGGTAAATTAGTATGTACAATAGCAGGAGTTTCAAAGAATTTAGGAGGAAAGGAGCTAGAAGCACATGGAGGTATCACAGCATTTCACGAAGGATTTACATTTGAGAAAGCAGGAGGACTTGAAGCAGTTTATAATGACAAACCCAGCGTTTCGGAGTACACAGTAGAAGGAAGAACTGGGAAAATTACGTCTAATGTCTGCTTACGACCAAGCACTTACACGCTAGGATTGACAGCTGACTATAAGCGGTTATTAACAGAAAGTAGGTATGAATATGAATGAAAAAAGTTGGACCAAGCCCAAGGATTTAAATATTGTATTTACGGCTGAAATGTTTGAAGATTTGAACGCCGTGCTTATAGGAATAAGTAAAAGAACGCTTATGGGTTCGACTTATCAGTATGCAGATGGTAGAATTATGAGAGTTCTATACATGGAAGATGGCGCATGTAAGATTGAATTGTATAAGTAACCAACAGCACAGCTGTGGTAAATAAAATTTATTTTAAAAGGAGAAAGAACAATGACTATCACTAAGATTAGCAAGGAACTGAACAAGAAGGAACTGTATAAGATGACCATGGACGCAGGCATTAAGAAGATGAAGGACTTTGTCGGTGCAAGCATTGACGTGTATGCGTATTGCATCTACACAGATTTTAACAGTAAGGACAACAAGGAAGTTGAGGTTCTGAGTGTGATGGACGAGGACGGCACCGTTTACGCTACTAATAGCGTAACCTTCAAGAAGGACTTCCTGAACATTGCAACCCTGATGGAAGGTGAGGATTTCTCTGTCGGCGTCACTTCTGGCACTTCTAAGGCGGGTCGAGAGTTCATTACTTGCACACTTCTCTAAGACAATATGAGCCACCTTTACTTAGATAGCGGGTATCTGAATATCCATGAACTACTGAGCCGTTCCTTGCCCTTCAATTTTGCAGTTGGAGGGCGAGGGACAGGCAAAACATATGGGAGTTTGGTTGAATGTCTGGAAGCGAAAAGAACATTCCTATTCATAAGAAGAACGCAAGCGCAAGCAGATATTGTGACAAGACCTGAATTTTCACCATTCAAGAGAATATGTGAGGACCGGAATTTAAATATTAGCTGTGCACCTGTTACCAAGTATAATAGTGCGTTCTTCTACTTCAAAGAAAATGAAGATGGAAAGCAGATTCCAGATGGTAAGCCTATTGGATATTCAGCCGCACTGTCTACGTTCTCAAATATCAGAGGTTTTGACGCTTCGGACGTTGACCTTATGATATTTGATGAATTTATTCCAGAGCGTCACGAAAGACCAATTAAGAATGAATTTGAAGCTCTTATGAACTGTTACGAGACTGTAAACAGAAACAGGGAGCTTCAAGGAAAGAAACCTGTACAACTTCTTTGTTTAGCAAACGCAAACGATGTTGCAAACCCGGTCTTTATTGGTTTCAATCTTGTCAAGAAAGCAACTGAGATGTTAGAGAAGGGTAGAGAAGTCTATCAAGACAACAACCGTGGTATCTGCCTGTACATGTTACAGAAGTCACCCATTTCAGAAGAAAAACGTAACACGGTTCTGTATAGAGCAACAGAAGGAACACGTTTTTCTGAAATGGCACTGGATAACAAGTTCTCTTTCAATGACATGGGCAATGTAGGGAGCAAACCTATCAAAGAGTTTGTTCCCGTGTGTGCAATATCGAAAATCTGTGTTTATAGGCACAAGTCCGACGGCACATATTATGTCTCTATGCACAAGGCTGGTAGTCCGCCGCAATATTCCGATAGCGAAGCTGATATTCAGCGGTTCAAGAGGATGTATGGCTGGCTTTGGGAAGCCTATATGCAACAGAAAATAACATTTGAGGAATATCTTTGTGAAAACCTGTTGACAAAGTATCTTCGATAGTGCTATTTTAATAATCGAGAAGGGGGTTGCACGAAGTCACAGCCGGAAGCTGGTGCACGCCCTTGACTGGGGCAAGAAACCCCCTTCTCAATCTAAAATCCTGCTATAAGGAGAATGGTATGGACGTTGCGACTATTACCCAGCTTGTTAGCAATCTTGGTTTCCCTATTGTTTGTGTGGGCGTCATGTTTTGGATGCAGAATAAGGAACGAGAAGCACATGCGTCTGAAAGTGAGCGTTGGACGGAGGTTGTTAAGGAGAACACAGAAGCTCTGCGGGATTTGAAAGAGGTTGTGAGTCTTTTGAAAGAAAAGGTGAATTATGGGAGCACGGAAGGAAAGTGAAATTGCGGTATCTATTCCTCTTGAAGATATTGACCGCATTGAAATCTACAATAACAAGTTGATTAAAAGCAAGAAATCATACAATCGTATGATGCTATCCACAATTATTGCAGAAACTGGTGCAGACTATGCAATTAACGGCACGCTATATAATATGAAGAACGGCAAACCTGTTTGTCCGCTACGTGCCGATGGAACAAGCATGTACGAAGGGATGTATAAATATCGTGGTTATGTCTGGGACGAACCAAGCAATTTCCACATGGATTTAGTTCCAAACAATGGCTTTATGAATTATATTGCGTGTTCCGAAATTCTTAGGGGCGGAGAAGTAAATAAGCGCCCTATCTATAACGTAGCCCAGGGTGGTAGACGTGGCAGGACTGCAATCGGAACTAAAGTAATTAACGGTAAAACTCGCATTTGTCTGTATGCAAGCAAAGACGGAACAAGAGCAAAGAAAACTCCTGAACAGCTTGCTAGTCTGTTAAAATCCTATGGCTGGCGTGATGCCATTATGCTGGATTGCGGAGGCAGTAGTCAGGCATACTTTGATAACGAGAAACGGCAAGTGTATTCTATGCGGAGAGTTCCGCATGTAATTCTAATTTATTTGAAGAAAGGAAAGAAATAATATGGGCATTACGGAAATCATTAGAACAGGTATTGCAAATGGTGATTCCTATGAGGTCATCAACAAGCGTCTTGCAGATGGCGGTTTCAATCTGAAACTTGTTCCACGTGAGAATAACGGCTGGACTGAGCAGGAAATGAAAGAGGGTTTCAACGACGGTGAGCATGCAAAGGATGCCGTTCGTCTGGCAGACCTGATGCGGAAGCACACTGAATACGCAGGAACCACAAAGGAACTGCTGTGCACGGAAGGTAAGTATGCTGTAACGTACAATGAAAATGGTTACGCAGTAAAGGCGGTGAGACAGGATGTTTAAGCCTGATGAAATTCTGACCCTTGCAAAAGCTGGATTTACTGCACAGCAGATTGCAGGACTTTCTATGGTAGCTAATCAGTCTGTTGCTACTCCGGCACAGCCCGTTGCTACTCAGGCACAGCCCGTTGCTACTCCGGCACAGCCCGGTGCTACTCCGGTACAGCCCGTTGCTACTCCGGTACAGCCCGTTGCTACTCCGGCACAGCCCGTTGATCCTGTACTTGCGGAGCTACAGAAGCTAACTGGATTGGTTCAAGGCAGTAACATTATGAACGTGAATCAACCCAAGGTTCAGACCCCTGAGGAAATTCTTGCAGAGATTATCAATCCTGCACCGAAAGGAGATAAATAACTATGGCAAATGTAAATGATATGACTGTTTTTCAGGCTGGCACTATTTTGCAGAGCCTTGTTAAACAGGCAACAGGGCAGGCGGTAATTGCCGCTAGCACTCCCGGCGAGTTCGTAAGTGTGGCACAGACGGCACTTAAAACTGGCTATGACCCTATTCTGAACGCAATGTCGCAGATGTGGGGCCGAACGATTTTCAGTATCAGACCTTATAGCCGCAAGTTCTCCGGGCTGGAAATGTCCATGGAACGTTGGGGCAACGCAGTTCGTAAGCTGTCTATTGCAGATAAGCCTATCGAGGATGATGCCCGGTTCACTTGGCCTGTTGGCTATGACGCTAATCAGGTTCCCCCCCTGGGAGATGGTAAGAGCGTCGATATGTACGCCTTGAATAAGCCTGATATTTTGCAGGTCAATTTCTACGGGCAGAGCGTCTATGAAAATAGCTACACTATTTTCAAAGATAACATGGACGTTGCGTTCACAAGCCCCGAAGAGTTCATGCGGTTCAATTCCCTTGTAACGGGGAACCGTTCTGATAAGCTGGAACAGTACAGAGAGAACATTGCAAGAGGTATTCTCGCCAACTACATCGGTTCCCTGCTGGCAGAGAAGCAGACTGCACGAGTTGTCCACCTGCTGACTGAGTATAATGACCAAACTGGTCTTACTCTGACTGCACAGAGCATCTATCAGCCTGATAATTTCACTAGCTTTATGCAATGGGTATACGCACGTATTGCAAATATTTCTCGCATGATGACCGAACGCTCTGAAATGTATCAGACCGTTATCAACGAAAAGCACGTCATGCGCCATACTCCTGCGAATAAGCAGAAAGTATACCTGTATTCCAAGGCAATGGACCAGTTTGACGCCATGGTTAAGTCTAACAGCTTCCATGATAATTACCTCAAGTACACTGACTATGAAGGCGTGAACTTCTGGCAGTCTATTGAAACACCTGATTCTATCAGTGTTACTCCCGTTTACACCAGCACCACGGGCCTTGCCACCACTGGCGAGAAGGTTGAACAGGCAGGTATCTTTGGCGTTATCTTTGACGAGGAAGCACTTGGGTATGCACAGGTTAATAACTGGGCGGCTGTAACCCCATTCAATGCCAAGGCTGGCTACTGGAACACTTACGACCATGTTAATTTCCGGGCTATCATGGACATGAGTGAAAAGGGCGTTCTGCTGTTGCTTGATTAAGCACTTGGAGGGGTGGGGAAGTATCCTCCTTCCCTGCCCCTATAATAAGGAGGTCCTATGTTGACAGTAACACTCTACGAATTTAGAAAAAGAGAAAATAGCACAAAAAGACCTGACGGAAGTGAAACTAGCCGGGTTCATCAAGCGGTTCTTAAACAACCCACCAGCTTACTGAACCCAGATATTACCTTTGACTTAGGCTTAAAAGGAAATCCTAGTTTCTATAACTACGCATACATTTCAGATCTTGGGAATAGATACTATTTCATAAGAGATTGGACTGTATCAGAAGGTCATTTATGGACTGCACATTGCGAAGTAGATGTTCTAGCAAGCTGGAAAGCAAGTATCGGAGCGTCCACACAGTATATCAAACGCAGTTCTTATACGTTTGATGGAGGGATTCTTGATACTGTATACCCAACAAAACAGCCGCCTATTATTACAATTACAGAAGATGCAACACCTTGGACAACATCACTTTCAAGTGGTTGTTATATTCTTGGAATTATAAATAATCAAGATGGCGGTATGGGTGCGGCTCATTACTATATGTTTGAGCAGGATGGTCTTAATAAATTGCTGGAATACCTACTTGGAAATTCAAGCTATGTAGGAACTATTTCAGAAATTTCAGACCAGCTTTTAAAAGTCTTGTTTAACCCAATGCAATATATTGTATCGTGCGTATGGTATCCGTTTAAGATTACAGCTGACCAAACAGGAAATATTAAGAAACTGGATGTGACACCTGTCGGTTGGTGGTCGTTGGATGTGCCGTGTTATCAGCTAAACACAACAATTAAGTATTTTGCAAGCACTGTTCCAGTAACAAAACATCCGCAAGCGGCAAGTAGGGGTGTCTATCTAAACAAACAACCGTACACTACATATACCCTTTACTATCCCGGTGTAGGTTCTATTTCTCTTGACCCATCTTTAATTGTTACTGATAATATTGCTATTCAGTGTGCTGTTGATTTGATTGCAAATCAGGCGCGTCTAACAGTTCGTTCTTCTGGACTTGTAAGTGTGCAATACGCACAACTTGGTGTTCCAATTCAGTTAGCGCAGATGTCACAGCAAACCCTACAGCAGATTGGAGACGTTGCAAGCGGAGTTTCTGGAATTGTTTCCAGCGCAGTAAGTCCAAGCGGCGGAATTGGAGGTATGATATCGTCCGCTTTTAATGCAATAGGAAATGCTGTGGAACATGCATATCCACAAACAACGATAACAGGCGCTAACGGCAGTATTGTTGGACTTGCATATACAGTTCAACTTAAAACTATCTGTTATCTGCTGGTAGACGAAGATAATCCTGACCTTGGCAGACCATTGTGCAAAGCAAGACAAGTTTCTACGCTTCCGGGATTTCAAATGGTTATGCACGCAGATATTGCAATCTCAGGAACTAAAGAAGAAAACCAGATGATTAAGAACTACATGGAATCAGGGTATTTCTATGAGTAGGTGAGAGCATGGCATGGATTAGCGGAAACAGATATCTTTCCATTTCTGAAATGCAAAACAATGTGGATATTCTCCACTACTTTTTTCGCTCTGCTGGATGGACTGATAATGCAATTGCCGCAATGCTTGGCAATATGCAATCTGAATCAACAATCAACCCCGGAATTTGGGAGGGCTTAACGCCTCCATCACCTGGGCAAACAAAAGTTGGCTACGGACTTGTACAGTGGACACCATATACCCATTATTCAGACTGGGCTGGTGATGGTTGGCAAGACAATGGGCAAAAGGAAATGGAGCGAATTATCTATGAGTTAAACAATGGCTTACAATGGATAAGCACAGACATATATCCAATGACATTCGAGGATTTTACGCTATCGCAAGAAGCTCCCTCTAAGTTAGCACAAGTTTGGCTATATAACTATGAGCGCCCAGAAGTAAAGCCCCAGCCGATAAGAAGCACAAGAGCGAATTACTGGTATCAGTATATTACAGGACAGGAACCGCCAACACCTCCAACACCCAGCAATATTCCAATTTGGCTACTATTTAAAATAAAAGAAAGGAGCTGATACCTTGATTGGAAATGGAATCCCCGCAAGCTACGATTATATCAACGTGGCTAATTCAGCGGTAAGCCCATCCACTGTGCATTGCAGAAACACGGCGCTGTCGCAGTACTTTGCACGTTATCTGTTGCAGAAAGCTATGTCTCTGTTTAAGTGGAAACTGCCTGACCATTGGAGTAAGAATTACTTCCTTTATGTGCTATACTGCTGGGGGTACTTGGCTGTTGTAAACACAAACACCTTTGGAGTTATACCTCAAGGATGCACTCTTACTGGCTACAATGTTTTCTACCAGCCAACCAATGCAATCATCACTAACCCCCTGTTACGTGGCAACCTACAGCCACGAATCGGAAGTCAGTGTACAATTATCCGTTTACAGCCTGACTACGGTGGTATCATGGACATTGTGGGCTACTATGCGGATATGCTTGCGCTATGTGCTGAATCTGTCGGCATGAACTTGATGAATACACACTTAGCCTATGTGTTTGCGGCAGGTAACAAGACCGCCGCAGAAAGTTTCAAGAAGATGTATGACCGTGTTGCAAGCGGGGAGGTGTGCACGGTTATTGACAAGAATCTATATAAGGATGACGGCAGTAAAGCGTGGGAAGCCTTTGAGCAGAACTTGAAGCAAGTCTATATCAGTTCTGACATTCTGAGTGATATGCGCAAAATTGAATCAATGTTCGATACCGACATTGGTATTCCTAATGCTAACACAGATAAGCGGGAACGTCTTGTAACTGACGAGGTGAACGCCAACAACGTTGAGACGCAAAGCAAATGCGCTATGTGGCTGGAAGAGTTGCAGGAATCTATCAAGGCTACAAACAACATGTTTAGCTTAGATATTTCTGTTGACTGGCGCTTCCCTGACGCCTATGAAGGAGGTGTTAATAATGTCGGCAACGGTGAGCCTGTTGGGCCTAAAACGTCTGAATGAGGGAATCCTTGGAGAGCTGGTCGTCCCGGAAGGAGTAGACATTGAGCTGGTAAAGGACAACTTACTTGCGGAGACTGCTGAACTGGAAGTCATTTACCCTGATGCGTATTTCATGCAAGCTATGATTGGACGTTGGAGCGCAAAAGAACTGCCTGTCTGGGATAGATTGTATAAGACTACTCTGTTAGAATACAATCCTATCGAGAACTATGACCGTAAAGAGAAATGGACGGAGGACGAGAACACAACCAGAAACACGGACAGCGAAGCAACTGGAACCAGTAAGACAGAAACAGAAGGCACTAGCAAACAACATAGGGAGAATGAGATTGAACACGGGCAGAATAAATATGTCAGTGCTTACAATGAGACTGACTTTACGCCAACAGAAAGAACACAGGACAGTCAACAGGAAATTGGTGACACAACGCAGGAGGACAATGGCAACGTTAATGTCACGGCTAAAAGTGGAAACATCACTGACGAAACTGGCAAAAGACTGCTTGACAGAGAGGGTAAAATTAGTGGCAATACAGGATTCTACACTAAGCAGAAAATGATTGAACAGGAACGTGATATCGCTATGTACAATATCATTGACGTTATTATCAATAGTTTTAAAAACAGGTTCTGTCTACTAGTCTATTAAGGAGGTGTTGTCATGGGACTATTTGAACAGTTCCCCTATGCAAATTTCCATGAATTGAATCTGGACTGGATTCTAAAGAAAATCAAAGAACTTGACGAGAAAGTTAACAGCATTGAGGACAGAATCTTAAAGGAAGCTAATGCCTATACCGACCAGCAGATTGCGGGATTGCGGCGTGATTTTAGCCAACTTGAAATGGAATTTGATGCGTTCAAGTCTGTCATTAATGCTCAGTTTGCGGCTTATACTGCAAAACAGGACAAGGCTTTTGCTGACTATCAGAAACTTGTCAATGCACAGATTGACCTGCTTGAACAGGAAATCAGAGACGCAAGAGCAGAACTCAAAACTATGTTGCGTCAGGCCAATGCGTACACGGATGCAAGCATTGCTATGTTGCTGTTGCAGTTGCCTGATATCATCACTAAGAACATCAAAAACGCAAAGGTATATAACCTGCTAACTGGTAAGTATGTTACCATTCAAGCTATGTTTGATTTCCTTTGTATGTTCCATGCCCCTGACGCCCTGACTTGTGGCGAAATGCGTGACAGGAATAACACCTGTACACAGATTATCACTTATAATAAAACTTGTCAGGAGTTTATCACTGACGCAAAGAACTTTGTTGTTCAGCATTAATTTAAGGAGGTATTCTTATGAGCGCTCAAACTGAACACTTGAAACTTGACCTGCGTGAAGCCGCCGACATTTTCAACCCCTTAAGCACTAACGCAAACTTTGAAAGTCTGGATAACATTATCTATGAAATCCAGACTAAAGGCGGCGTGCCCACTTACACCACTACTGCAAGCGCAAACCTGCTGAAACTGTCGGAGAATCCTGTACCCAATGAAACTCTGTTCAAATTTGTGGCGGCAGGTGACGCTAACACTTGGAGTTATCAGGAGAGTGTCAACAACATTGTGGCACTGGATGGAAAGCAGAAGACTGTCAAGGCTGGCGAACTGTATATTGCATGGGTAAATGCGGCTAATGCTATGGTGGTTATCGCTTGGCCTGACGTTGTTAATGCTCAGACCTTTGACGGTAAAGGCCCTACTGAATGGGCTACTAAGGCTCAGTTGGATGCAGTTAATCAGACGGCGGCTAACGCTACGCAGACGGCACAGGCGGCGGCAACGGTGGCAAATCAAGCACTTGACGCCGCCAATGCTGGAACTAAATTCAAACTAGTTGCTGAATTTTCGCTAAGCGCCGTTAGCAATAACCAAATCCTGGAAGTACCTACCCCGGTTGAGCCTAAGGCGTTAGCTATTACTTTTAAAAACCCCGGTGAAAGCGGGAACTTTGGTAAAGCTAGCGTATTCATCGGTATCAAATCCGGAATTTCTGAAACGGTCAATGTGCTGGCTCTTAGCTCAGATACCGGACTTGGCAGTTTCTATTTTGCAGGACGACAGTTTATTGTTACTCCCGGAAGCCCTAAAACTCTATTGACAATGAAGAACGGTCCTAGAGTAGATGCGGGTTCTTCTAGCGTTCGTAATGACAGCACTGTAATGATTCCTGAAAAAGTATTCGCTCTCTATTGAGTATATATGCGCCGCTAGCTGTGTGGCTGGCGGCGCTTTACTATACTAAAGTACGCCAACCGCAGACAGATGTGTCCACGATGGGGAAACAAGTGTCCACGAGTGGCGGTTAATC
>ERZ1034928.738-NODE-738-length-13754-cov-156.483742_pt1 | contig 13754 bp, 18 predicted proteins | sample MGYA00520627_ERZ1034928 | MGnify/ENA primary metagenome ERZ1034928 (study PRJEB33766, sample SAMN09781755) | gut metagenome | biome: gut microbiome | host: Homo sapiens | place: Madagascar | study: EMG produced TPA metagenomics assembly of the PRJNA485056 data... | reverse complement strand
AAGTAGATAGGGGATTGAGGGAGCGGGACTATGTTATGTGATAGAATGGTGAAAGAAATTTTCACACAATTATCACAATACAACAGACGTGACAAGTTTCTATTTAAATGGAAGAGAAAATAAAGAGAATTAGATTTCTTAAATATTTCTGAAATTTTCTTTAAATTTGCTTGACAATTTTGCGGTTCTGTGGTATAATATCAAGGTAGAGTGAGAATGAGTAAATATATAATTTTGAGACAAATTAATGCTTAGACGAGCAAGTTTTGATAGAAATACAACAGACGTGACAAGTTTCTATTTAAATGGAAGAGAAAATAATAAAGAGTTTTCTTCTTCCGAAATCAAAGGGTTGCAACCGATAGCAAGGAGAAATTAAAATGTTAAAAATAAATGGTTTTGAAATTGATGTTGTTCAGGGCGGATCTTATGATTATAAGGTTTTCTTCCGCGAAGGCAAAGAGATGTGGAGAGAGGCCTACGAAGGAATTAACACAAATGGTTATGTTCAGGTTCAGTTTCCGAAGTGGACAGGAGTTAAAACTTGCGGGCTTCATAAGATTATTTATGCGTTCTGTATGAATTGGGGGCAGCTTGATATTATGCCTGGACAGCATGTTCATCATTTAGACAAGAATCCGTTAAACAATGATATCGAAAATTTAATTTATATTCCTCGTAAAATGCACGAGAGACTTCATATGGTGCTGAATAAGATGGAAAAGCCAAAGAGTCCTGAGGAGTTTTATGAAGCGCAGGCAGAAGCAAGCTCGATTATAAATAAGGGAACTGCTGTACGAGATAACAGGATTAAGAAATGCGGAAGAGTTCCTGATAAATTAGGGAGCTTGGCAGGAACTGTTGAAGAACATTTAATGGATGCTGCTGAAGAGATTGCTTATTGGAAGGCAGTAAAGGCGGCTCATAAATCTAAAAAAGCGAAGAAGGAGAATTAGTATGATTAATGATGTTTTAAGTAGTAAAGAGTTGGATAGTATTGAAAAGAAAAATATTTATGTTGGGATGGATTATCTTAAGCTTACGTCCTTTGAATTGATTGGCCGTCTTGGTCACGAAGGAATTTTTCCCGACAGAGTGGAAAGAAGCTCGAGAAACTTTTATTGGTTATGGTTTTATAAGATAACCAATGAGTTTATTGAGAAGCTGAAGAGCGTTGCAGAACCTGACTATAATCTAATCTTCGATTAAAGATTGGTAGTATAATTTAAATTTAGGATGTTTAGTATGAATAAAAAAAGAGTTCAATATTTCGATCCAGAAGAATGGAATCGGAATTTAAAAAAGGTTTATGAAGAACCTTTACACCAACTTCATAAGAATTTAACTTACGAAGAGAAAAGTGAGAATATGAGTTTGATGACAGATTCTTTTCTCAACATTGGACCAAAGAATTTAACCTTGACAACAAAATATGGAGTAGACAATAGGCCGTGTACTTACTGTTTTACGCTTGATGCAACGTCTAAGTGTCTCAAGAGCCCCACTGAAATGTATGCTTTATTTATGAGAAGCTGCAAGGAGTGGGTTCCTGATTACAGCGAAGATAAAATTGCGCTTGAATTTATTGGGAAGCACGAAGGGAAATTCTGCAATAGGTGCTCGGGAATTCTCAAGTATAACAAGAGATATCTCGGTAAGAAAGTTCACGCGTATGAGTACGATATTAATAGTGCTTATCTTTATCAACTCAGTCAGTTTATTCCCGACACAAGAAGTTATAAGGACTTCGGAAGAAAGATAAACGAGGGCGAGGTTGGATTTCTCTTTGATAGCGAACTTACTCTTATCACGAAGCAGGGGAGCTTTGCCGATGTGGTGTTTGATTTAATTGAAACACCCGAGAAAATAAAGAGATACTGTGCTCGTTGGTTTGACCGCAAGAAGCATAAGATTATGTATGCGAAGGAGCAAATTAACTTTGCGATAGGATATCTTCAGTACCATAATCCTTATATGAGAAGCTATATTGTTCACAAATGTAATTACTTTATCAACAGTTTAATTAAAGATGAAACATTTATACTGTGCAATACCGATGCAGTCTTTAGTACGGTTCCTCTTGATTTACCGCTTGGAACTGAGCTTGGAGAATTTAAGCTTAAAGAAGGCGAAATCGAAATTGAAGGGTTAAATTATACGTCGGAAGAGTTTGGAAATTGTCAACGAGGAGTTGTCAGTGGAATTATTTATGAAGTAGATGAGGAGGGATATGTTTATGGCAAAGAAAGTTTATAAAAGCGTAGAGGACTATATCAATAGTTATTATAAAACTAGGGAAAAATTCCTCGAGAATAAATGGAATGTCGGTCTTGAACCTGATAGTAGATTTAGAATGACACAGAAAGCTTTCAGAGATAAAATCCTCGCGAAAATGAACGAAGAAGGCGGAGAACACACGATAGAGAAAGCAAAGGCTTCAATTAAAAGCTATCTAAATACCAGAAAGTTTACAAGTGAAGCAGAATTAATTCACAGAAACGTGGTCCAAAAGCTTCGTGATGAGGGGGTTTATCGTCGTTTATGGGATAAAAAGAGCGGCGCTAGTACTGCCTTTTGGAACAGTTCTTGGACTTCGGAAAAAAGCTTTTCAAAAATCAACGGCAAGAGCGCTGTTGCACAAGGATTTTATATTTTTGGAACAGTAAAAGTATTCTTTTGGACAATAAACGAAGGAAGCGATAAGAGTATTGAGCAATGGATAGAGTATGTTTATCCCGACGGAACCTCTCGTAGGTGGCAAATAAAAGGGGAGGCTGTTGAAACGTGAAAAGGAGAAAAAGTCAAAGAGAAAAAACACCTCTCGAGATAGAAGTTGATAAATGGGAAAGGGCTGCCGAAGCAGAAAGAAAAGCAAACGAATTTAGAAAAACGGGTCTCTATATTACCTCTCATCCAATGATGGGATATGATAAAGAATTTGTCCACTTTATCTTTGCAGGAGCTCGTGGACGCGGTAAATCGGTTCTCTCTCTCGATGCAGCAATTGACAGCTGTAAAAAGTATGGGTATGAGAACAACAAGATCTTCTTCTTTCGTCTTTCCGATACGAGTGTTAAATCTCTTCTTGCTAACGGAGCAAACGACCTGATTGATCCCCTGCTAATTCATAAGTACGATATGGAGATAAGTAGAAAGGGAAATGTTGTTTATGATCATGGCAAGAAATTACTTGAGGTTTATGCTCTTGCAAGTGCAGCAAAAAACAAAGGTAAAGCACTTTATGATTGGGCTTTCTTAAATGACAGACCAATTGATCCGAAAACAGGTAAACCCATTAAAAGGTTTATATGGTTAATTTTGGACGAATTTCAGATCGCTGAAGGTTTAGAGCGTAAAGATATGGCAGCTAAATCAACGGCTTCTCTTTGGAGGATTTACACAGAAACAATCGTGCGTGATCAGGAATTCCTTGATTATCCTGCAATAAGATGTATTTACTGTGCAAATAACGTTGCTGAATGTAGTACCTTTACAAGCGAAATGTGGGGATATTACATGAGCCCAGGAGATTTCCGAGTGGTTAAATGCAGAAGAAAAAATGCAGTATTTTTTAATGTCCCCAACAGCGAAGCTTATATTGATAAAAGAAAGCGCGGTGTTATGGGTTCGATTACCAACTTTGATGATGACAGTAACTACAGCAACGAAGTTAAGATGGATTTAAGTATGATTAAACCACGAAAACGACAGCTGCACAAGGTTACTGCTCTGATTAAATTTGGGAAAGAAAAGGATAAGTGGTTCTGTATTTATGACGGACAATACGTTAGACGATATCGAAAAGAAACGGTATCGAAGAACCTTATTATACCAATGATACGACATCTTGATGATATGTTTACAGACGAATTAGTCAAGGATGTTTTTGAGAGATATGACGCAAATGCTTTTATTTATGCAGATGTTATATCTCTTGCTAATTTTAGAGCTCGAATGAAAGAGCTTAAAACGAGGTAATACGCATCTTCTCTAGACAAGAAGCTCTGCTTATTATAATTGCTGATTGAGTTGTGGGTCCCACTAATATTTTGATATCAAGGGGTGTTTAGATTGAGACAACCTGAAGAGGGTCATCAGCCTTGCTTTTAGTCACAGCGGGTCATCTAGTGGAGATTCCTTCGAGACAGTTATTTTTTAGAAATTATTTATATTAAAGGAGAATTAAAATGAAAAAATTTCTAGTATTAATGTTAGGAGAATATGAAGATAGAGACGTAGCATTTGTATCGACAGATTTGGAGCAATTTAAATTTATAACAAAAATGAGTATTGAAAATTGGTTGCTTGTAAATCGTCTTTGTGACTACTATCCTAGTGATATAATTGTTATAGATGAAAACGGTTTTCAAAAGGAATTTGTGTTATGGGAATATATAGATTTTGACAAACCAGACAAAAAGGATTTTGATAGGTTATTTAAAGACATTGAAGACTATGCAAAAGGAGAATAAATAATGTTTAATTCGATGTATAAAAAGCCTGACTTTTCGAATTATAAGGCTGTGTGTGAGTATGTGGACGCATTGGAAAAGTATTGTGGGGCCTGTGAAAGAAAAGCTGAAATGTATGACAGCATTTGTACAATGTTGGGATTTATTATGGATGACATTAAAAAGGAGAACTAATATGGCAGAAGAAAATAAGGATAAAGTAAAAACCCCTGAAGTTGTTGATGATTCTATTGAGATTATTAAACAGCTTAAACAAAACACGGTATCAAAAGATGATTATAATAAACTATTGCAAAAGAACAACGAGCTAATGAAAGCCTTTGCTGAAAGACCTTATGACCCTAATGTAAAGAAAGCTCAAGAACCTACTGCAGAAGAACTAGACAAGATGTATCTTGATAATGTTAAGGCAATCGGCAGCCATAAATATCACGGTAATCTTGAGGCAGCAAAAAGACTTCTTCAGTTAAACGACGATCGTATCCGTAGAGGCGAAGGAATGGTTGGTCTACCTACTAAAGGCACTCCTACACAGGAAGATGTTGAAGGAGTCGAAAGAACTTGGGATCTTATACGTTATGCAGTTGAGAAGGCTAACGGAAGCGAAAGTGTTTATAATGCAGTAATTGGTGATCATCTTATGGATAATAATTTAATCAAAGTGAGGTAACTTAAATGGCACAGTTTTCTGGCACACTAAATACGAACGTCTGGCACAATACTCTATTTAACGCGTATTTGTTAGTCAAAACTATCTCTAATACTCTTGCAATTGACAATACTTATGCTGCAAGATTCAGAGAAGATGCAGACCTTTATCATGACAAGTTTGTTTATACTGATTATAACAGACTAAATGTTCGTGATTATGACATTAATGATACTAACGTTCTTGCAAAAGAACAGATTGGCGAGATTAAACAGCAAGAGATTGTCGTGACCGAAGCTAAACAAATCGGCTTTACGAGTGGGCCTTGGTTAAAAAAAGCAGCATGGCAGTCCGAGGGTTCTTACAATGAGTTTCAGTCTAATCTTGACGCTACTGTTGATGAGACCCGCAGAATGTACGAAATGCAGCTTATGAACGTATATCTCGGTGCAGTTCTTGAATCATCTGTTGGTATTCAGAGCAAATTTATTGAACTTCCTACTGTTGCAGATAATCCCGAAGCAGAAGCAAGAATTCAGGCACAGACCATTGCTCTTAATATTGCTAACTATTTTGACGAGCTTAAAGACCCTGCAACCGATAATAATGATAACGGTTTCTGGCACTCTTACAATCCCGATGATTTCTATGTAGTATTTAATACTCAATATAGAAATAAAATCCTCAAGATTGACCTCCCCACTATCTTTGATAATGCTGGTCTTAAGAGTGATTTTGCTGGTGATGCACTACTTGCTAAGTACTTTGGTAAACTTACTGCAGCGACGGTTAAGACTACTGGTGTAAGCAACACTACCATCAGAGCAGTTGATGAAATGGATGTAACTGATACTTCTTCGGTTAAACATCACGTCAAACCTGGTCAGCTTATGCCTAATAATGTAACTATCTCTGACGGCACTACCATCAGTATTCCTACTTATACGGTTGATTCCAAGATTATTTGCAAGATTGTTCATAAGGACGGTATTAAGTTCCTTAACGCAATGGAAACCTCAACTGAATTCTTCAACGCTAAGAACCTTTCTACCAACCGTTATGCTACTTTTGCTTTTGCTTTACCCGCGTACCTTGCAGCTTACCCGCTCATTACGGTACGTGAGGCTTAATTCTCCTTTATATTAACTGGTCTCCAACCTCTCCCAGTCTAAAAAGAGAGGTTACTTTTTTTACAAGGAGGAAACAATGGCTTCGGTTTATATATATAATTATAACAATTATTTTAATAGAATAGTAAAGAAAGAAGAAAGCCTAAGTGATTACGGAAGTCCAGTTTATGCTGAAGCTAAAGCGAACTTTAATCCTAATGACGGAGTTAATACAACGTTTGTAAGCGGAAGAATGAATAATAGTTATGACGGGACTGGAGACTACTTAATTTATAGTGAAGACAACGTTACTATTACATCCAGATGGTTTATTGTTGACGATGAAAGAATAAGGAGTGGGCAATATACTTTAATACTTAGAAGAGACCTGGTTGTTGATTACGAAGACACAGTTCTTTACAGCGAGAGCTTAATCAAAAGAGCAATACTAACAAAAGATGATCCTCTTACGTTTAATAAAGAGAACGTAAGCTTAAATCAAATCAAAAAAGGTGAATACTTACTTAAAGACTATACTAATGTTCCTTGGATTGTTGGATATGTTGACAGAAAACTTTCGAGTGGGATAGGTCAAGATACTCACGTTGAAGTAGTTTCGGACGTAGTTGCCGATTACGAATATGCTACTTGGGATAATTGGACCTACAAGAAGTATCTTAGCACTTACTGCATGAAAGATTATTCAAACGCTAAATTATGGTTTCAATTCTTACAGGCAAGCGGTACTGGATATTTACAGAAAGTAACGGCAACTATGCCTAGAATTGGAAAGACTTGGAGTTTTGAATCTGCTCAGGCTACTAAACCTTATCCAGACATCGCTAGTTTTTATGCTACTCCTTTTGTTGAAAATCAGTTTACTAATTACTTGCCTACTAACTTTGACACAGATACTTTTGAGCCTTCTTACAAGACATATATTAGTGACTTAGACAACTATAACGAGAGTGATTTTAACAAGCTTTTAGAGTTTGATGGACAGATATTCCATATTACTAGTGAGAATAAATACTATAGAATGGTAGTCAAACTTAAACAAGTAACCGTCAATTATCAAATGAGTGCAAACACTTCGTTGCTAACAGAACTTAATAGAGTTGTCACTTCGTGTCCATCATATTCCACGGGTACTAGTACGTATAGAATTTATGTTACTACTCCGCAGATTGTTATAGACACTATAGAAGTTTCCAATAATGAGTACACTGGCGATATACAAATGGAAAGATTACACCTTAAAGATGCACCTTACGACATGTTCTGCATTCCTTATGGAGACGTTCAAATTACAGGTACCGTTAAAACGTCAGCACAATCAACAGCATTTAATATAGATTACACAAAAGAACTTGCCTTAACGTTTGCTCAAGGACTTGCATTATCGATCGGGGCTTCTCTTTATGATTTACAAATAGTACCTTATTGTCCTCTTACTGGTATTAGTGTTGAGTGGTATGATAGTGGACTAAAGGAAAGGCTTAATCTTGGGACTATAAACCCCGAACGAGCTACTTTATTTAAGGACAAAACTAGCACTTATAGCGGAATTATTTTATGGGCGGCAAGCAGCAATGGTTCATTTAATATATCGATGCCTTTTGCTTCTGGAACTCCTAAGGTAACTAACCAAACCGACTTGTGGAGAATAGTAAGTCCTAACTATGCTGGTGAGTTTGAGTTCAACGTTGCGAGAAACAATGGACTATCTTATGTGGTAGTAGATTATACTTACAAACCTGCTATGCCCTATATTCACGTATCACCTATATTTAATGAAACAGGTCTTTACGGGCAGAGCTGGGGAGATTCGAGAGGACTTATTTGTGGAGGTGATTTTAGTGTTGCGTATCTTTCGAATGATTGGGTCGCGTTTCAAAACAATTCTAAGAACTTTCAAACAGTGTTTGACAGAGAAATTGCGCACATGGATGTCAGTCGTGAAGTCCAGCGTACACAAGAACTTGCAAACGTTATTACTGGTAATCTTGGAGGTGCTGCTTCTGGTGCTGTTGCTGGCGGTATGGTATCTGCTAATCCGTTGGCTGCTTTAGCGGGTGCTGCTGTTGGTGTTGGTGCTGCTACAGCGGGTGGTATTGCAGATATGCGGTTTTCTGAACAACTTTACCGAGAGAGTAAGAAGTTCAAGCAAGACACGTTCGCATTACAACTAGATAATATCAAGGCACGTCCGCAATCTCTCGCTAAAACGTCAGGCTTTACGAAGAACAATAAATATTTTCCTTTTATTGAATACTATACTTGCACGGACGAAGAAAAGCTTTTGTTTGCTAATTACATTAGAAACTATAGTATGACAGTAAACAAGTACGATAATATTATAAATTACGTAGATAATATTTTCGGATACAAAGGAATACAAGATCGTGGTTTCATACAGGCAGAAATCATTAAAGCGGTAAACTTTAAAGGGAGTTCCCATGAGCTTGTTGAAATAAACAGAGAACTAAACAGCGGACTTTATTTTAAGGAGGCATAATGAGTATACAATCTAATATAAATCAAGGGCTTGCGGTTGGTACGGCACTTCTCTCTCAAACACCGTTAGCAGCAGAAGTAAAAGAAAAAAGAGCAGCAACTAAAGAACTTGAAGGAATAACCAAGCAGGGTCAAGCAGTACAGGAGTCTTTTAAGCAAGCTACACAAAATCTATATAAAGACTATGGAGAGATAGACGAAAACGATCCTAGTCCCTCTCAAGAACCCCAATTAAACGAAGAAGGCCTAAAGAAATTTAAGGAACTTCGGAAAGAGGTTTATGGAAGAATGGAAGGATTGCAGTCGAGAGCTTATGAACTTTATGCTAAGCAAGGTCAGGCAGCGCCGTCTAATCTAGAGAAGATCTTAAGAATTCGTGAGACTCTTGATAATACAAATAACAATAAAATGGCAAAGAAAGACTGGAAAAGAGACCCGTTTTACAGTCAATTAAAGGAGGTATAAGAAATGCCCAATCCAATCGGAAATTATACTAAACAACAAAAGCATGGGGTTCCGTGTTTACCTGATTATGACACAATAAATGCAATGAATCCCTCGGCAGGTTCTCCTCCATTTCCAATTCCTGCAGCAATATATCAATTTCTTAAGGATAAGGAACTACAGGAAGCGATAACAAGATATCAATGGCTTTTACTTCCTAGAGGAGTAGACCAAGAAATACTGGAGAGAATTCTCTATTACAAAGGAAAAGGATGTTTATTTTATTTAAAAGAAACTGATCTTTTCTATTTCCTGCCCTTTGCTTGGGTTGGACCTATTGACCAGTACGGAAGATATCATAAAATAACCCCACTGCCTTTTCACGGAAGCACTGACATTGTAGATGAACACGGTAATCAAATTCCTTATATTCCAGGGCTTGAGCTTGAACCTATTTATAGTGTTGATGAAATTCCTGATGATTACACACCCGAGGATTTTGAAGGCAGATGTCTTATTCTTTGGGACAGACATATTGGTATAGACCAAAATCTTATTCCACGTGAACAACTCAATGACGTTTACAATCAAATGATGAGTGAGTGCCCTGCTTTTGCAAGAACTAACTTAATCAGAAATAGTGGTGTAAGTGCGTGGAGAGTAGCAAATGAAAATGATCAAGGAGAAGTGGAAAGCGCTTGTGCAAGTATGGTGAAAGGCGCCCTTACAGGTAATCCGTTCCTTAGCGTAATTAGTTCAATAGAAATGCAAGACCTTACAAGCGGCGGTAGAGTTGATGCCGAACAGTTCTATCAAGTTATGCAAAGTCTTGATTCTATGAGATTGATGGGCTTTGGTATGAAGGCAAACGGTATGTTTGATAAAGACAGCGCATATATTAACAACCAACAAATAGCCAATCAACAACAAAACGTTGGATTGATATATAACGCAGGACTTGAGGTCAGACAGAAATTTGCAGACCTTATCACTCTTACTACTGGTATTATGACAGATTGTGTCGCCTCTGAGTCTATCACTAATACAGATCAAGATATGAATGGTGTGGTCGGAGATGATTCTTCGCCTGATGCTGGTGGAACAGACCCAGTTAATACTATGGAAGGAGGAGAAGAATAATGGACATCTATGATGGGATGTTTAAAGGATATAGCGGCACATATTATGGCGTAAACAGACAGAAGACATTTGCCGATTGTTGGAGTTCTGTTGAAACTTTTCTTGCCGATTATACAGACAATGGGATAGAACAGACTATTAGCACCGCCTCAGCTACTACTCTTTACTATCTTCTTTATGCAAGTTATGGTAATAGTACTATTAGAAACAGTGATATAAACCAGTTTAAGTATATGGTTTTCTCGAGGATTTTTATGTATGGACCAACGTGGGAAAAGCGTTTAGAAGTACAAAGCAAAATCAGAAATCTTACAGAGAAGGAGTTGCTTACTGGCAACACTGCAATCTATAATACTGCTAACAATCCTGGCGCAGAACCTACTACTGATACGCTTGAAGAATTAGAATATATCAACAATCAGAACACTACTAAAAATAAACGTTCTAAGGCTGATGCGTATGCTAACTTAATGATGATATTAAAGACTGATGTTACCAAAGAGTTTATTGATGGATTTAAGCCGTTCTTTAAGCAGGTTGCTACCAAGGAATTACCTTTACTTTATATTACGGAGGTAAACAATGATTGAATATATAAAAGAATTAGTAATACTTTATGCACCTACTGTTTTTATGGCCGTAGCTACTATTATAAACTATATTAAGATTATCAAAGGACTAAAGCAAGAAGATCTACGTACTGAGCTTGAAAGAACTAGAGCTCTTTTAGAACAGCAAGCCAGAGACAATGCAGAGGTCAAGGAACTTAATAGGGAGCTAATCAATGAGGTTAGTAAGGTAAAGAAATATGAAGCAGTCAAAGATAACAAAAAAGTATAAATGGGCGAGATTTTTAATTGTCCTCAACTGGATAATGTGCTTCGGTACTGCTGCTATACTAATTTGTTTGTGTGCTGCGGGAGTCGAGGCAAGTTCCTCGGGGATTTCAATGAAAGAGAAACTTGGTACTGTTATATACGGGTTTGGTATGTCTCTTATTCCGATGGTAGTTCTTGCAATACTTGTAAAAGACAAAGTAAGGCCTACTGTGTGGATGCTTGATATTATTCTTGCTAATTACCTATATGACTCTCTGGGGATGTATATTGTTCTTGGAGTATGGGTTATTGCAGAGTATATTGTGCTTCCTCTTTCAAAAAGATTTGCAAGTCTTTACCTAATAAACAGAGAGATGGATAAACGACTATAAAAAAGAATACTATAAAGGAGACAAAATATTTTGAAAGAATTCAGAGAAAAATACATTTATTACGCATTGATTGTTTTACTTACTCTTGTCGGCATAGTATTCTTACCTCTTATTGGACTAGACCAAAACGGAGAAATCAACTTAAATTTCCCTGCCAGTATAATGGGATGGATTATTTGGGCCGTAAGTAAGGGAGCAATCTGCGTAGTAAACTGTCTTATCTTTCATTTCTTTACGCTGCAGGGAAAGGACAACATCAAAGACAACGAGGACTATATAAAAGGTTTAAAAGAGCTTAACAAATACAGGGACAGAGATGAAACAATGAAAAGTCCTTGGGAGCTAGAGAGAGGAGCATATCTTAAAAAAGGAGGTACTGTTCTTCTCTCAACAGCGATGTCTTTATTCGCGCTTCCGAGCCTAGTATTACAATTCTCTTTGATAAATTTCTTATCGGTTCTCTTTTCAATGATAATGGCTGTTGCTTTTGGTGTAATGCAAATGAGGGACACGGAAGACAGGTGGACGAAAGACTTAACAAACTATGTAGATTATCTTAAGAACAAAAAGGAGGTAAAATCTATAGATGATAACAGTAAATAAAACAGAATTAAGAAATCTCGAAGAACAGGTAGATAAGAATGCTCAAGACTTACAGGACTTCAAAGACGCTAACCAGACAATAGCTGAATTTGGTATTTATGTACAAGGTGTATTGTCTAACATTTCTTTACTACCTGAAGTGGGACAAAACTTTGGTGATGCTTATCTTATCGGTACAAATACGCCTTATGATATGAGAGTATGGACTAGAAAGGACGGAGGAGAGAACGGTGACTGGGTAGACCTTGGAAGCTTCCCTCTGGCAGGCCCCAAAGGCGATAAGGGCGACGTTGGTTCGCGTATATATGTTGGTTCAGGCACTCCACAGAGTAATCCCACAACTATATATGATTATTACTTAAATGTAGTCAATGGAGACCTTTATGGAGCCTACACGGAAGCAGGAAATCTTTTATGGCAGAAAACAGGATATACACTCAAAGGTCCTAGAGGCGAGCGTGGAGAAAGAGGCTATCAAGGCATACAGGGTGTTCCAGGAGAAACAGGTAAAACTGGTCCTATTGGTCCTCAAGGCATGAAAGGTGACAAGGGTGATGTCGGTCCTGCCTTTAACATACAAGGAACCCTAACCTCAACTTCGCAACTTCCTACCCCTACTGCTGAGATGCAAGACAAAGGATACTGCTATAGAATACCAGATTCAAATGGAGTGCCCCATATTTGGGTTGTAGAAGGAGCAAACGAGGTTGGGCCGTTTGAATGGACAGATATTGGTGTTGCTGGAATAAAAGGCGAAACTGGGCCCGCTGGAAAAGGAATTGACACCCTTACTGATGTAAACCTAACGCTTGGTGATACTACTGTTACTTACGATACAACTGACGGAATGCAGATAACTTCGACTGGACGCTTTACTTATTCTGATGGACAGAAGGATGCAACTGTTGATTTAGACATTCCTATTAAAGCAGGTAATGGTATAATCATTGATAAAGCAGCAAATACAGAGTTTGTTGAAGTAAAGGCTAATATAACAGCTGGTAATAACATTACTGTAACAAATAATAATGGTGCTATGAACATCAGATTTAACACCAACAATCCAATCGATGGTTTAACTCTCGCGTCAGGGCAATATAGTGAGGTATACGTTAATGGTTCTTATGGTATAAACTTTATTTGGAATGATCAACAAAAATCAACCACAACGCTTCCTGTTGCTTATTTTGGACAAGACGCAACAATCCTTACAAACAGAAACGTTAAAACTCTCTTCGGCAATCAGTCGATAGTTGGTAGCGGTAACATTGACCTTTATAGACACGTTATTAGATTTACAGGATATGGTGACAGCACTGTAGTAGAACACGCTTATATGACTCTTATATCCTCAAAAGACGTAAAGATTGACTCGCTAACAAAATTCTTCTCTGCTTTATCTGATTATGCTGAGGTTGGTTATCCTTGCACTGGTAGAGAGAAATTGAACAATGAAACAATAATATCAGTTTATCCGAGTGCTAGTGGTTACTTTGATACATCATCAGGAAGTAGCATTGGATTTGCAGCTTTTAATGAAGTCACAATTATAGACACAGTCACAACAGTATAAACCCAACAACGGGGTCGGGTGTGTCAAAACTTCATCC
>ERZ1034928.731-NODE-731-length-13865-cov-7.988197_pt1 | contig 13865 bp, 23 predicted proteins | sample MGYA00520627_ERZ1034928 | MGnify/ENA primary metagenome ERZ1034928 (study PRJEB33766, sample SAMN09781755) | gut metagenome | biome: gut microbiome | host: Homo sapiens | place: Madagascar | study: EMG produced TPA metagenomics assembly of the PRJNA485056 data set... | reverse complement strand
CATTGAGGCCAAGACGCCTGCCTGGATGGAACGGTTTAGAACCAGCTTCTCGGAGCTTTTTAACAGTGACGAATTTAAGGCGGCCAACATCGGCGGCAAGCTGGGAATGAGCCTTCAGACGGGGCTGAACTGGCTGGGCGGCGAGGCCATGAATTTCAACTGGAACGGCGTGGGCAAAAAGCTCCGGGCGAACTGGGACAGCTTCTGGAACTCCGGGGCGGTGGAAAGCTTTGGCAGGACCGTGGGCATCGTATTCGCCGGAATCGGCGATATGGTGATCGGTTTTCTCGGCCCGACTTGGGACGAGATGGGCCAGGCCTGGAAGCAGCACGGCGCAAAGGGTATTGCCCTGTATGTAACGGGGATGACGCTGGCGGGGGCCGGGAAGCTGGTTTCCGGGCTTTTTACCCGGCTGATCTCCCCCATGTTCCAGGGCATGGCGGACTTTTTCCGGGAACACGGGCACCAGAGCCTGGCTGGCTTTTTCCAGGGGCTGGCGGACAAGAGCCAGAAAATCGGAGAAAACATTAAGAAATATTTCGTTGACCCAATAGTGAACTGGGTGAAAAAGCTTCTGGGCATCCACTCCCCTTCCACGGTGTTCGCGGACATTGCGGGGTACTGCGTGGAGGGCTTTACCCAGCGGTTTGAGGCCCTGAAAAAACGGATCACGGATAAGTTTGACGGAATCCGTTCCTCGGTGACGGGGGTGGTGCAGGATGTTAAAAACGCATTCCGCTTTAACTGGCAACTGCCCCAGCTGAAGCTGCCCCACATTCAGGTGGGATGGCAAAAGGCCGGAAGCGTACTGAGTAAGTTTTTGGGTATCAGCCATATCCCGAACCTAAGTGTCCAATGGTTTGCCAAAGGCGGCATCATGGACGGGGCCCAGATCTTTGGGGCCAGCGGCGGTAAGCTGCTGGGCGGCGGAGAGGCTGGCCGGGAAGCGGTGCTGCCTCTGGACCGGAATACCGGGTGGATGGAGGACATTGCGGACCGGGTGGTCCGGAAGCTGGGCGACACCGGGGACGTAAATGTGACCATCCCCATCTACCTGGACGGGAAGCTCATTACCACGGAGGTTATCCGGCGGCTGCGGAGCCAGGCCCGGAGGGACGGGCAGCCTGCTTGGGGGTGAGTTTTGAATGGCTGAATTTTTGAGAACCGCCGAACAGCCCAGGCGGGTGACGGAAAAGCGGTGCGTCGTCAACGGCGTGGACTGCTGGGGGCTGGCCAAGCCGGACGGCGTGACCATCGGGCCCAACACCGTGGACGCGGAGACCAGCGGGCGGAACCGTGGAAACGCGGAGATGCACCGGCAGCTGGTGGCCGTAAAGGACAAGATCGTGATCAAATTCCGGAATTTGTCCCAGGCCGAGTCCCAGGCCGTTTCTGACGCAATTTACCACAATTTTGTGTCAGTCAGTTACATCTCCAACAGGTATGGGCCCCGGGACAATGTGCAGTTTTACGCCCAGGCAAACGCCCCCACCCTGACAACGCCCATGCGGATCAAGGGGAACTGGGAGCCCTGGACCTGGGCGGGGCTGGAGCTGACCTTGACGGAGAAGTAAAATGCAGGAAACGAGTGAACTATTTAAAAAGCTCCTGTCCAAGGGGGCCGGGACGGAAAAGCGGCTGGCCATTGGGGACAAGGGCGTTCTGATCGACAAAAGCGGCGACGCCATCACCCTGGGCGGGGTGCGGCTGCTGGTGGACAACGCCGGGCCGGAGGGGGGCTACGATGAGAGCATTGTCTCCTCCATCACCACCCAGGGGCAGGTCTTCCCGGACAGCGGGGGGCCTGCCGTGGGATGCACCGAGGCAGGGGAAATCGAGGTGGACATGTTCTCCCCCACTGGGCAGATTCCCAGGCAGGCCCGGCTGGCACCCTTTATCCGGCTGACGGACGGCACGGAGCACAGCGAGTGGCTGCCCCAGGGGGTGTTTTACCTGGACACCCGGGAGGACCAGGCCCCGGACGGGCTCCGGCGGCTGAAGCTCCGGGGGTACGACGGCATGCTCCGGGCGGAGCAGGACTACCCCGCAAGCAAAATCAACTGGCCTGCCAAGGATACCGAGGTGATCAAAGAGATCGCGGCGGCCATGGCGGTTTCCGTGGACCCCCGGACCTGGGAGACCGTAACGGAGGGGTTTTTGATCCCCTACCCCACGGAGTACAGCTGCCGGGAGGTGCTGGGGCACATTGGGGCCATGTACGCGGGAAACTGGATCATGAACGAGGTAGGAGACCTGCTGCTGATCCCCCTGGGGGGGCTGCCGCCGGAAACCCGGCTGCTGGTGGATGAGCACCGGGACCGCATTGTGATCGGAGGTGTAAGGCTCCTTGTTTGATAGAACCTATATAGGCCCCAACGTTCTGGGGGAGTTTACGGCTCCGGCGGCGCTGCAAAGCTGGAGCCGGGTGGTGATCCAGGTGGACGACGACACCAGCTACACCGCGGGCACGGACACCGGGCGGACGCTGACGGTGGCCATCCCCTACGGCACCCAGCAAATGGCCGAGGCCATGCTGCGGCGCATCCGGGGCCAAAGCTACCAGCCCTATTCCGCCGAGTCCTCGCTGGTAAGCCCTGCGGCGGAGCTGGGGGACGCGGTGGAGGTGCGGAGCGTTTACGGGGGGCTTTACAAGCGGACCCGGAACCTGGACAAGCTTTACACCGCGGACCTGGCGGCCCCGGGGGACGAAGAAGTGGACCACGAGTATCCCTATAAATCCGCCCAGGCCCGGCAGATCACCCGGCAGCGGAGGCAGACGAAAGCCTCGCTGCAAGTGCTGGCGGACAAAATCGCCCTGGAAGTTACGGCCCGGGAGGAGGGGGAACGGCAGCTTTCCGCTGCCATTACCGTGCAGGCGGACCGGATCAGCCAGGAAGTAACGGATCGCGTCAACGCCACCAACTATTTGAGCTCCCAGATCACCCAGCAGGCCGGGCAAATCTCCGCCAAGGTGAGCAAAACCGGGGGTGATAACCGGTCTTTTGGGTGGAACCTGCTGGATAGCTATATGGCCTGGTATTCCTCCGGGACGGAAACCGTGCGGTTTGACGCCTCCGGGGCCAAGATCCGGGGGCGGATCGAGGCGCTGACCGGGAAGATCGGCGGGTTTGATATTGGCCAGGACTCCCTAAGCTACAACGGCCAGACCTGGGGCGGCACAAACACCTGGGGCGGCTATTTTGGCGTCAACGGTATCCAGCTGGGGCGGAACTTCAGAGTAGACATGGCTGGGAACCTGGAAGCCGCCTCGGGGCGGTTTACCGGAGAGGTTTATGCCGGAAGCATCAACTATGGCGGCGAGGCCGGGCACCTGTGGGGGGAAGCCATCTCGGAGGATAGCATTTCCGGCGGCTCCGGAGGGCAGCTGGCGGCGAGCACCGTTGACACCTCCAACACGGTATGGGGCATCAATAACAGCCTTAGCAATGGGGACTATGCCTACGATGTGACCTGCGGATACCGTCATTTTGGCTCCATGGTTGGGGACTTTTTAGGCGCTGACCACATCAACCTTGGCGGCTATCCGTTGGGCCGAATCGAAATCTATCTAAAAGACGGTAACGGTAAAAACCGCTATCTGAAGCTGGTAACATGGGAGGATTACTGATGACAGAGCTTAAAACAAAAACCGGAAAAACATTTTCGTGCGGATCTGTAACATTGCTGGAAGCACAAAATCTTTTATTTGTGCGGCTGGCAAATGTTGGACTTGTGCAGGCCGCGACGATCTTCAGCGACCCCCGGGAGACGGTGCAGCTCTGGTGGGGTAACGCATATTACGCCGGATACACCAAGCTTGATGCCATCATCCCGGAAGGAATCAATATCCGGGTTTGCCTGAGAAAGGAGTAACAATGCAGGATATTATTGAGCTTTTGTCCCAGGTGGCCGCCGGGCTGGATGGAATCGCGGTGCGGGGCATGGCGGACCGGGAAATGCTGAGCAGCTGCGTCCGGGGGCTCCGGAGCGCTATCAGCGGGCTGGAAGGGTTGACGGAAGCCGCGGAAGCCCCGGAAAAGCAGGAGGAGGTGACGGAAGCAGATGGCAGATAAAACCATATCGGAGCTGGTGCCTGCCGAACAAATCAAGGCGGCGGACCTTTTCCCGGTGGAACAGGACGGAGCGGCGAAAAAGCTGCCCGGACAGGTGCTGTTAAACTGGCTGGTGGCTGCGGCGGACGGCCACGGAGGAATCAGCAGTGTCCAGAAAACCGGGACCTCCGGGCTGGTGGACACTTACCGGATCACGCTGGCGGATGAAACCTTTGTGGACATCCAGATCACCAATGGGAACGGGATCTCCAGCATCCGCAAAACCGGCACCTCCGGGCTGGTGGACACCTACCGAATCACGTTTACGGGCGGCGGGACCCAGGACATCCAGGTGGCCAACGGGCGGAGCATTACAGGCATCAGCCTGGAGAGCACCAGCGGGCTGGCCAAGACCTACAAGATCACCTATAACGATAACACCTCCTCCACGTTCGTTGTTACGGACGGGGCCAAGGGGGACAAGGGCGACAACACTTATCTCTGGATCCGCTACGCGAGCCAGATGCCCACCAGCGAGAGCCACAGCATGGGCACGGTGCCGGACCGGTGGATGGGCGTGTACTGGGGCAAGCTGGCCGTGGCTCCGGAGGACTGGAAGCTGTATTCCTGGTACCAGATCAAGGGCGACAAGGGAGACACCGGCGCGGCGGCAGTTTTAACGGGCCGGAGCACCACCTATATGGTGTCCGATTCTGGCACCATCGTCCCATCCGGCTCCTGGGTGGCTGATGTCCCCAACGTGCCCCAAGGCAAGTTCCTCTGGACACGCACAGTGCTCACCTTTAACACCGGTAACCCGGTGACAAGCTACTCCGTTTCCCGGTTTGGCATTGACGGTACCGGTGCTGTAAACACCGTAAACGCCAAGTCCCCCGATTCTACAGGCAATGTAAAACTCACCGCCGCCGATATTACCGCCGCCAACGGCCAGAGCATTGATGCCAATCTGGAGGCCAAGGCGGACAAAACGGCCACCGTTACCGTTACCCTTACCGCCGCCGGGTGGTCTGGGGGCTATCAAACGGTGGGGGCAGACGGCGTTGTCACAGAGGGGGACGTGCTGGTTTGTCCGACTCCTGAATCCATGGCGGCCTACTTAAGGGCGGGCATCTGGTGTGCGGCCCTGCAAACCGGAGCCCTGCGGTTTGGGTGCAGGGTCACGCCCACGGAGGCGATTCAGGTCAGCGTCAAGCCCTTCGGGGTGTAAGGGGGGTGGCGGTATGCGCAGAGGCTCCACATCGGCTACCACCCTAACCGTGCCGGAGAGCTTGGACTTAACGACGGCGAAGGCGGTTTACGTGACTTTTGCCCAGGGCAGCAAGCTTTTAACCAAAAAAACCGGCGACCCGGGGCTGGAAATTGAGGCCCACACCCTCCGGGTGCGGATGACCCAGGAAGAAACACTTGGTTTTGCTGTTGGCCCGGTGGAAATCCAGCTCCGGTATCTCATGCCGGACGGCACGGCGGACGGGACGGAGGTAGCTAAAGTCTACAACAAAGGCGTGCTGCTGCCGGAGGTGATCACATGATAAGGCTCACCATCGGGCAGGATGGGCTGGTGCCCCTGACCATCTCCTCCACCGAGCCCCTGGAGCTCACGGTCTCCGAGGGCTGCGGCGGGCCGGGATACCCCCATTACAAGGGACCCTACCAAGTCACTCCATCGGTGGCCTCCACGGTGCTGGATACCACGGACAAGGTGCTGGATGATGATGTGACCGTTCACCCCATCCCGTTTTTCCTGGTTTCCAATCCCGCCGGGGGAAATACCTGTTACATCGGCGGGAACAAAGAAATCGAAATATCATAAAAGGAGGAAAAACCATTGGCAAACAGTAAAATCATCTTTGGCGGCGAGGTGCTCATTGACCTTACCGGCGACACCGTAAAGCCGGAGAAGCTGCTGACGGGCATCACCGCCCACGGGGCGGACGGCGAGGCGGTAGTTGGTACCTGTGACTTTGATGCCAACACCCAGGATGCCACCGCCGGGGCGGCAGAAATCCTGAAGGGCAAGACGGCCTATAACAAGGGCGCAAAAGTCACCGGCACCATGCCCAACAACGGGGCCGTGGCAGGGGAAATCACCACGGCGGACGGAGAATACACGGTCCCCCAGGGCTATCACGACGGCTCCGGCAAGGTTGGCCTGGATGCAACGGAAAAGGCCAAGCTGATACCGGCCAACATCCGGCAGGGCGTGACCGTCCTGGGCATCGTGGGCGCTATGTCGGGAACAGAAGGTGCCAAGCCCCAGGCCAAAAGCGTGGTGCCCAGCAAGGCCAAGCAGACGGTGCTGCCGGACAAGGGCTTTAATTACCTCTCCCAGGTTGTGGTTGAGGCCATCCCCTACGCGGAGAGCGCCAACTCGGCGGGGGGCACTACCGTCACCATCGGCTGATAGGAGGTGGCCGGTATGGCCGTAAACGTAGTCCGCTACGCGGGCCGAACCCTGGTTGACCTCCGGGATGCCACGGCCACGGCCCCCGTCATCCAGACAGGGTACACGGCCTACGGGGCCGACGGAAAAAAGATAATCGGCACCGGCCCGGAGATTTTGCGCCGGGAGGTCACTCTCCCGGTGGACGGCTGGGTGGACGGCCAGCAAACCGTGGCCGTCCCCGGCGTGACGGCGGACAATATGGTCATCGTGGCCGTGGACCGCTGGGGGGTGGCCTGCGTCGCCCAGGAGGCGGGGAAGCTGACCTTTGCGTGTAGCATCCAGCCCCCCGTGACCGTGGAGGCCAGCGTGGCAATTATCAACTATCTAACATAGGAGGGATATTATGGCAATTTTTAACACCGTCCCGCCGCTGGCGGCGGGGGCGGGCATCAAATTTGACGGAGAACGGATTTCTACGGCGGCGGCACCGAAGAACTGGCTGGATAACTCGGACTTTCGGAATCCGGTGAATCAGCGGGGGCAGAACAGCTATACCAAAGGTTCATGGGGCGGGTACACCATCGACAGATGGGCTTGCGGCAGTGGAACTGAAAACACCGTTAATATCGTTACTGACGGCGTGTCCGTAAAAGGAGGAATAATCCAATGGCTAGAGGATGTCGTTACGAAAGCACTTTTAGGCAAAAAAGTGACTTGTGCGGCAAAAGTGAACAGCGTCGTATATGTGTTATCTGGAGTTGTCCCGGATAACACAGAATGGACAAAGATTTCAACGGTAACGTTTGATGGTGGAGACGTTACTCTGGGCGTTAACGCAAATAAACGTCTTGAAATTGCGATTACTTGCGCAACGCAAAAAAACATTGAATGGGCCGCCCTATACGAGGGGGAATACACTGCGGAGACGCTTCCGGAGTATCAGCCGAAGGGATATATGTGTGAGCTTTTGGAATGCAAACGGTATTACCAGGCGTTTGCTGACAACGCATTTCTCGGGACCGGCGTAGTGACGAATAACTATGTGCAAGGTTACATCGCAACTGATGTCCAAATGCGTGTGAAGCCGACGCTTGCTGGTACCATCGGTGTGTATAACGGCGGCTCCACCGTCACCGCTAGCGAATTGAGAGATTGTGCAAACCAAGGCTGTGGATTACGAGTTAATTTAGTATTAATTAGCAATTTAGTAACGTCTGCGCTTTGTATTTACGCACAAAGCCAGGTTAGCTTTTCAGCTGACTTGTAAAGGAGATGATTAAATGCACGACTACATTGTATACGTAAAGCCAAACGACGCAGGCTATATCACCGCCGTCAACTCCTCGGCCTTTTTAGACGACACCACCGGCTGGGTGGAGATTGACAAAGGAGCCGGAGACCGGCACCACCATGCCCAGAACAACTACTTTGACCAGCCCATCCGCACCGAGAGCGGAGTCTACCGCTACAAGCTGGTGGACGGCAAGCCCGTGGAATGCACGGCGGAGGAGATTGCCGCTCAGGAGGCGGCGCTGCCCAAGCCGGAAACCAAGCCCAGCCTGGAGAGCCGAGTTAACACGTTGGAGTCTACTACGGACGACATGGTACTCATGTTGGCCGATATTATTGGAGGTTGAAAAAAATGAAAACTTTGAACACCCTGAAACTCAGAATCATGGTCCGGGCATTCCGCATCCGCATCAAAAACGGCGAGGTTTTTGAGGACATCGCCGCCGACTACCCGGCCCTGACCACCGACGACCTGGAGGCTATCCGGGAGGCGCTGAATCAGGCATGACGATTAAACAGGTACAGTGCCTATTGACCTACCTGGGCTACAATCCAGGGGTCATTGACGGGGCCAACGGCAAAAACACCATGGCCGCCGTCCGGGCCTTCCAGGCCCAGGAGGGGCTTGACCCGGATGGTGTTCCCGGCGGCAAAACCTGGGCTGCCCTCCTGGATGCCGTAAGCAATGGGCGGGCGTACAAGCCGCCTGATGGGGCGGAAAACGCTGACAAAGCGTCAGCGGTTGGCCCCAGTTGGTGGGCCGACATCCGATATTTTAAGCGCAGCGAGCCATACATTGCCTGCTCCTGTGGCAAGTGCGGCGGTTTCCCGGCGGAGCCTGCGGAAAAGCTGATGCGGCTTGCGGATGCGGTGCGGGCGGCGGCGGGAAGGCCTATGATTCCCACCAGCACGGTGCGGTGCAAGACCCACAACGCGGAGGTTGGGGGCGTGTGGAACTCCCGGCACCTGCTGGGACATGCCATGGATTTTCGCATCCCGGGGCTGTCGGCGGCTGAGGTGCTGAGCATTGTGCAGAAGCAGAAAAACGTGGTGTACTGCTATGCCATCGATGCGCAGCATGTACATATGGATATCGGGAATTAGGAGGTGCTGCCGATGGACGAAACAGAGATCTCCGGGCGGCTATCGGCTGTGGAGCAGCGCAGCAAATCCAACTCCCACCGGCTGGATGCCGTGGAAAAAAACACAGAGGCGGTAAACCATCTGGCCACCTCTGTGGCCGTCATGGCTGAACGGATGGAGGTCACCGGGGCCAAGGTGGACGGCCTTTGCAGCGATGTGCAGGACCTAAAAGCTGAACCTGGGAAACGTTGGAAATTCGTGGTGGAGAAGGCCGTGTATATCGCGGTATCTGCCGTCATGGGTTACATTCTGGCCAAGTTTGGGCTTGGCTGAAAATTGAAAGGAGAACATTATGAAAAACATCAACTGGACCGTACGTGTCAAGAATAAGGCCTTTTGGCTGGCGGTGATTCCCGCTGTGCTGCTGCTGATCCAGGCCGTGGCCGCCGTGTTCGGATTCACCCTGGACCTGGGCGACATCGGCAATAAGCTGATTGCCGTAGTAAACGCCGCTTTTGGCGTGCTGGTTGTCCTGGGCGTAGTAAACGATCCCACCACGGCGGGAATGCGGGATAGCAGGCAGGCCCAGGGGTACCGGGCCCCCAAGGAGGACTAGTTATGGCCAACCAGGTGCCCTGGGACAGCAGGATCCTCCGGGCGTTTTGCGATGCGGCGATACTTACCCCGGAGGAAAAATGGATATTGGAAACAAGAGTGGGTGGGATGTCCCGGCGGGAGCAGGCGGACGTGCTGGGCCTGAGCGAAAGGAGCGTGGATCGGCGCATCCAAAATCTTAAACGCAAATATGATCAGGCCCAGCGCAGCGCCCCCGGACTTCCTCCCCGGCGGTCCCGGGATACCTGGGAAAATCTTCAATAATGGCGGGTTTTTGTCCGAATTCTGGCAGCTAAACGGCGGTTTAGCTGCCTTTTTTTATGCTATTCTTTAGTCAAGGAGGGATGCCGAATGAATTGGAACCAAAACCAATGGCAGCAGCCCCAGGTGGGCTATGGATACGGAAACCAAGGGGGCTATCAGCCGTCCATGGGGCGGCAGCAGCAGAGTAACGTGGACTGGATAAGGGTGCCGAACGTGCAGGATGTGGAGCAGGTCACGGTGCAGGCCGGGCAGACGGCCTGGATCATGGCCCAGAATGCCAACGTCTTTGCGGTGCGGATAGCCGATCCTATGGGGATCGTAACAACCAAGTATTTCCGCTTTGATGCCTGGGACCCCGCAGCAGCAGAAAGCCAGCGGCAGGCCAGCATTGAAGAAAGATTAAGCAGATTGGAGGCGGTGATCAATGGGCAGCAATCCTTTAATGGACATTTTGAGTCCCCAGCAGTCCCGGCAGAACCCGTCTAAGGGCGGGTTTGGCAGGCTGGGGGATGTAATGGGGCTGGTGACGCAATTTCGGCAGTTTGCCCAGCACGTTACCCCGGAACAGGCAGAGGCGGAGATTGCACGGCTTCTGGCCTCCGGGCAAATGAGCCGGGAGCAGTTCCAGGAGCTCAAGGAAAACGCAAAATTTATTCTCAATTTTTTGAAATAACCCGGGTGCACACGGATTATTTATAAAAGCTTGAAAGGAGAAAATTATGGATTATAGCTTATCGGATTTGAAGGCCATCATGGGCGACAGCAACGGGACTTTCGGCGGCGGCGGACTGCTGCTCGTTGTAATCCTGTTCCTGTTTTTCGTGATGTTCGGCGGCGGCTGGGGCAACAACCAGCGGGGAGATCTGGATCGGTACGCCACGGCGGCCAGCCAGCAGGAGATCCTTTTCGGTCAGCAGTTTGGCCAAATCAATGACCGGCTCACCAATATCGGAAACGGCATCTGTAACCTTGGTTACGAGATGCAGGGCGGCTTTGGGCAGCTGGGCAAGGATGTGGCCCTGGGGCAGAGCAATCTCAACCAGGCCATTATGGGCACCGGAAACGCCCTGTCCCGGCAGCTGGGAGACTGCTGCTGCGAAAATCGGCTGGCGGTGGCCAACCTGGGGGCCAAAATGGACCGGCAGACCTGCGAAATCACCACGGCCATCAAGGCCGAGGCCGCGGCCACCCGGGCGATGCTCCAGGAGGACACCATCCAGCGGCTGCGGGATCAGGTGGCCGATCTGCGGATGGATAACCGGATGCAGGGCGTAGTGAGATACCCCAATGGGTACTCCTACAACGCAGGCCCCAGCCCCTTCTGCGGCGGCTGCTGCGCATAAGGTAACAGCGCTATAACAGCGTGGCCCCTGCGGCAATCGCTGCGGGGGCATTTTTTCGAAAGGAGTTTTTTATGGCGTGTAATTGTAAAAAATCCGCGGCCCAGAAATACAACATGGCCGCCCAGCCCCTGACGGCGACACCCGCCGCCCTGAATATGGGGGCATCTGCCGGGCTGCCCTCTGGGCCCTCCATCCTGGACCGGGGCAACAATGTGGGCATCGCCCACTCCGGCCTCTACCGGGTAACGGCCCAGCTGCTGGCGGACATCACCACGGCGGGAACCCTGTTTGTGCAGCTGGCCTATAAGGGCCAGCTCCTGGCGGAAACCCTCAAGGCCGTTCCGGTGGCCGTCGGCACCGTGGAGGTGTGCCTGGACCATCTGCTATACCTGGTGGTTCCCCAGGGCTGCGCCTGCCAGGGAATCGTTTACCCGGTGGATGTTTACGCCTGGGTATCCACTCCCGGCGCTGGGGCCGTCCAGAGCCTCACAGCGAACGTCCTGCGGGAGGCCTAGGCCATGACGGAGATCAAGGACGTATCGCAGGACATCAACAGCGAGATCTGCGATGCGGAGCACTACATCCGGCAGGCGCTGGTGTACAAGGATCGGGACAAGGAGCTGGCTGATCTCTACTACAGGCTTTCCGGCGAGGAGCTGGATCACATGGGACGGCTGCACACCCAGGTAACGCGGCTCATCGACGCCGCGAAGCGCAGCGGTGCGGAGATCCCGCCCGGAATGCAGGAACTGTACGACTACCTGCACAAAATGCACATTGATGCATCGGCAAAAGTCGTCGCAATGCAGGCAATGTATCGCGGCAAATGAGCAAAGGCCCTCCCGGAGTTGCGGGAGGGCCTGTTTTGACGTCTGAGCGTGGATAGTAACCGGGATAGTAACCGGTAGAATTTTATAAATTTTTTTGGATTCTTATGGGTATTTTTACAGGATTTTACAAAATTTAGAAAACTGTGTTGATACAACTTTCCGGGCAGTAAACAGCCCTAAATCTCCGAAAAATCGGAAATTTAGGGCTGTTCTGGCGGAGTGAGAGGGATTTGAACCCTCGCGCGCTTTTTAGACGCCTACTCCCTTAGCAGGGGTTTTACAAGGGTTTGAGAAGTTCTCGTTTCACCGCCTATTTGCTGTTATAGAACGGATTTTGCTTTTTATTGTTTTCTTTTCTCTTTGCGGATTGTAACCGTGTGTAATAGATTTTATTGTTTCGCTGTTGCCGTTTTTACCGGCAGAAACATGATAACAGATTGGCGGTTATTTGTCAACGGGTGTTTCTGGGTGCTTAGGGGTATTTTCGGTGGTGGTCCGCTGGGTGTCCACCTTGCTTGCTAGGGTGTTGACGGCGGCTAGGGCGTGGTCCACGGACTCGTGGATATAGCGTTGGGTGCTGGCGTAGCTGGCGTGGCGCATGATGGATTGGACCAGGGCGGGGCGGACGTTGGCATCTGTTAAGAGGGTTCCGGCGGTATGGCGGCAGCTGTAGGGTGTTAGTTTGCGGACACCGGCGCGGGACAGGGTTTCGTAGTATACGGTGTAAAAGTTATCTTTGTTGATTTTAATCAGCTTGTCCCCAGGGGTGTTGTCCAGGAGGGCCTGGACAACCGGGAGCAGCTCATCGGCAAGGACGATAGGTTTTTTCTTTCGTTCCTGGGTTTTTAGGCCTGCGCCGATGATCACCCTGTTTTCCAGGTCCACGGATTCTTTCTTGGCGGCCAGCAGCTCTCCGGGCATCATGCCGGTATAGCACATTAGAAGCACATAGCCGGTCCACCAATTTCCAGCTTGGTAGTCGGCCCAGAGGGCGGCCACCTCGTCGATGGTAAAGGGCTCCCGTTCTTTTTCATTCAGGTCCGGCAGCACTAAGAAATTGGCAAGGTTCACGTCCACAAATTTGTTGGCCATGGCCGTTTGAAACAGGATGCTTAATAGGTCCCGCATGTCCCGGGCCGGGTAGTAGGTCTGGGCCTTGGTGTTGATCACGTTTTGCAGGTCGGCGGTGGTCAGCAGATCCACCCGGGTGTACTGGATGGATTCCAGCCGGGGCCAGGCGATGCGGTATTTTTCCTGACGGCTGGCGGAGAGCTTGGTATAGGCCGCGGTTTGGTACTCTTCCCAGAGGGCTTGCAGGGTGGGGGTCTGGCGGCTGGGCTCGGCCCGGAGGACCTCCAGGTATTCCAGGGCGGCCCGTTTCGTCTGGAAGCCTGCCTTAGTGCGGTATACCGGTCGGCTGATGCCGTTGATCAGCTTATAGCCCACCAATATCTGAGCACGCCATCCGGCACGGTAGCGGAAGACGCTGCCCTCCCCGTTGGCGCGCTTCCGGTTTTTTCGTTCTGTGGCTGCCTGCTTTTTGCCGCAGGCCGGGCAATAGAGGGCTCCCTCCGGGAGCGATGCGTGGCACTTGATGCACTCCATACGATCCTCCTCCCCTGTTTGTGTCCAATTCGGGCACAAGTCACAATATTTTATCAAAAATCCGCACGATGACGTGCGGATTTTTGAATCAGTGCCGGAGCCAGAGGCCGTATTTGTCGCGGAAAGAGCCGAAGAGGATGGACAGCAGATCGATGAGCCAGCCGATGCCGCCGAAACCGAGGGTGAGCAGCCAGAGGATGCCGGTGCCGATTTTGCCGACGTAGAAACGGTGGATGCCGAAAACGCCCAGGAAGAGACACAGGAAGAACGCCACCCAGCGGCTCTTTGGGGAGGTCATGGCTTCCAGGCCAGCGCCGCCGACCTTGTTGGTGTTGGTGTTATTAATCACAATGGTGGGCTGCTGGGCCGGGGCCTGCTG
>ERZ1034928.730-NODE-730-length-13873-cov-7.280576_pt1 | contig 13873 bp, 10 predicted proteins | sample MGYA00520627_ERZ1034928 | MGnify/ENA primary metagenome ERZ1034928 (study PRJEB33766, sample SAMN09781755) | gut metagenome | biome: gut microbiome | host: Homo sapiens | place: Madagascar | study: EMG produced TPA metagenomics assembly of the PRJNA485056 data set... | reverse complement strand
CCAAAAGAGGCAGTCGTGCGTTGACTGTCTCTTTTATTTTTATGGCGGGCACTACTCATTCATCCTGACGGTCTGGGACTGCCTGTCTATCTGCATTATAAATAACTTTCTGCGGTTTCTGTTCACTGCACATGTCTGATTCGTAAATGCTCCTGTGCAACTCGCCCTTCGGGCTCAGACAAGCACCCGCATTTACTGACAATGTGCAGTAAACGACGAAATCCTCAAAAACGTTATATTATAATACAGATAGACAGGCAGCTCCAGACCTATATGTCTTAGTTTTTGCCATTGGTTGTCAGCATAAAAAGGTTGTCTATTTATTAAAAAAGTATTAGAATGAAAAGGCATAAACGAAAGGGAGAGTTTTGAATGTCCGACAAATACACGAACGCAGAAAGAATTCATGATTATATATATGATCTGAAGCCGGTTATTAATGTAGGGGGATTGTTTTCCGATGGTTCTGAATACTACAGAATACCGCAGGAGCCTGGAATCAATGACCAGGTGAAGGTTAGATTTCGAACATGTGCAGATAATGCCGATGAAGTTTATTTGATCTACAATGGCGAGGAACTCGTCATGTCTGTTGAAGAATCCGATGATTTATTTGATTACTATACGGCGGTGATCCCCGCCGGAGAGAAATATATATCCTATTATTTTGAGGTCCATTCGGGCTGTGTGACCTGTTATTATAACAGGATCGGTGTACAGAAGAATGTGAATCCGGACTATAACTTTGAAATCTGTCCGGGCTTTGATGTACCGGATTGGGCAAAGGGAGCTGTCTTTTATCAGATCTATGTGGATCGTTTCTGTAATGGAGATCCATCGAACGATGTACTGGACAACGAATACTGCTACATCGACAGTCCTACCAGACAGGTGAAGGACTGGTATGAATATCCGGCAAATATGGATGTCGGACGTTTCTATGGCGGAGATCTTCAGGGTGTTAAGGATAAGTTAGATTATCTGCAGGATCTGGGCGTAGATGTTATCTATTTTAATCCGTTATTTGTATCACCATCCAACCACAAATACGATATTCAGGATTATGATTATATTGATCCGCATTTCGGAAAGATCGTTGTGGACGAGGGCGAATGCCTGCCGGATGGCGTAAAAGAGAATAAAAGAGCAACAAAATATATCAGCCGTGTAACCGACAAACGGAATCTGGAAGCCAGCAATCAGTTTTTTGCAGAACTGGTGGAGGAGATTCACAGTCGTGGTATGCGTGTTATCTTAGATGGTGTATTTAACCATTGCGGTTCCTTCAACAAATGGATGGATCGTGAGTGTATCTATGAGAATCAGGAAGGCTACGAGAAGGGAGCATATGTATCCTGGAGCAGTCCGTATAAGTCATTCTTTAAGTTTTATAACGAAGAGGTATGGCCGTATAATACCACCTACGATGGTTGGTGGGGGCATGATACACTTCCAAAGCTGAACTATGAAGATTCCCCAAAACTGGTGGAATATATTTTGAATATAGCAAAGAAATGGGTGTCCCCTCCATATAACGTGGATGGCTGGCGACTGGATGTTGCAGCAGATCTCGGACATTCGGAGGAATATAATCACAAGTTCTGGAGAATGTTCCGTAACGCAGTCAAAGAGGCAAATCCAAATGCAATTGTACTTGCTGAGCATTATGGTGATCCAAAGCCGTGGTTAAAGGGCGATCAGTGGGATACCGTTATGAACTATGATGCATTTATGGAGCCGATTACCTGGTTTCTGACTGGTGTTGAGAAACACAGTGATGAGTTCCGTGGTGATCTGTTGGGTAATCCGGATACATTTATGGGAGCCATGAATTATCATATGGCGAGATTCCAGCGTCCATCCCTTGAGATTGCAATGAATGAATTATCAAACCACGATCATTCCAGATTCTTAACCCGTACAAACCGGAGAGTCGGACGTACGCATACGATGGGGCCGCAGGCGGCAAATGAGGGTATCGATAAGAGTATATTCCGTCAGGGCGTTGTATTCCAGATGACCTGGCCGGGAGCTCCGACGATCTACTATGGAGATGAAGCAGGACTTTGTGGCTGGACTGACCCGGATAACCGTAGAACGTATCCGTGGGGCAGAGAAGATATGGAACTGATCCGGTTCCATAAAGACATGATCTGTATCCATAAGAACTATGAGGCTCTGATCCGTGGCTCGGTTATGTTCTTGCATGGAGCACATAAGATTATCGCATATGGACGGTTCACAGATACGGAGCAACTGGTTGTGATCCTGAATACAAATTATGAAGACATCGATGTGAAGCTGCATGTCAGACGGATTGGGGTCAAGAACCATGAGATCATGCGCAGAGTGATGCTTACAAATGAAGAAGGCTACAGTCTGGAAACCTGTGACTACAAAGTAGAGCATAATATGCTTTATATGAAGGTGCCGAAGATGTCGGCGATGGTGCTTGCAAACGTAGGAAGAGATATATAAGAGGACACAGAGATTTTGAAAAACAGTTTTGAAAGAAAACGTTTTATACAGAGATTTGTACTCCTGTCATTGATCTTTTTGATCGTGACAGGAGTTTGCATATCATTCCTTTTTGGTGGAGAGATCAGAAAAATCTGCATGGTTCTGATAGTGATGGCAGTTTTTTTACTGATCCTGTTTCTGGCCGGTTACCGGGAGGTTGACCGGGTATATAAGGAGATAGAAAAGATATCGGAGGAGATGCTTCAGGTCGTAGAAGGTACTGATGATCTGCTGGAAGAAGAGTATAAACAGGGAACACTTGGTATTTTGTATACGAACTTCTATAAGATGGTTACATTTTTAAAAGAGAGCAAAGAGCGGGAACTGGCAGAAAAGATATTTCTGCGGGATATCATGTCAGATATTTCCCATCAGTTAAAGACACCACTGGCATCCTTAAATGTATTTATGGATCTTCTGTCAGATGAAGCCTTTGTGGATGAGGAAAAACGCAGACAGGTACTGACGGAATCCAAGAATCAGTTATCCAGAATGGAATGGATGGTATTGTCCTTGCTGAAGCTTGCCCGGATCGAAGCCGGAGCGATTCAGTTTGACCGGAAAGAGTGCAATCTGAAGCTATTGTTGTTACAGGCGAGAGACAGCGTGACGTTTCTTACAGAGAGCAGAGAGCAGGAGCTTCGTGTGATCTGCAAGGATGACAGGAAGCTGGTCTGCGATGGGGAATGGCTGGTGGAAGCGATTATCAATCTTTTAAAAAATGCGTCAGATTATTCACCGGAAAAAACGGAGATCACGATCGAAGCAGAACAGAATCCGGTATTTACCAGAATCTATGTGAAGGATCATGGAATGGGAATCGCGGAAAAAGATCTGGGCAATATATTCAAACGATTCTACCGGGTGCATCATGATGTCAATCCAAATAGTGTCGGAATCGGCCTGTCTCTCACAAAATCCATTGTAGAAGGAATGGGTGGCAAGATCACGGTGCGGAGTGAAGAAGGAGCATATACCTGGTTTATCATCACATTCGTGCATACAGAGTAGATAGCGGTGCAGATGCATGGAAGCCCTGTCTGGAAATAATATTACAAGTGAGACTTTTCCGTTTCTTACAGAATTGTAAGAAAAGAATGGGCAGATATTCACGGGAATGTAAGATAGAAGTGAGAAGATAGATACAACGAAAAGGTATCTATCTTTTTTATTGTACAGAAATAAAAAAGGAGACTTAAGGAGAGACATAATATGACGGATTATAGAAAATTGGCGCTGCGCTATCTGAAGCTTGGAAAAAGGCGAAGCATTGTTACCGGCATAGGGGTCATGATCACAGTCATTGTGATATATGCAGCATTAAATTATGGCTATTCGTATATACTTCATCAAAGGCAGGAGGTCAGAAAGACAGCAGATTATGAGATTGTTTTTCTGTCAGATGATACGGAGAAATTATCACAGGTTGCTGCAGATGACCGGGTGGTCCGGGCATATACCGGAAGGTATGTGGTAGAGGAAGATGTGTTTGCAGATGAGGAGCAGACAGCTGATACGCGTATATATGACAATGCACTGTATGTGAATATCCGCCATCCATACCGGATGTATTCGGTCATGGAGAAAATGAAAGCGGATTATGGGGTAGATGCTGAATTGAACTGGGAGCTATCTTCTCTGTATATCCAGGATACAGACGGACTTCAGGCTGTAGCATTGCTTGTGATACTGCTCATCACATATATCTTTGCGATCTTTGCAGTTGGTATGCTCAGAAATGCGATCAAGATGTTTGTATTGGAACAGATAAAGGATTATGGAATCCTGCGTTGCATCGGAGCGACAAAAGGACAGCTTCACCAGATCATTTACTGTATGGGAGCGATCATAGAGATAGCCGGGATTGCGGCAGGAGTTCTCGCAGGTACCGGTGTCAGTATGCTTCTTGGCTTTGCAGTCGGTATTGATGCAGGATTTCATATCCAGCCGGTGATTCCGATTCTGATCGCATATCTGGGAGATCTGTATTTTGTTATGCAGGAATGCTCCAAGCTTGTGATAACGATATCGCCGGTCAGTGCAGTTCGTGGAGAATACAGGATCAAAAAGGAGAAGATCAGGGTACGCGGAAATGGACTGATGGGAAGACTGTTCGGGATCGAAGGAGCGTATGCAAGAAAGAGCGTGCTGCGAAATAGTGGACGATTTGCAAAAACGGTGTTTACTGTGATGATCAGCATTACAGCATGCATTATCTGTCTGAGTTCATGGGATATGATTCATGCGACGATCCGGAATACCAGTGAGATGTATGGAAGATACATGGCTGAGGATGGAACGGCGGCATCCATTTATTATGATGTGGAAAAGATACAGGGAAATGAAAACCTTTCGGCGGATACGATCAAAGATACAGCATCCAGATATTATATAACAGAAGCAAAGCTGATCTACAGAATTACGGATAATCTGGTAGATCCGGAAGAATATTATGGGAAGCTTGATCCTGATTATAAGGAACAGACGAATTACGGCAATTATCTTGGCCAACGATTACAGGAATGGAGAGACCGGGATAAAACAGAATACAGAGCAGATGATGATGTGGAATATAAGAAGGCATTTAGCAGCCAGCAGTGTTCAATGGTCGGTATTGAAGGGTGCGATCAGAATGATCTGGATGAACTGGCACGGTTTGTAAAAAGCGGCACGGCTGAGCTTTCGGAGGATGGCATACTGGTCGTAAACGGAGGAAGCACATTGGACTATGCCTGGTCCGGTGATGAGAGGCTGACGCTGTATGATCCGGCAAAGCATTTTAAAAGCTATGATTTTCAGTTGGGCGATAAGATACGCTTGATCGATTATAAAGAATATAACAAACGATATCACGCAGCATATGAACAGATGGTGGCAGAAAGCATCGTGCTGCGACCCGAGATTTCCACAGATAGTGAATATCAGTCGGAGGTACGGGGAACAAAGGAAGGTAGAAAAACGTACTATGAACAGTATGTGATCGCAGAGCAGATCCGGCAGGAGCTGATAGAGGAGGGACGTTATCGTACCTATACGGTACAGGGAATTCTGGATTTTGGCGATCAGCTAATGCCAAATGAAGGCTGCATTTATATGAAGCGGGAAGCCTTTTTTGATCTGAGCGGATATGATGAACAGGATGTGACAGGGGTAAAATACGCAATTGATCTGAACCTGATTCCGGCAGAGGCATTTAATGAACTGAATCTGAAAAATGCTGCCGATGACGTTACCGATGTAGTATATGGGGTTTTGTATGTCAGAAATATGATACGTTATGTTCTTGCATTTGTAATTTTTGCATTTGCATTAAGCTCAGTAAATATCATCAACAGTATAGAGGGGAGCATTCACATGAGGCGGAAGGAGTTCGCACAGCTCCGGGTGATCGGAATGTCCAGAAAACGGCTGATTCATACGGTTATGCTTGAGGGTGTTATGACAACGGTTATATCGAATCTTCTGGGGTTCCTGTTTGGTACGATCTTTACGATATATCTGTATGTGTATATCAGTATGGTTCTGTATGTAAAACCAACCGTTTCCTGGTGGGCATTTGGCGTCGGACTGATCGTGTCAGCATTCGTGATCTGTGGTAGTATCTATGTACCGCTCAGGGAACTCCCAAAAGATATTGTGGATGATCTGAAGCTTGAAGAATAGAGAAAAGCATTTTCTTAGGATCAGAGATCTGACAGATGATGCATAAAATAAAAAAGAGAGGCAGAGGTGAGTGATGAGAGACTATAAGAAGCTTGCAGTATATTATCTGAAAGCCAGTAAAAGGCGGTGCGCGATCACGATCATAGGGGTTATGATCACGGTGATCGTACTGTATACCGGACTGAATTTTCTATATTCGTATATGCTACAGCAGCAAAAGGAAGTAAGAAAAGAAGCAGATTATGAGATCGTATTTCTGACAGATGATCAGGAAAAATTATCCCAGATTGCATCGGATGAACGGGTCATCCAGGCATACACAGGAAAGTATGCGGTGCAGGAGTGGGAAGATGATGGGGAAGATGATGGACGACTGACACAGAAGGTATATGACAATGCCTTGTATGTAAATACCGGACATCCATATCGAATGACAAAGATCATGGAAGAAATGACAGCAGATTATGATGTGGAAGCAGAGCTCAACTGGAATCTCAGTACCTAGTATCTGCAAGATACAGAGGAAGGATTTGCAGTGCTGCTGATCGTCGTGCTTCTGGTTGCCTATATCTTTGCAATCTTTGCGGTAGGTGTGATCCGGAATACGATCCAGATGTTTACCATGGAACAGGTGAAGGACTATGGAATTCTCAGATGTATCGGAGCAACCAAGGGACAGCTTGCGGTGATCATCTATCGGATGGGAGCGATTCTTGAAATTACGGGTCTGCTTGCAGGAGTTATTGCAGGCTGGATCGTTAGTATGATACTTGGATTTATCTTCAAACTCAGTGCCGGCTTCCATATCATACCAGTGATCCCGATACTGGTCACATACTTGGGGGATCTGTATTTCCTGATGAGGGAAAACAGCAAGCTTGTAACGAAGATAACTCCGGTCAGTGCAGTCCGCGGAGAATTCAGAGTCAAAAAAGAGAAGCTCCGCCGCCATGGTGCCGGACTGATGGGTAAGATATTTGGCATCGAAGGCGCATATGCGAGAAAGAGTGTGCTGCGCAACAGAGGACGTTTTATAAAGACGGTAACGGCAATGGTATTTAGTATATCGGCGATCATAGTGGTCTGCAGCTGCTTTGGGATGCTTCGGAAGAGCTTTCAGGATATGGAAGACAACTACGGAGAGTATCAGATCCAGATCGTTCAGACTCCAAGTGCAGATGTGGATCTGGGAGAGGCACAGAGTAGCCTGCCATCTGCGGAGGCATTTCGTGAATTATCCCGGAATGTCAGTGTGGAGGAATCAAAGAAGATATATGCCTGTATGGCAGATGTGACAGATGTCGAAGATTATGGCGGTAAGATCACAGAGGAATATAAGACGAAAACAATGGCAGGTGAATATTATTCAAGATATCTGGATCAGCTGCATGTAACGAAAGAAGAAGCAAGAGATGGCGATGTGGAATTTACCGAGGGAATGGCAGACAGCATGATGCGTACAGTGCGGGTTGTGGGCTGTGATGCAGAGGAACTGGATGGACTTGACAGATATCTGAAAGAGGGAACAACAAAGCTTTCAGAGAATGGCATTTTGGTTGTAGCCGGTGGAAGCGTGAAGTCATGGGATCTGAGCGAGCAGGAGGATGAAACGGATACCCTGTATGACATGACGTATCATTTTGATACCTATCAATTTGAACTTGGAGATACGATCAAGCTGGTAGATTTTGATTTGTTTCAAAAGGAATGTCAGAAGGTGACAGAGAAGCGGGAGGCTGAATTTGACAAGCTGGAAGCCGAAGCGAAGAAATCAGAAACATATGATGCAAAAGATGAGATCAAAAACGCAGAAGGCAGAGGCAGGATGACTCAGAGGTATGTGGATTCAAAACGGATCAAGGATCAGCTAATCGCAGAAGGACATTATAAGACCTATAAGGTGGAAGGCATACTGGATCTTGGAGCACAGCTGTTTGAGGTAAATGGCAACTGTGACCGACAGATCTATATGCGGCAGGCAGATTATTTTGCACTGACCGGATATGGAGAAAATGATATATCAGGTATGAAGTACAAGATAAATCCGGAAAGCCTGTCAACAAGTGCTGTAAATGAGATGCTTTCCTATGTAGATGATTCACTGTATGCAGAGGCGATGATGATGTATGTCTCGATCAAGGGCTTTGTCCGGTACGCGCTTGCGGCGGTATTGCTCATATTCACGATCAGCTCAGTGAATATCGTGAATACAACCATTGGTAATCTGCATATGAGGAGAAAGGAGCTTGCTCAGCTCCGTGTGATCGGAATGTCCAGAAAGCGTCTGATAAAGACGGTTATGCTGGAAGGTGTAATGACGACAATCGTTTCCAATGTGATCGGCTTTGTCATAGGTATCGCATTTTCGTTTGGACTCTTTTACTATCTGGATATGGTGATCTCAGTCAGCAGATCCATTGCCTGGTGGGCATTTGGCGTAGGCGTTGCTGCATCCGGACTTATCATCTGCGGCAGCATCTATCTGGCACTGCGGGATCTTCCGAATGCAGTAGTAGAAGACTTGAAGGTAGAAGAATAGGAAATCAGTTATTTATTAAAAAGTATCCTGCTATGAAGAAGCAATGTATGGATATGAGGTAAAGATATAGATAAAACACTCTGCCGGGGGCAGAAGAAAGAGGGTAAAAGATGGAAATAGTAAAGATGGAACATGTAACCAAGATCTATGGTGAGGGAAATACCAGAGTATGGGCGCTGGATGATGTAAATCTGACAATTAACAAAGGAGAAGTGGTAGCGGTTGTCGGTGCATCCGGTTCCGGTAAATCCACTCTGCTTCATGTTATGGGTGGTGTGGATACCCCAAATGAGGGAAATGTGATTGTGGATGGAAAGGATATTACAAGACTGACAGATGAGGAAATGTCCGTTTTCCGGAGAAGAAAGATTGGATTTGTATTTCAGGCATATCATCTGATCCCGGTACTGACGGTAGAGGAAAATATCAAGATGCCGATATTGCTTGACCACAGGAAGCCGGATCGTGATTACCTCGATCATATCATCGAGATGTTAGGCCTTAAGGACAGAAGAAAGCATCTGCCGAACCAGTTGTCCGGTGGACAGCAGCAGAGAGCAGCGATCGCAAGAGCACTGGCAAACCGTCCGGCACTGATCCTTGCAGATGAACCGACCGGAGCCCTGGACTCCAAGAATGGAAATGAAGTTATCACACTCCTGCAGGATTCGGTTAAGAAGCTGGATCAGACGCTGGTGCTGATCACACATAATATCGATCTGGCAAGAGAGGCGGACCGTATCGTAAAGATCGCGGATGGAAAGATATCAGAGGAGGAAGTCTAGAGATGAAACGTATACTTACAATCTGTATGGCATGTGTGATCGGTATTCTGGCGGTATTTTGCCAGAACAGCACGATAGCTTTTGTGTCGGCGGCAGAGCCGAAGGTTATGGTGACCGATTACAGGATCAAAGAAAAAGAAGTCGTAGCCGGTGGGACATTTACACTTGAAGTGACGATCACAAATACTGCGGACAAAAAGATCACAAACCTGAAAATGGCAGTCGCTTCCGAGGGAGGCGAACTGATTCCGGCATCCGGAGCCGGAACCGGATATCTGGCAAGTCTGGAAGGCGGAGAGAACTATACATTTGAGTTCCCGATGCAGGCAGCGGCCAGTCTGGAAGAAAAGTCCTACAAGCTGACAGTGACAGATGCATATGAAGACCGGTATGGCAATCCATATACTGTAACGGATGCGATCTATCTGCCGGTTACGATCAAACAGCGGGGAGAGATCACAGGAGTATATGCAGAGTCAGACGTAACACTCGGAGATTCCATCGAGATCATGGGAAGTGTCAGTAATCTGGGCGCGTCTACGCTGTATAATGTAAAGGCAAAGATCGATACAAGATTTACCACGGAAGGGGATACCTATATCGGCAATATCGAACCGGGTAAAAATGGCTCCATCGATATACTTGCAAATACCACACAGGTAACAGGAACAGGCGGAGAGATGGGAAAGCTGATCGTTACATATGAAGATAAGTCCGGAAATGTAACAACGCTGGAAGAGAATTTCTCAATCAGCGTAAATGCACCTGTCTATACAGATATTGAAAAGGTAAAGGATGTACAGAAGAAGGATTACAGCAAGATGATCATAGAGATCGTTGTCGCTGTGGTTGTTGTAGCACTCATTGTTATCTGGATCATTCGCAGAAGAAAGAGGAAGAAAGAGATATTGGAGGAGTTCTAAATGGGTTGGATCAGTCATTTATGCTTGATGAATATGAAAAGACGAAAAACCAGAACCTTTCTGACCATACTTGGAGTTGTGATCGGCGTGATCTCTGTTGTGACCCTGCTTGCTGTCGGTATCGGCGTACGGCAGGAAATGATCAATACCATGATAGACAGTGAAAGCATCTGCCAGATCCGGGTGACCGGAGCAACTGGCGGCAAACACAAGGACCGGATGATCCTGGATCAGACCGTAAAAGCATTTCAGGAGCTGGATGATGTGGACTCTGTCTATCCGTTCTATGAGCTGTATGTGACGCTCACAAATGGAAAATATTCGTATGATGGTGTGATAACCGGTATTCCACAGTCTGAACTGACAAAGAAGAATTATACGAAAACTTCAAGAAGGACAACGTCAAATGTAAAGCCTGTGCTTGTCATGGGAGACAAAACAGCATCCTTGTTCTACAATCCGGATACGGATCAGACCTATGATACAGCAGAGAAGAAAAAAGCGGAGAGCTGGATCGGAAAGAAAATGGATCTGTCCTTCTGGGATTCGCAGGATTCGACATCAGTAAGGCTGGAGGTCGGAGCAGTCATAGACAGCGGCGAGGATACCTATAACAGAGATTCGCAGAGTGTTTACTGCGATCTGGATGTGTTAAAGAGCTTTTTGGGCAGATTGTCCGGAGGCGGAACCGTGTATGGACAGCCGCTTGATGCAAATGGAAATCCATATAAGGATTTTGTCTATTCCGGAGCAGTTGTAACTGTTGATGACATCGACCATGTGGATGCAGCGGTAAAGAAGCTTCAGGATATGGGCTATACAACAGAAAATGAGAAAGAATATCTGGATACCATACAAAAATATCTGAAAATGATACAGCTTCTGCTTGGTGGAATCGGTGCGATCGCCCTCGTAGTAGCTGTGATCGGAATCAGCAATACGATGACAACATCTGTATTTGACCGGATCAATGAGATCGGAGTATTAAAGGTGCTTGGCTGTGATCCGGATGAGCTGCAGATTCTGTTCCTGACAGAGGCAGGAATCATCGGAGCGGCGGGCGGTATCATAGGAGTGCTTTTATCGTATGGTTTTAAGGGTATCGTAGATAAGATCGCTATTAAAATGTTCGATCTGGCAAAGGGAACGCAGATTGCAATGATCCCATGGGAGCTTGCAGCCGGAGCCGTTGTCGGAGCGATTCTGCTTGCGATATGTGCTGGATATTTTCCTGCGAGATTTGCATCGAAACTGCAGCCGTTAGATGCTGTCAGAAACAGATAGAAAAAAAGGAAAAAAACGGAACAGTATTTTGTTGACTTTACTGTATCCATGCGTTATATTATAATCGTCCGCGGGGCAGTGAGATAAACATTTACTATATTTAGGAGGAATTATTAATATGTTCGATAAGGTAAAAGCTATTTTCGAAGAGCAGTTAGGAGTATCACAGGATGAGATGCAGCTTGATACTAACTTCAAAGATGATTTAGGAGTAGATTCATTAGATTTATATGAGATAGTAATGAAGATGGAAGATGAATTCGACGTTGAGATCCCTGCTGAGGAGCTTGAAGACGTTGCTACATTCGAAGACGTACTTAACTATCTTAAGAGCAAAGGTGTAGAAGAATAATTCACATCAGAAGCAGACAAGAGGCAGCGAAGATGTCTATATACCAGATTTGCCCGGCGCAGGTTGGTGGATGACAGACTGGCTGCTTCTTTTAGTATAGAGGAACAGGTGAGAAAAAATGGGTAAAACAGCAGTTATTTTTCCTGGCCAGGGTGCTCAGTATGTAGGCATGGCTAAGGATTTTTATGACAATTTTGAAGACAGTAAGGCAGTGATCGATACAGCAGACAGTGTACTTGACATTGATCTGAAGAAGATCTGCTTTGAGGAAAATGAAGATATCAACAAGACAGAATATACACAGCCTGCGATGGTGGCAGCAGAGCTTGCTATCTATGAGCATGTAAAGAATGCAGGCTTGAAGGCAGATGTATTCGCAGGTCTGTCGCTTGGTGAGTACAGCGCACTGACAGCCTGTGGTGCGATGAAGCTTTCGGATGCGATCAAGACCGTAAGGCAGCGTGGTATCCTGATGCAGAATGAAGTTCCGCTTGGACAGGGCGCTATGGCAGCCGTTATTGCAACGGATGCAGACGTGATCGCAAAGGTTTGTGAGGAAACACCTGGTAATGTCCAGATTGCAAATTATAACTGCCCCGGACAGATCGTTATTTCCGGTGAGACAGAAGCCCTTGACAAAGCATGTGAAGCCCTTCAGGTAGCAGGAGCCAAGAGAGTGATCAAGTTAAATGTCAGCGGCCCATTCCATTCCAAGATGCTGGAACCGGCCGGTGAAAAGTTATATGCATACTTAAGAGATGTAGAGATTGCAGACGATTTCCTTCCGTATGTATGTAATGCTGATGCATGTTATGTAACAGATGCTTCAGAGGTTAAGACTTTACTGATGCGTCAGGTATATTCATCTGTCAGATGGCAGCAGAGTATCGAAGCTATGATCGCAGACGGCGTAGATACATTTGTAGAGGTTGGACCTGGAAAGACTCTGTCCGGCTTTATGAGAAAGATCAACAAGGAAATGAAATGCATCAACATCGCAACGGTTGATGATCTGAAGAAATTGGAGGAACTGAATGCTTAAGGATAAGGTAGCAGTCGTAACAGGTGCCGGACGTGGTATCGGCAGAGCCATTGCAAAGACATTTGCAGGATATGGCGCAAAGGTAGTTGTCAATTATAATGGCTCAGAGGAACGTGCAAACAGTCTCGTAGCAGAGATCAAGGAAGCTGGCGGAGAAGCAGTTGCTTATAAGGCAAATGTAGCTGACTTTGCAGAAGCGGAGGGACTTATCAAGTTCGCACTAGAGCAGTATGGCAGAGTTGATATCCTCGTAAACAATGCCGGTATTACAAAAGATAATATCATGCTCGGTATGAAGGAAGAAGACTTCGATCAGGTTATCAATATCAACCTGAAGGGTGCATTTAACTGTATCAAGCATGTGTACAGACCGATGATGAAGCAGAAGTACGGCAGGATCATCAACATGTCATCCGTAGTCGGCATTGAGGGAAATGCAGGACAGATCAACTATGCTGCATCCAAAGCCGGAATCATCGGCATGACGAAGTCTGTAGCAAAGGAGCTTGGCAGCCGTGGCGTAACAGCAAATGCGATCGCACCGGGATTCATCAAGACAGATATGACAGACGCTATGTCAGATAAGATGAAGGATGCAATGCTTGACCACATCACAGTTAAGAGACTGGGTGAGGTATCAGATATCGCTGAGACAGCAGCATTCCTTGCATCCGACAAGGCATCTTACATTACAGGACAGGTTATCCGTGTAGACGGTGGCATGAGCCTGTAAGATAGAATAGAATATAGCTTAAAGAATATAAA
>ERZ1034928.729-NODE-729-length-13901-cov-5.290842_pt1 | contig 13901 bp, 10 predicted proteins | sample MGYA00520627_ERZ1034928 | MGnify/ENA primary metagenome ERZ1034928 (study PRJEB33766, sample SAMN09781755) | gut metagenome | biome: gut microbiome | host: Homo sapiens | place: Madagascar | study: EMG produced TPA metagenomics assembly of the PRJNA485056 data set... | reverse complement strand
CATGCGAGGCCTCCTTGTGCGGCTTTCGGCTTGGGCGGTGGTTCCGTCCCTGTTACCTGCATCTTCGCACGTATGGCGTACCGCAATCCGGTCAATTTCGCTGCTTCGTCCGCATTTTGAAAAAAATTGATGAGAAATGGTTGCCATCTGGATGCCCGGCGCTATACTAACGGCCACAAGTTCATAAACGAAATGCGTTGACGAGGATAGTAGAGACGAACCCATCTTCCAGAAAGCCGGCGGTTGCTGCAAGCCGGTGTTGGGCGGGCTCGAACACCCCTCCGAGCAGTTCCGACGAACGCTTGGCCCCAGGCGAGAAACATTCGTGCAAGGCCGGTGCAAGTAATCTGAACCGGTGACTCCGTTATGCGTCGCATATGCGTTTGCGTATATGCCTTCTCTTTTGAGGTCCTGGTGCAGGTTGCTTGCAGCAGGATTTTTTTATGCCCCAAAAGGGCAGAAGAAGGAAGAAGGATTGGCATGCAACTTCGCAGCGACGCCGTCAGATGCGGCATTCCGCGCGCCCCTCACCGCAGCCTGCTCAAGGCCGACGGCCTGACCGACGAGGAGCTGAAGCGCCCGCTTGTCGCGGTGTTCAACTCCCGCAACGATATCATCCCCGGTCACAACAACCTCGATAAAATCTGCGAAGCCGTGAAGGCCGGCATCTACATGGCTGGCGGCGTGCCGTTCGAGATCTCCACCATCGGCGTGTGCGACGGCATCGCCATGAACCACGACGGCATGCATTACTCGCTCGTGTCGCGCGAAGCCATCGCCGACAGCTTCGAGTGCGCCGTCCAGGGCCACGCCTTCGACGCGGCCGTGTGCATCCCGAACTGCGACAAGATCGTCCCCGGCATGCTGCTCGGCGCGCTGCGTGTGAACATCCCCACGGTGTTCGTCTCCGGCGGCCCCATGCTCCCTGGCCATCAGCCCGGTTGCTCGCAGGGCGCCACCACCGACCTGAACACGCTCTTCGACGGCGCCGGCCAGGTTGCCGCCGGCACCATGACCGAAGAGGAGCTCAAGTACTTCGAGGACACCGCGTGCCCCACCTGCGGATCCTGCTCTGGCATGTTCACTGCCAACTCCATGAACTGCTTGTGCGAGGCTCTGGGCATCGCGCTTCCCGGCAACGGCACCATCCCCGCCGTGTACTCCGAGCGCCTGCGTCTTGCCAAGCATGCCGGCATGAAGGTCATGGAGCTTCTGGAGAAGGGCATCTGCATCAAGGACATCATCACCGAGGCCGCCATCCATAACGCCATGGAATGCGATATGGCCTTCGGCGGCTCCACGAACACGGTGCTGCACCTCACCGCCATCGCGCAGGAGGCGGGCCATCCCATCACCATGGACGACTGGGACGCCGCAAGCGCGCGCACCCCGCACCTGGTGAAGCTGCAGCCTTCCGGCCCGCGCCCGCTTATCGACCTGTATGCCGTCGGCGGCGTGCCGGTGGTCATGCACGAGCTGGGCGAAGCCGGCCTGCTCGACCGCAGCGCGCTCACGGTCATGGGCACCATGGACGAATACCTGGCCAACTGCACCAAGCCCGCTGACGGCGAGGTGTGCCGCACGCACGACAACCCCTTCTCCAAGGTGGGCGCCCTGCGCGTGCTCCACGGCAATGTGGCCCCCAACGGCGGCATCGTGAAGAAGTCGGCGGTCGACCCGTCCATGCTCACGCATACCGGCCCTGCCCGCTGCTTCGACTCCGAGGAGCAGGCATGCGAGGCCATCTTCGCCGGTAAGATCAACCCCGGCGACGTGGTGGTCATCCGCTATGAAGGTCCCGCCGGCGGCCCGGGCATGCGCGAGATGCTCACGCCTACCAGCGCCATCGTGGGCATGGGCCTTTCCAAGTCGGTGGCCCTGCTCACCGACGGCCGCTTCTCCGGCGCCTCCAAGGGCCCGTGCGTCGGCCACATCAGCCCCGAGGCCGCAGCCGGCGGCCCGATCGCGCTGATCCAGGACGGCGACCAGATCACCGTCGACATCGAGGGCGGCGCCATCACGCTGCACGTCGATGATGACGAGCTGGCCGCCCGCCGCGCGGCCTTCGTCGCGCCGGCGCCCAAGCACAACCACGGCGTGCTGGCCAAGTACGCCAAGCTGGTTTCCTCCGCAGACAAGGGAGCGTATGTGTCATGAGCGAACGCAAGCACGATAAGCACGCGTCCACCGCAGGCCAGCCCCGCGGCTTGGGCAGCAAAAACCCCAAACAGGGCGAAGAGATGATCGGTGCGCAGGCTGTGGTGGCCTCGCTCGAGGCCGAGGGCGTCGACCTGGTCTTCGGCTATCCGGGCGGCCAGGCCATCAAGATCTACGACGCGCTCTACGACAGCAAGCAGCTACACCATGTGCTCTCGCGTCACGAGCAGGGCGCGGTGCACGAGGCCGATGGCTATGCGCGCGCCACGGGCAACGTCGGCGTGGTCATCGTCACCTCCGGCCCCGGCGCCACCAACACGGTCACCGGCATCGCCACTGCCTATATGGATAGCGTTCCGCTTGTGGTCATCACCGGCCAGGTCCCGCGCGGCGTCATCGGCACCGACAGCTTCCAGGAGTCCGACATCGTCGGCATCACCATGCCCGTGGTCAAGCACTCCTTCCTGCTGCAGTCCACCGATGAGCTCACCGCCACTTTCCGCGAGGCGTTCCATATCGCCGCATCCGGCCGCCCCGGCCCGGTGCTGATCGACATCCCCTCCGATATCCTGTCGGAGAAGATGGTGTTCAACTACCCGGATAAAGTTAATCTGCCCTCGTATCGCCCCACCTATCGCGGCAACGCCAAGCAGATCCGCGCGGCGGTCCAGCGCATCCAGCGCGCCGAGCGCCCCGTGCTCTACGTCGGCGGCGGCGTCATCAGCTCCGGTGCCGCTGATGAGCTGGTCGAGCTAGCGAACGCGCTGCAGTTGCCCGTGGTCACCACCCTTATGGGCAAGGGCGCGTTCCCCGCTTCCAACCCGCTCAACATCGGCCCGGTGGGCATGCACGGCTCGAAGTACGCCAACCTTGCTATGACCGAGTCCGACCTCATCATCGCCTGCGGTGCGCGCTTCTCCGATCGCGTGACGGGAAAACTCTCCGAGTTCGCCCCGCATGCCGACGTCATCCACATCGACATCGACCCGGCCGAGATCGGCAAGATCCGCAAGGTGCAGATTCCCATTGTCGGCGACCTTCGCGGCGTGCTCGCCGGCATCAACGAGGCGGTTTCTAAGGCCGGCGCCAAGCCCATCACGGGCCCCTGGCTCGAGCAGATCGCCGAGTGGCGCCGTCGCTTCCCGTTCTACCACTCCGATTTGGTGGAAGATCCCGGCCGCATCGTGCCTGAGACGGTCATGCAGAAGCTCTCGCGCAAGCTCGACCCCGAGCATTCCATCGTGGTGACCGAGGTCGGCCAGCATCAGATGTGGGCTGCGCAGTTCATCGACCGCGAGAAGCCGCGCACGTTCATCTCCTCCGGCGGCTTGGGTACCATGGGCTTCGGCTTCCCGGCGGCCATCGGCGCGGCCTTCGGCTGCCCGGACGACCAGGTGGTCTGCGTTGCCGGTGACGGTTCATTCCAGATGAACTCCCAGGAGATGGCCACCGCCGCCATCAACGGCGTGCCGGTGAAGGTGCTCATCCTGGACAACCGCGCCCTCGGCATGGTTCATCAGTGGCAGAAGCTGTTCTACAACGAGCGCTACAGCTTCACGGAGCTGTCGGCCAACCCCGACTTCTGCAAGCTCGCCGATGCCTACAGCTGGAAGTCCCGCCGCATCACCGCCCCCGAGGAGGTCGACGCCGCGCTTGACGAAATGCTCGCCTGCGACGGCCCCTTCCTGCTCGATGTGGCCATCCCCGACGACCAGAACGTGTTCCCGATGGTGGCCCCCGGCTCGGCGATGTCCGACGTGCTCGGCGCCATCGACGTGGCCGTCGGCGCTGTGCGCACCGACGTGCCCGGCCAGCCGGCGCCCGCGCCCGAGCCGGAGAAAAGCCCCTGCGCTAAGATCGACGCGCAGTTCGGCGGCCGATGGGAAAGCGATCCCGAAGACAAAGGACCGCGCCAGGGCGAGCAGCCCGAGGATGCGGACGTGGAAGGGGAGTCCCGATGAAGCACATCTTGTCCGTTTTGGTTGAGAACAAGCCCGGCGTGCTGTCGCGCGTCACGGGCATGGTCTCCCGCCGCGGTTTCAACATCGATTCGCTGTCGGTCGGTCCCACCGAAGACCCCACCATGTCGCGCATCACCATCATCGTGAAGGCCGACGAGCTGGCGTACGAGCAGCTCACCAAGCAGCTCAACAAGCTGGTGAGCGTGTTCAAGATCACCGACCTCACCGATACCTCCGCCATCGAGCGCGAGCTGGTGCTGTTCAAGGTCAACGCCGCGCCCGACCGCCGCAACGAGATCATCGAGATCGCCAACGTGTTCCGCGCCAAGATCGTCGATGTCGGCCGATCCAGCCTCACCATCGAGGCCACGGGCGACGAATCGAAGCTCAAGGGCATGGAGGACCTGTTCCGCGCATACGGCATCAAGGAGATCACACGCACCGGCAAGATCGCCATGTCGCGTGCTTCGAAGGAGTCGTAGGCGTCATGGCTTCTCGCAATACGTTGTGGCAGCGAAGGCTGCGCATGTGGGCGATGCCGTGATCGGCTAGGGGCGGCAAGCGGCGTACGCGTTTCGCCGCTGCCGGCACTATGCTAACGCGATCTCGCACACGCTATACTTCCAGGTACATCAGCCAAGAAGAAAGGAATTACCACCATGGCTGTTACGATCTACTACGAAAACGACGTCGATCCGAAGATCATCCAGGGCAAGAAGGTCGCCATCATCGGTTACGGCTCCCAGGGCCATGCCCATGCCCTCAACCTCATGGACTCCGGCGTCGACGTGCGCGTCGGTCTGCGCGAGGGCTCCAAGAGCTGGGCTAAGGCCGAAGAGGCCGGCCTGAAGGTCACCACCATGGACCAGGCCGCCGAAGAAGGCGACATCGTCATGATCCTCGTTCCCGACGAGCTGCAGCCCGAGGTCTACGAGCAGCACATCGCCGCTCACCTGAAGGCTGGCAATACCCTGGCGTTCGCCCACGGCTTCAACATCCACTACGGCTACATCAAGGCTCCCGAGGACGTCAACGTCGTCATGTGCGCCCCGAAGGGCCCGGGCCATATCGTCCGCCGTCAGTATACCGAAGGCTCCGGCGTGCCGGATCTGGCCTGCGTGTACCAGGATGCCACCGGTGACGCTTGGGACATCATCATGTCCTACTGCTGGGGCGTCGGCGGTGCCCGTTCCGGCATCATCAAGGCAACGTTCGCCCAGGAGACCGAGGAAGACCTGTTCGGCGAGCAGGCCGTCCTGTGCGGCGGTCTGGTGGAGCTGGTCAAGGCCGGTTTCGAGACCCTGACCGAGGCCGGTTACCCGCCCGAGCTGGCTTACTTCGAGTGCTACCATGAGATGAAGATGATCGTCGACCTTATGTACGAGTCCGGCATCCACTTCATGAACTACTCCATCTCCAATACCGCCGAGTACGGCGAGTACTACGCCGGCCCGAAGGTCATCAACGAGCAGTCTCGCGAGGCTATGAAGGAGATCCTGCATCGCATCCAAAACGGCGACTTCGCACGCGAGTTCGTTGCCGACTGCAAGAACGGCCACAAGTGGCTCTTCGAGCAGCGCGAGGCCATCAACAACCACGAGATCGAGAAGACCGGCGCCAAGATCCGCGGCATGTTCTCCTGGGTCAAGTCCGACGAGGCCGAATAACTCGAACGCTTCGGCTTTGGCTGCGTAGCCATAGAAGGCTGCCGGCCGTCACTCGAATCGGTTTCCTTCAAGGGGCCGGGCATATTGCCCGGCCCCTTCGCTGTTTGCTGCTATGCTGAGGTTGGAGCCTATAGAGGGACTGGCGGCGTTCGCGTTCGTTCGCAGCCGCGGTTTCGAAACGCCTTGCATATGTTGCGGGTGGCTGCCCCGGGTCCCCTTGCATGCCGTGGTTGGCTGTCCCGGGCACCCCTCGCGCGCTTCGCCGACACGTCACGTTTTCGCGCACTCGTTCGCGACTAGCGGCCTTTCTCCGGATATTTGAAGCTCGGGTGCACCGTGCAGACGCGCGTTGTGTAGTATGAAGGCATATGCGAACACAACACGAAGGGTGGTTATAGCGCATGACGAAGAAGGTCCTGGTTACCGAGAAGCTGGCGCAGGCCGGTTTGGACCGCCTTGCGGAAAAGGGCTTGCAGGTCGATGTCAAGCTGAAGATGTCCACGGATGAGCTCATCGAGGCCATCCCCGACTACGATGCGCTTGTGGTGCGCTCCGCCACGCACGTCACGCGCGAGGTCATCGCCGCGGCTTCGAAGCTGCGCATCATCGGCCGTGCCGGCGTGGGCGTGGACAACGTCGATGTCGAGGCTGCGACCGAAGCCGGTATCATCGTGTGCAATGCCCCCACTTCCAATATCGTCTCCGCCGCTGAGCAGACCATGTGCCTGATGCTGGCCTGCGCGCGCAATACCGCCCAGGCCAACGCAAGCATGCATGCGGGGGAGTGGTCCCGCGGCAAGTTCTGCGGCAGCGAGCTGTATGAGAAGACGCTTGCCATCTTCGGCCTGGGCCGCATCGGCGGTCTGGTGGCCGAACGCGCCCGCGCCTTCGGCATGCACCTGGTGGGCTACGACCCGTACTGCAGCCCCGAGCGCGCTGAGCAGCTGGGCGTGGCGCTTTACGACAACATGGAAGAGCTTCTTCCCCTGGCCGATTTCATCACGGTTCATCTGCCGAAGACCGACGAGACCATCGGCATGTTCGGCCCCGAGCAGTACGCCGCAATGAAAGACGGCGTCATCCTGGTCAACGTGGCGCGTGGCGGCATCTACAACATCGACTCCCTGGCCGACTTCCTTGCGGCCGGCAAGATCGGCGCCGCGGGCATCGACGTGTTCGAGGACGAGCCCTGCACGCAAAGCCCGCTGCACGAGTTCCCCAACGCCATCCTCACGCCCCATCTGGGCGCTTACACCTACGAGGCGCAAAGGCGCGCGGGCGTGCAGATCGCCGATTACATCGCCGCCGGCCTTGAGGGCAGCGTCGTGCCCACCGCGCTCAACATGGCGCCCGTGCCGCCCGAGGTCATGGACGCCGTGGGCCCGTACGTGCCCGCTTGCCAGATGATGGGCAGCATGCTCGCCCAGCTGGGCGGGGAAGTGCCCAAGCGCTTGTCGCTCACTGCGTCCGGCAAGGCCGCTCCCGCCGATGCCACCATCCTTATGGCCGGCACCCTTCAGGGCCTGCTTTCCTACAAGAACCTGGCAACGGTGGTCACGCCCGTCAACGCCGAGGCCGTCGCCCGTCGCCACGGCATCCGCGTGGACACCGGCGCGCACGCATCCGCCGGCGCGTACTCCTCTTCGGTGACGGTCGTCGCCGATGGCCGCGAGATCGGCTGCACGCTTTCCGGCGAGGATCAGCACGTGCGCCTTATCTCGTTGCTCGGCTACAAGGTCGATATCGCCCCTGGTCCGCAGGCGCTTATCTTCCAGTATGAGGACCGCCCCGGCCGCGTGGGCACCATCGGTTCCATCCTTGGCGACGCTGGCATCAACATCACCACCATGCAGATCGTCAACGACCCCGAGGCAGGCCAGGCCATCGTCTACATGAACATCGAAGGCGAACTCGATGACAGCGTGCTGGCAAAGCTGCGCGAGAACCTCGAGGACCTGAAGAACCTCTGGTACGTGAAGCTGTAACCGAGCAACCGCATATTGCTATACGTCCGCCGCGTGAAATCGCGGCGGGCGTTTTTGCGTTCAGGAGGCCTACGCTTGCTCGGGTCTCGTCAACCGGGGACCTTCGCATTCCGACGGCAAAAGGGTTGCTTGCGTTTCATCCGATGATCGCGCCCTGCGATACGAGGGTGTGCTCCGGATGCTCCTACGTTTCGTATTTGCCCGATACCCCTTCGCGTTTCGACATGCAACTTCTCCTGCATTGCATCCTGCGCTAGCGCCCGATGCCGTAAAAGCGTTACCGTACGCTCGATTCGGTCAAGTTTTAACATGTGGGTAACTTGTTGAACGTGGTTTTAACTCGACTGTTGCGCTAGGTGTATTAGAATGATTCACGTTTTGTAAACAGAGCTGAAAGGAACGGAAATGACGCGCAAGATCGCAATTTTCGACACAACGCTGCGCGACGGCGAGCAATCGCCGGGCGCTTCCATGAACACCGAGGAAAAGCTTGTTGTGGCGCGTCAGCTGCTACGTTTGAACGTCGACGTCATCGAAGCAGGTTTCCCCATCTCCAGCCCCGGCGACTTCGAGAGCGTCCGCCGCATCGCCGAATTGGCTGGCGATGATGCCACCGTCGTCGGCTTGACCCGTGCCGTCGCTAAGGACATCGACCGTGCCGCGGAGGCGTTGAAGTACGCCAAACGTCCGCGTATCCACACGGGCATCGGCGTCAGCCCCAGCCATATCCATGACAAGCTCCGCATTACCGAGGACCAATGCATCGAGCGTGCGGTGGCTGCCGTCAAGCATGCGAAAAGCTATGTCGAGGACGTCCAGTTCTATGCCGAGGACGCCGGTCGTGCCGACTATGCGTTCCTGGCGAAGGTCATCCAGGCCGTCGTCGATGCCGGCGCAACCGTCGTGAACATCCCCGATACCACCGGTTACAGCCTGCCCGACGAGTTCGGCCGTCGCATCAGGTACCTCATGGAGAACGTTCGCGGCATCGAGAACGTCACCGTGTCGGTGCATTGCCACAACGACCTGGGCATGGCCACGGCCCTGTCGCTGGCGGGCGTTGAAAACGGCGCAACCCAGATCGAGTGCACCATCAACGGCCTGGGCGAGCGTGCGGGCAACACGGCCATGGAGGAAGTGGTCATGGGCATCAAGATGCACGGTCAGGAGCTTGACGCCCACACCGACATCAACACCCGCGAGTTCCTCAAGGCTTCCCGCCTGGTTTCGTCCATCACCGGCATCAATGTGCAGGTGAACAAGGCTATCGTCGGCGCCAACGCGTTCGCGCATTCCTCCGGCATCCATCAGGACGGCGTGCTGAAGAAGCGCGACACGTACGAGATCATCGATCCGGAAGAGGTCGGCGCCGGCAAGTCCCAGATCGTGCTCACCGCGCGTTCGGGCCATGCCGCGTTGAAGCATCGCCTGGAGGAGCTTGGCTACGAGCTTGACAAGGAGAAGCTCGACAAGATGTACGATGCCTTCCTTGATTTGGCGGACAAGAAGAAGGAGATCTACGACGAGGATCTCGAGTCGCTCATGAACGAGAGCCATCGCAACGAGGCTGCGCTGTATTCGCTGGAGTCCGTGCAGATCTCCTGCGGCTTCCCGCTCAAGCCCACGGCCACCGTCACCCTGCGCAATCCCGCTGACCAGGTTGTCACCGCATGCGATTTCGGCACCGGCCCCATCGATGCCGTTTACAAGGCTGTGAATAAGATCGTGCAGGTGGACAACGATCTGACCGAGTTCTCGGTGCAGGCCGTCACGCGCGGCATCGACGCTCTGGGCGAGGTCACCATCCGCGTGACCGCTCCCGACGGCGAGGTGTACACGGGCCGCGGCGCCGACGGCGACATCGTCGTGTCCTCCACCAAGGCTTACCTCAACGCGTTGAACCGTCTTCTGAACGACAAGGCGGAGCATACGAAATAGGGGGCAAACCATAATCCCCTAGCATGGAAAACGGCCTGCGAACGAATGGATCGCAGGCCGTTTTGGTTGAGAGGAGGTATGTAGGGCGAAACAAGCAGGTCATGCATATGTATGTCGCTCAGCGTTTTCTGCAGCGAATCGCATGGGATGCAGATTGCGAGATTCGCTGCGATTGTCTCACGCCGATCACAGCACGCGTCGCAGCTGTTGCTTTTTGATCTCGCTCTCAAGCGAGGAATGCACGATGTTCTGAAACGGCTTGATGTCTGCGGTGATATCGGCGCAAGTGGGGTCGCACACCTTATGCTGGAGATAGGACAAGATCGCCCCCGTATAGAATTCCGACAAGAATCGGACGTTTCCCTCCGACAGATAGCGGTTCGACAGGATGAAGCGGATATCCGCCGCCATCGCGGGGACGTACAAGCGGTACAGGTAGGCCTGCAGGCTGTCGGGCCCGCTCATGCGCAACGTTTTGGCATAGTATGAACGGCGGTACTGAAAGCATTCGGCAAGCATGTCGAAGAACACCGATCCGTCCAAGCTGCGCACGCCCACCTTCTTATGCACGTAATAGGGCAGGGAAGGGAAGGAATCGTCGCCCTCGGGCTCGAAGAGCAGGTCGTCGTCGGCGACATTGGCCTTCAACACATCGGCAAGATCGCGACGGAACACCCATCGGATCAGGTGCTCCTTGCTTTCGAAATGGTAGTAGAACGTTTTACGGTTCTTCCCGGATGCTGCGACGATGTCGGAAACCGAGATCTTCTCTATCGGCTGATGCTCTGCCAGCTCGATGAACGAGTTCCCCAAAAGCCCCATAGTGTCTAACGAACCCATGGTGTGCATCCTTTCCTCGAAGCAACCGTCAAAACGCCGATAGGCCTTTTATACGTTCTCTCTAGCTGGTTTGCAGTATACAACAGATGGACAACCGGCAACAAATGGGGGGATAAAGAAATAGCGTACCTCTGTGCGATGTTTCGAGTAAAAAACCTGCAGTATGCAGAATATGCCCAGGTCAGACAAATTATGAACGGAAGTTATCAGTTCACCCTCATTTCAATAGGTATTCGCTATGACAGGCAAAAATGGCCAAAAACCACTCAAAACCGGCATAGTGACCGGTTCCGGGTGTTTTGCAAGCGCGTATAGTTCAGCTCAAGGAAACCGGGCAAATCCCGGAGGTCCGGCAAAACTCGAGCCAAGGAGAGAAGATGGACTTCAATTTGACCGATGAGCAGCAGATGCTGCTCGAGAGCGTGGATGAGTTCTGCGAGCGCTACTTCACCGAGGACGTCGTGAAGAAGATGTACGAGGATCACGGCATGCCGCAGGAGATCGCCGAGGCTTATCGCGACGCTGGTTTCGGTTTGATGGGCATTCCCGAGGAGTACGGCGGAATCCCGATGGATCGCGTGACCATCGGCCTGATGATCGAGCGCCTGTATCAGAAGAGCGGCTGCATGCACATCCTGTATCAGAACTCCCTGTCCATGTTCGACATCATGGAGTTCGGTACCGAGGCTCAGAAGCAGGAGGCCATGGACCATTACATGGAGACCGGCTGGCCGATCGCTTCCCTCTCCATCTCCGAGCCCGGCGCCGGTTCCGACAACCGCTCCATGACCACGGTCGCCAAGAAGCAGGCTGACGGCACCTACAAGCTGTCCGGCCAGAAGACCTGGGTGACCATGGGCGAGAAGCTGCCTTACACCATCGTCGTCGCCAAGGACGAGGACCCCAGCCACGACAACGGCAACATGTCCCTGTGGTTCGTCAAGATGGACACCCCCGGCGTCTCCACCGCTCCGCTGCACAAGATCGGCCAGCAGTGCATCCCGTTCTGCGAGGTGTACCTGGACGACGTCGTCCTCACCGAGGATCAGCGCATGGGCGAGCCGGGCAAGGGCTTCATGATGCTCATGAAGAACTTCGAGGTCGAGCGTTCCTACATCGTCGCCGAGCAGGTTGGCCTGGCTCAGGCAGCTCTCGAGGACGCCGCCAAGTACGCTAACCAGCGCATCGCCTTCGGCAAGCCGATCACGCGCCTGCAGATGATCCAGGAGCTGCTCGCCGACATGGAGATCAAGGTCCAGAACACCCGCAACATGCTGTACAAGACGCTGTGGATGATGGACAACGATCAGCCTGTCCAGCTCGAGTCCGCCATGCTGAAGCGCTATGGCTGCAAGGCATGCTGGGAGGTTGCCGATTCCGCCCTGCAGATCTACGCCGGCCTGGGTTACACCACCGAGGTTCGCGTCGGCCGTCTGTGGGCCGACATGCGCGGCAACATGTTCGGCGGCGGCACCCATGAGGTCATGGCATACATCGCCGGCCGTCAGGTTGCCAAGAAGTACGCTGAATAAGCATCGCTCGTTTCGTCGGGGCGCCCGCGCAATCGGTTGTCGGCCGCCCCGTTTTCCCATCATGGCATAACGCTCGTTGCTAATGCGGGCTGTATGTATCGTTTAAGTCTTACGAAAGGACGGATTCCATGAGGATCGCAGTGGCTTTCAAGGCCGTTCCCGACGCCCAGGACGTTCAGGTTGCGGGCGACCGCACGCTGGACTTCTCCAAGGCGAAGCTGACCATCTCCGAGTACGACAAGAACGCCCTGGAGCTGGGCGCTCAGCTGGCCGATGAGGCCGTCGCCATCACCGTGGGCGGCAAGGATATCGACAACTCTAAGCTCAAGAAGGACGTCATGGCTCGCGGCATGGGCCATCTGTATATGGCCGCTGACGAGGCCCTGGCCGACCTGGACGCAGCCGCCACGGCTGCCGCCCTGGCCGACGTGTTGGCCAAGGCCGGCGACGTCGACGCCGTCATCTGCGGCGACGGTTCCGCCGACAACTACCTGCAGCAGGTCGACGTGCAGCTGGCCGAGAAGCTCGGCTGGCCTGTCGTGACCGCCGCCTGCAAGGTCGAGGTCAATGGCTCCACCGCCGTCGTCACCCGTGCCCTCGAGGATTGCACCGAGGTCGTCGAGGTCGAGCTGCCCGCCGTCATCTCCGTCACGCCCGACGTCGCCGAGCCGCGCATCCCGGGCATGAAGGACATCCTGGCCGCTGGCAAGAAGCCGATGGACGTCGCCGGTGCCGACAACGCCCCGGCCGCTGCTCTGACCACGGTCGAGTGCCTGGCTCCTGAGCAGGTTGCCCGTAAGCTGGAGATCGTCGACGCTGCCGACGACGGCGCCATCGAGAAGCTGGCTGCCGCTGTCAAGGCCGCTCTGTAATCGGAAAGGTGAGGTGTCTTATATGAAGGCATTGGTTATCGCTGAGCACGCAGACGTCGCCCGTGAGCTGGCTGGCGGTGCTCGTGAGCTGGGCGCCGACGAGGTGTCCCTGGTTTGCTTCGGCGGCGCCGTCGAGGGTGCTTCCGACAAGGTTCTGAACGTTGCCGTGCCGGCAGGCGCGCTGGTCGACGATGCCGCTTACGCGCTGGTCGACGCCGCCAACGCCGCCGACGTTGTCCTGGTCGAGGCTACCCGCCGCGGCAAGGTCATCGCCGGCCGCCTGGCTGCCAAGCTGGGCACCGCCGCTGCTGGCGCAACCGTCGAGCTGACCGCCGAGGGCGGCCGCGGCACGTACTTCGGCGGCGTCGCCGAGCGCGTGCAGAAGGCCGCTGGCGACAAGCAGGTCTACATCGTCGCCGCCGGCGTGTGCGATGCTTCCAAGGCCGCCGGTGCCGGCGCTGCCGAGGACGTCGCCTGGGTTGCTCCCGAGCGCGCTGCCAAGGTCACCGGCAACGTCGAGCGTCAGAAGACCGCTGCCGACCCGACCAAGGCCGACGTCGTCGTGTCCGCTGGCCGTGGCTTTGCCGCTGAGGAGGACCTGCAGAAGGCCCGTGACCTGGCTGACAAGCTGGGCGGCGCCATCGCTTGCTCCCGTCCTCTGACCGAGGGCGTCAACTGGCTGCCCACCGAGCTCTACGTCGGCGTTTCCGGTATCACCGTCACCCCGAAGCTCTACATCGCCGCCGGCATCTCCGGCCAGATGCAGCACATGGTCGGCGCTAACCGCTCCGCTACCGTCATCGCGGTGAACAAGGACAAGAACGCCCCGATCTTCAAGCAGTGCGACTTCGGCATCGTCGGCGATCTCAACGAGATCCTGCCTGCGCTGACCGCAGCTCTGTAACAGATTTGAAAGCCCGTCCTTCAAGGGCGGGCTTCTTCTCGATGC
>ERZ1034928.727-NODE-727-length-13948-cov-54.893975_pt1 | contig 13948 bp, 11 predicted proteins | sample MGYA00520627_ERZ1034928 | MGnify/ENA primary metagenome ERZ1034928 (study PRJEB33766, sample SAMN09781755) | gut metagenome | biome: gut microbiome | host: Homo sapiens | place: Madagascar | study: EMG produced TPA metagenomics assembly of the PRJNA485056 data... | reverse complement strand
TAGCGTAAAAGTCATTGCTCTCACGCTCCTTGTCCGTGTGGTTGGATGCTCCCAAGGTTACGAACGTACTCTTTCTATTTCCAGTCCAATCCTTCATAGCCTATTCTCCTAACATAGAGTTTACCATCCCTTTGATGGCTTCATCGGTCATGCTCTCTTTGATGGAGGAATCATTGCCAAACGATTTCATCAACATACCTATCCAAGGATTGTCACTCTCCATGGTGGATTGTATCTGCTCCTTGTAGGCGTCATAAAGCTCGCCCGATTTTTTTGAACTCCAAAAGAACCGTGCGCAACGCTTTTGTCACGTAATTATCCATCAGCAAGGGATTCTCCCTTGCCGATGAAAGTTTGGTAAGAAGTACTGCCAGTGCTTCATGTAATTGCTTCTTATTCTTCTTCATATATCTATTTTTTAAAGTTTCTAAACTAAGCGACTTAGAGTTCAAATTAATTATTGTACGACCAAGTATTGGTTGACTTGACATAAGATGCAATCTTGCTACCTTTGCTGTCAGTAGAATAGTCATAGACCTCGCAACCGACACTATTGAACTCTACAAGTTTTTTGCCAGTAATCCAACGTTCACCTTTGTATGTGATATTGGAACCAGATAGCCAATAGATACAGCTTCCAGATGTTCTTTTAGCGGATAGTGCTGACACGTGGGACTCGAATGTTCCAGTGTTTTTTGCATTACTCATTTTTAAATAAGTCAGTGCTGTCAAACCTCTTAAAGAAGATATGTCACCAGTAACATTAAGATTATCCAATGCCAAATTAGCCAATTTTGTCAAACCACTTAAAGAAGATATGTCACCAGTAACATTAAGATTATACAATTCCAAATTAGTCAGTGCTGTCAAACCACTTAAAGAAGATATGTCACCAGTAGTATTACTATATTGTATTCTCAAGTTAGACAGTAAATGGCTATATTTTAATTCATCTATATCATATAAAAAGTTGCAAGTTTCGCCCCAGTTACCTAACAATTTAATATTGTACTTACTTGTTATATATACAGTATAATCACCATCTAAGAAATATATTTCACGTTTGTTATCACTAGAAGAAGGTCTATACATGTTTTTAAAAACAAAGGAACTTGATGGATTTGATAAATCCTCTTTATCAGAGAGTTTGCTACTGCCATCTGCTGTAAATATATGGCAATTATCATCCGCTGTTCTTAACACAAGTCTTCTTTGGGTAGCAAGAGCGATGTTGTCAGTCTTCTTAACAGTAATCTTCAAAGCTCCAAAATATGGCAAATCACCACTAACCTTACCCTGTAATTTTGTTACTAAACATTTTTCCATAATTATATATTTTAATTGTTATACAATAGTTTCATATTCTTATAATCATATAATAAATTACCAATATGCCTTCCATGTGAATCTGAATGACAACCAACTCGGTGTAATGAAATATATTTATGTTCAGTATCTACTGCAAATATATCAAATAAATCATCACTATAAGTATCTTCGATTCTGTCAAAATCCCCAGTAAAGTCAAATTGTGGCAAGGAAGGTTGGCGAAGACATCCAGCGGTATCTATTACAATCTTTAGTTGTTTAGGATAACTACTGGATATTCCTATTGCATCTGAATGACAATGACCACACAGCCAACATATAAATTTACCTGCCCCATACTCATCATCATGGTCTGCCATGAATGCTTCTACCAAATCAGAATATTCTTTATCCTTGTTGGCTCCGTTATAAGAATTAATTGGTCTGTCTAGATTTGTGAATGTACAATCAACAAGGGTGTCTATTTTCGGGGGATGAATCATACATATTACATTAAATCCTTTTTGTCTTGAATCTTCCAATATATTCTTAAACCATTCTGCTTGCTCTCCTTTATCAACTGTATCACCATCAGGGAATGACTCTGAAGTATAGCTTTCCGTGTGTCCATCTGCATATTCCTTCTTACAACTTATTGCATCTTTCCAATGATATACATCCAGTGCTATTATTCTAATCTTTGCACTTTCATAATCTTTGTAGAAGTAGCATTTATTCTCGACAGAGTTTATTTTTGTTTCTGAAAGATATGGTTTAATAAACTTATCATAGCATTCTTTAGAAGAATAGGTTGGGACATTATAAGCTACTGTGTATTTTCTCACAATATTGCTTTGCTTGTCTTCCTCCGATAATTCATATTCTCTGCTCCCTCCAAACACCTCGTGATTACCCAAAGCATTCAATACACAACCTGCACCATTTTCTTTCCAAAATGAGAAATTATCTGCAAAGGAATGATTAGCATCACCTGCTGAGACAATATCATCAAGGTATTCTTTGTATTGGTTATAATACTTCATAATGCGTCCCAAACGTCTAGATACGCTATGAAGGTCAGCGAAATAAAGCAAAGTAAAGTTTGGCTTAATGTAAGTACCACTTTCTACTGTATGATATTTGAAATTAGCCAAAACTGGTTTTTCAGAACGAATTGGATATAATGAAAGTATATCCCCACCATTCCCCTCTAAATCAGCTATTTTATCAGACAATTCTCTGCTTTCAACAACTGTAGATATAATATTTTTCATTGTTGGTATAGATTCGCTTTCAATTTTAGGAACAACTTTAGTTCCATCTTTTCTAAGACCTTCAATTAGTTTACCATCTGCATCTTTCTTGACAGATATGAACTCTGGGTTATCTACAAATTCACAGGACATGCCTAGGGCTTTGATGTTACCACCAAATTCAGTATCTCCATTAAGTACTCTAGTTCCATCTTTTCTAAGACCTTCAATTAGTTTACCATCTGCATCTTTCTTGACAGATATGAACTCTGGGTTATCCTGCAAAGAGAAAACGTCAAGGAGTTCTTTGAGGTTGGTATCTATTGTATCAACCTTTTCCTGCAATGATGCAAGGTCTGATTTAAGCTGAGAGATAACTTGCTTCAAGGCATTGACAGCATGGATTTCACCAATGATTTGTCCGTCTCTTCTAAGACCAAGTACTACTTTATCGTCAGTAGTAACCCATGCAGCAAAGTATTCCTCATTCTGAATGACATGATACATTTCATTCAGAGGATAATATGGTTTGCCAGTTGCTCTGTAGAAACCAAACAGAATCTTATCATCTGAATCCACTATAGCTTTGAGGAACTCTTCGTTCTCAATTATTCTAAAGCACTCCTTTACTTCATCTTCAATTAGAGACTTGCCTTCTTCTTTGTCAACCTTACCTTCCTGCAAAGCAGTAATGCTTGCAGACAATTCTTTCTTGGCAGCATTAATAGCTTCAAGAATATCCGTCTTATCCTGCTGGCACTGGTTGATAATCTCTTGCAACTTGGCTCTGACAGGTGTAGGAATACCCTTGCCCCACTCAATGGAACCATCTATCTGGATTCCAAACAAGAAGTGGTCTTCTGCATCTACTATTGCCTTGATAAACTCAGGAGACTCAATCTCTCTGAATGGAAGAGCAAACTGGGAGACTACCTTATCCACTGAATCACCGAACTCTTGGGCAATATTCTCCTTGTCGAACTTCTTAGCAAGCTCGTCATCAACACGCTTATTGTCTGCCTTCTTAGCCAATGCCTCATTCACAGAACTCTGATCAGCCTTAAGATTCAAAGCATCATTCAAGGTCTTCTGGCTTACAACCTTATTGGTGCTCACGCCCAACTCCTGAGCCACTTCCAGCAAGGTTGTGTTTACCCAGTTGCTGCCATTCTCAGAATAGAGCACATTGATACCCTGGGGAACTACGAGATTATCAAAGTTTTTATACGTACCAGCTACGGTCGCAAAATAATACATTTTGGCACCAATAACCTTTGTAGGCACAGAGTCAAGACTAGCCACGCCCATATACGTAGCACCTCTTACGAGCTTAAACTTTTCTATGATATTCGTTATCAACTCGTCCCAATAGCTATCCCTCTCGGCATTTACACACCAAGTTCCTCTGTCTGCATTCCAGTAATGAGCCCAACCGTCTATCACCACAAAGTCACCGGCAACACCACCAGTAGGGAACTTTCGGTTCACCTCATAGATGCTGCCATATTCTCCCTTGTAGTGAGGATCTTCTTTATTAATATCGTTAGCCATAAAATATTATATTTGAGATAATTGGTTATACTTTTCTGCCAAATCGCTTTCCTTCTTACTTACCAGGAAGATGCTGATGGCACGATAGATAAGATATTTCTTGCATTCATCTGTCAAGGATAGGATGATCTTCTGGTCGGTCACTTCCTTTTCATGCCCAGTATCAGTAGAATACACATTCTCTAACTTTTGATAAGGGATATACGTGAACAGTTCAACCTCATGATCATATACAGCTCCAACAGGTGCATGGTTGGCATCATACCTTCCGGCAGTCCAGTACATCAGCACTCGCTTTCCTGAAGTTGGCGATGTGGTAATCATGCCCTTTGGCTTCTGGGGCGTTCCCCTGGTCCACCGGGAGGCTTGCATCTGAGCCTCCTTGCTGCCCGGTTCCATCAGCATAGTCAGCGTGCTTTGCCAACTTTTCAGTTTCAGTTCTACCAATCTCAGCCAATCTTCAGGAATTGTCAGGCATCCATGACCATCTGTAAACTGTGTCTGGATGGCATCATAATCCTGCTTGCCGCTTTCGTTCAGCGAAACTTCCACCCTTTTGGGGAGAATCATTTGCGCTGGTGCTTGCAGCAGAATCTGTTGAGCTGCCGCCTCAATGGCTTGCTTCATTTCCGTGTCTGAATCATCCGTAATGATGTCATTCACCTCATCATGGATTACTTCGTCCATAGCTATGCGCATTTCCTTCACAAGGTCACTCATAAGAACTTCCATAAGCAAGAAACCTATTAACTAAAAATTATAAACTAAAACTCAATCACCACACCCAGCTCTTTAGCCTTCTCCTTCACACTATCAGGTGATTTCAGTTTCCTTACATCTACCTTATAGGTCTTCTGGAGATAATTTTTTGCCTTGGTGATGTTCTCGAAATGAAGGGCATTCTCGTCCTTCACCTGCTCTTCTTTTTGTTGCTGAATCTGCACCTCTTCCGGCTGGCTCTCATCAATGATACGGCCTGCCTTCGTAAGAGGATGCTTTCTGATGCATTCTGCCACCTGCTTGCTATCCGTAATGTACGAATAGGCATCGTTGCCGCACCGCTCAAACTCAATGTTCTTGATCAGTCCGCTCGGCAGAGTCACCACAAAAATGAGCATGCTCTTAGCTACAAATCTATACATATCTATTTGTGTTTATGGTGAGAAGGGATAGTGAGACTGCATTAGCCTCAACTATCCCCTAGATTGATATATGTAGAAAACTATCAGTTTCCTATACGATGATTACGCTGCCTCCAGAATCTGCTCATCTGTAACGCCATCACCAGTGAAGACTGGTCGGGCTACACGCGCATGAGCATCAGGGAAGGTCAGTACCCAGCAGCTATACTCCTCCATCACAACACCTGCAGTGTTACGAATCAAGAGATCCTTAGCGTTAAACTCGTTTCTGCTCCATACACCGAATACGTATTTGTCAAGATAACGAGCATCCAGCAAGAACGCTCTACCATCCATACCCCAGGAGTTAAAAGCATCGTGACGATAAATCAGTATCTTTGTACCCATGCTCTCGAACTTCTCAAAATCAAGTTTCCATCCCTGATAATCCTTTTCGGTCTGTGTAATGATGCGCTTATTAGAACGAAGATTTGCAAATGCCTGATAGATCAAGTTATCAACGAAGAGAAGTTTGGTACGGCTAGAGTTACCAGCACCCTTCAATACAGCCGCGATAAATGCAGAAAGTTCCTTCTCGCTGATCACATACTCATATACTGTTTTTTCCTGCTCCACAGTTTCGCCATCGGAACCCCCTGGCTTAGGTACTTTTACCTTTGCCTTTACAATTTCACCATTCTCATCTTTCTTGACTGCCCAATGGCCAATCTGCAAGTCCTTGCCTGCTTCCCAGTAAATACCGCCCATGGTATAGGTCAAACCAACTTTCTCGCCACCATTCGACATGCTCTTTACACCGAACAGACCACTTCGCTCCTGGCCATAACGCATATCGTCCATAGCCATTTTTTCCTGTCGTGTGAAGTCCCATTTTACCTGAGTCTTACTCATGCGGTTGATAAGAGACTCCTCAACCTGCATGATAAATCGCTGGCAATACTGGAAGCTCTTATCTGGCATAGAGTAATAACTACCAGTTTCAACCTCTTTCTCGCCTGCGGCTCTTCCGAGGCGCATCAGAGTTGTACCTACCGGAATATTGTCTTCAAAGTCACGGTTGCCGCGCGAAGGGTTTTTCTTTCCGTTCAGAGCGTAGGCAATAGGGTTATTGTCATTATCATGGCTGATTACACGGAACTGAAGAGGAATCAAAGTACTCTTATTCGTACCTGTCTCATCATAGCCATAAATGCCATCTACCATAATAACATCACCATTATCGAAAGCTGCCGGATTCTCTACCACAAAGGTTACAGAGTTACCATTGGTCTGCTTATTAACCTGAGTAGTAAGTTTTGACATGATAGGCTTCTGACCGATAGAATAGTATTCTACTCGAACAGAATCAATAGGAGTCATCTTCTTGGATGCACGTAAAATCTGATCAATAGGACAGCTCTCCAACTTCATCTCTACGACTGTCGGGTTAACATGAGCTACATAGTAATCCCAGTTACCCATAGCTTCTTGCTGCTCCTGGCTACCACCCTGCCACTGAGGACCAGAGCCACCTACACCGGGACCATCCAAAGGACCTGTAGGGCCACCGCCACCTTCACCTGCCGGAATATTAGGAGGAGTTTCTGCCATAGCATAAGAGCTGCCACCACTCAGGATCATGACGACAATCGCCATCATGAATCCAAACCATTTCTTTAACTGTTTCATAATCTGTTAATTTTTGAACTATTAATTATTAATTATAAAATCTTAATTGAAACCTACATGCCAACCATCTTGCTGTACACCTGTTCCGTCCGGCTCTTCTCCTTTGGAAGTGCAGGAGCACCACCGCCACCATTGATGTTGATGTTCTTCTTGCCACCCTGTCTTCCATCGTGAAGCTGCTTCTGCTGGTCTATTTTCTCGTTCTTGCCACGCTTATAGCCTCGCTCCTCAGCATCAGCCACAGCCTTGTCAAAGTCCTTGATCTGGAAGAGGCGCAAGAAGTCTGCCTTCTTCAAGTCATACCGGGCAGCTCTCCATACGAATCCATCATCATCATGGTCTTCGCCATCCTCGCTACGCTTATACAACCACTCTATCAGGTCATTGATAGCCTCAGGCTTAATCTTGGCTTCCTTCATGGCTTCATCAAGTTCCTTATCCTCTTGCTCCATGTTGGCAGCAAGCGTCTCTTTGCCCTTGGCTAGCTTCTCACTCGCATCGAGTTTTTCCTTCTCGCTAGCCTTCAAGCGTTTCCTTGCCTCCTCGTCTCCAGAAATAGCTTCGATGTAGTCCTGACCCAGCTCGTCTATCAGGTAGTCGATAAGGTTAAAGTCGCCACCATCAGCATTTTTCTTTGTTACAAGACCTGTCACCAACCCAGGCGCATGAGGATTTTCTTTCAGCATATTGTTGAAGTCATCCATCTTTTTCTTGCTTTGGTCGTACTGGTCGTAATCGGTCGCAATTTGTTGAAAAACAGCCTCATCATCGTCCATATTCAGGTCGGGATAACGCTTCGCAAAACTCTCTCTGAAAGAATCTCGCTTCGATTTAACATTCTGATTCTCAATCGTTTCTTTTGCCATAAACGTTCATTTTTAATATTTGTGTGCTAAATTAAGGAAAATTTCGCATTACTTTGTGATAAGTTCTGCATCTTGATGAATTAATTTTGTTGGCATGAAACATCTAAATTCCATATCCGAAATTTACCTTAAAAGAGACCAGGAAATGTTACTGCTCTTTCGTAAGGCCAAGAGGATGGTAGAATATCCTACCACCATGGCTAAGATATGCGATTACATCGCCCAGATGCCTGCCTCTTGCTATTACCTTGCTGATAGCACTGCCTATCGGTATATATGCAAACGCATCAAGGGCGAAAAGCCTCTATTCGGAAAATACCAAGCCATGAAGGAAAAACTCTTCGAAGCCTTCTATCAGGACTTCCTGCGCCTCCGGCAGATGGATCAATATAAGAAATACAACACCAAGAATCTTGTGTATGTGTGCCTGGATCTCCCTGCGCCAAACCTGGGCATGGCTCCTCGCTACATACAGATGAAAATCAACCATCATTTCCGCAACAAGAAAACATCATTCATAACTCGATAAATCTCTTCTATTATGCGTACATTATATATAACACTCCTCATCATCCTCCTGATGGCCTTCATCATTCCGCTTCATGCCAACATGGCTGTATCGCCATCAGCCCCAACATACTCCCATTTCGTATATATGTTCGGTCATGCCAACTTAATCCATTGGGCAGTCAATTCCTGGTGCTTGTTGATGGTGCATCGTCAGTTCAGCTTCCATCGTCTGCTGGCTGCCTGGCTCTGCTCCGTATTGTTGTCGTTCATATACTATCCGGCATTACCTGTTTTAGGTGCATCCGTATTGATTTCCTTCTTCATGGGCTTCACTGCTCCCTGGCTCTACCGTAGAAAGCGCCTAGCCTTCTGCCAGATGCTCCTCCTCTTGCTTATAGGTTGCCTCCTCCCTCATATAGCTGGCATCTACCACCTCATCCTCTTCGCCCTAGGCTTCATCTACGACAAGGCAGAGAGTTTCATCCACAGAGCCAACACCCTAAAAATATAGGAGGCAAATCAAAATGTTCAAAGCAAGAACAGCATATCATAAAGTTCAAAGTTCAAATCTCAAAGTTCAAAGTTCAAAGTAAATAATGCCAGTAGCAAAGTCTTCATTAAAGGTACGACCTCAGCAGCAGATTTCCGATAAGAAGCTCAAAGAGCTTTTAGAGGAAGATAAGAGAAGGCTCACAAGCCTTCTCGCTAGCTATCGTCCCATTACTGGAGAGAATGCCCCTGGTCTTCGATTCGAGTGTGTCATTGAGGATTTCTTGAAGGGCAAGAAACTTTGGCTTCCGGTAGAAATGTTGAAGGAAAAGAAGTTTTGCGCCATCATCAAGTGCGGTTCTATCTCTGCCTTCTGCGAGAAGTACATGCCAGACCTCGACCAAGAGAAGGCACGCGATGCTGTCTTCCGTTATCTCATCCGTCTCCGTTGTAAGCATGATTTCTATTTCTTCGCCTACGCTTATGCCCGAATCAAGAATAAGGATGGTGGTGAGGATATACCTTTTCTTCTTCGTAATGCCCAGATCAAGCTAGCCAAGGTCTTCGAGCAGTTGCGACTTCACAGCCAGTATCACTATATCCGTGTCATTCTCTTGAAGTGCCGCCAATGGGGTGGTTCTACCCTCACCGACATCTACATGGCATGGCTGCAGATCTTCTGGAAGACCAACTGGAATAGTAACATCGTGGGTCACCAGTCTTCTTCTGCTACCCAGGTGTTCGATATGTACGAGAAGCTTATCAACGCTATCCCTACATGGCTCTTCTACGACATCGGTCAACCATTCAAGCCTGATACTCGCAAGTTGAAGACTTCTGGCACCATTCAGAACATCAAGTACCTCATCCCTCGTTCCTGCAAGATTCAGACTGGTTCGGCTCGTAACCCAGAGTCCTGTCGTTCCGGTGATGCTGCACTTGCGCATATTACCGAGGAAGCCTTCTTCCCGAATACTACTGAGTGGACCCCGGCAAAGGTTATCAAGGCTGCTTCTTCATCCATCCAGCCAGACCCTCTTACCTTCATTGTCCGAGAGTCCACCCCTAATGGTCGTGAAAACGAGTTCCATGATGCTTGGGTAGCTGCCAATTCCGTGGATAAGGATGGCAAGCCTCTGTCTGCTTACACGCCTGTCTTCGTGGCATGGTTCGAGATTGAGAAATATGTATTGCCATTCGCCTCCGAGGATGAGCGTGCCGATTTCATCATCTGGCTGTGGAAAAATCGCAATGACGAGCAAGGCCATGGTAAGTATTATTGGTGGCTCTTTGAGTGCAAGGGCGCATCCTTCGAGGGCATCCATTGGTACATCGAGAAGTCCAAGGAGTATGAGACTCTTGACGATATGCGCCAGGAGTTCCCTTCCGATGACGTGGAAGCCTTCCTCTTCTCCGGCACAACCGTCTTCGACCCTTACAAGTTGAAGGAAATGGAAGAGGACTGCAAGGGTATCGAGCCTATCATGGTGGGCGACATCGAAGGTGATTCCTACGATGCTGCCGATGATGCTTGCATGAACAATATCCGCTTCGTTGAGCGTTCCGGTGGACCTCTTAAGGTGTGGGCTGGACCCGACAACTCCGAGATTGTCAAGCATCGTTACATTGTAGCCTGCGATATTGGTGGATCACATAAAACCTCCGACTTCTCAGATATAGTAGTCTTCGACCGCTACGATGAAATCTACGGTGGCGTTCCAGAACTGGTAGCCGAATGGCATGGTCACTGCGATGCCGATCAGTTAGCCATGCGCTGTGCCCAGATAGCCCATTTCTATAATGATGCTTATCTGGTCATTGAGAACAATACCGCTTACTCACGCATGAACAATACCGAGGGCAACCAGTCAGAACTGTTCTTCCCTATCCTCCTCCCACTCTACGACAACCTGTATAGTGCTTCCCAGTCCAAGTTGAAGAAGGTGAAGAATATAGAGATGAAATGGGGATTCAACACCAACAAGAATACCAAGGTGGCAGTAGTAAAGACGATGGCAAGAATCATCCGTGATGGTGGCTATATGGAGCGAGAACTAGCAGCCATAGATGAATGCACCTATTTCCTCTATTACAAGCAAAACGACTGCTACGGTGCCATAGCCGGAAAGCATGATGACCGAGTGATGGCTAGAGCCATTGCCCTCTACGTAGAAAAGGACATGCCTGCCCCGGAAATCATCCCATTCCGTTCCAAGTCCGATATTGAGCGAGAACGCCTCCGCAACCGCCCTCCAGTAGTAGCCGAGTTAGCCGGAATAGGTGGCAGCTAAATAGGTAGCAGCTAAGATAGGGAGCAGCTAAGATAGGTAGCAGCTAAGATAGGCTTCCCCTCAGGTCTCTCCCGGCTCTCCTCTAAGGCTAGCCCGGTGTCCCCCTCAGGTCTCCGTCCCCCTCTAGCCTCCGTTCCAGGCGATTCCATCGCCTGGTCCCAATAAGTAACAATTAAAATCAAGAAAAAATGAAAAAAGTTTATCAAAATCATCTTCGCAAGATGCTGATAGCCATCTACCAGCCAGTAATCACTCGTTTCGAGCTTCTCCGCTCCACTCGCATGTGGCAGAAAGGCGTAAAAGCCACCCTAGCCAAGTACCAGGAAGGAGGCGCTCCACGCTTCTACATGCTCTACGACCAGTCCCACAAGGATTGGGCTATCATGACCTACGATCCTAACAGAAAGGATATGCTCGCATATCGAAGATTAGTCCAGCTTGGCAAATGGAAGGCAACACGCTACTTTAAAAACGTAGAAGACATCAAGGCTGCCTCCTACTACTACACCCCATCCAAGTGGGGAGCAATCGGCTGCGATGCCGACAACAAGGTCAGAGCCAAGAAGTTGAAGCAATGGCAAGAGTATTACATGTACCGTGTTTCCGTCCCGATGGAAAAGCTACGCTCCTACAAGAAGAAACATGGAATCTCTTAACCCTACACAAACAAAAGGAAGAGAAAGCCATCACGGTTTCCTCTTCCTCAACCTTTTTACCTTTAAACTAAAAAACCTAACAATTTACTAACTAAAAAACTTAAAGTCTATATACATGAACCTAATAACCTTATAATTTTTATGTAGCTGTAGATGCCGATGGCAAAGCAGCCAAATCATTTGTACTACCGTTTCCATCTTTCAGATGTGCTGCTGGCGTACCAGTCTGCTGTTGCCCAGCTCCGGCAGTAGGCATTTCGCCATTTGCTTGCTGTTGCGCTTGCATGGCTTCTAGCTTCTCCAACTGCTCCTTGAAGTACTTCTTCATTCTGTTCGTACCAGGGAATTGTCCTACGGTCAGCATCGTATATGGGTCCATCTTACCGCTGGTCATGAAGTTCCAAGCCATATCGTTGTTCGTGGCCCTGATGATTGGGCTGTAAGCATCCAGGTCGATGGCTACGTCCAGATCCATATCCCTCATGGTCTCCGGATTGAAATGTATCTCGAAGTCATCCCCGGTCAGTTTCACACTGTCCGATGCGGTACAGAACTCCTGAATCAGGTACAGCTTCTTCTTGGCGATTCTCACCTTGTAGTTATTGAAACTCTCCACGAAGTCCTGAATGGTGGTAGATGATGCCTCTCTCTCCAGCTGATACTGCTTACCGCTGGTGTTGCGATGCTGTCCCTGCAGAGCACCCTGCACGCCTGTACCCTCTCCTGCCATGGTCTTGGCAAAGTTCACCATGAAGTCTACTCCTGCCGGAATACTCTTGTTGACCAAAGTCTGCGGTGGCTTACCTCCATTCTTGGAGTTCCACAAAATGATACTATCCGTCTTGGTATAGTTCACCTGCATTTCATCGATGCTCTGTTTCTCGCTCAATGCGTTCTCATCCACAAGCATCGTACCCTTGGCACCATTCGCCACGATGAAGTTGATCATCATCATATAATGGTTCAAAGTGCGCTGATTGTTCTCGGCACGCATTGTAAAACTTCTTACCTCGCCATTCAGGCAAGGATATGCCACGAAGGTATATGGCATGATGGAAGTTCTGAAACCGTCTCTCAGCACATAGTAGGGCGATTCCCTCGCATCCAGCAGATAGCCATTCGGTGTAAGGTATCTTCTGAACCAATAGGTCTCAGCCTCAGCCTTCATTTCGATGGTCTTCAACTCCGATGGGTCCACATAATAGATAGGCTCACCGTTCTCGTCAAGTAATGGCAGACCGTTCTCGTCCTTCATGATGTTGGCTTCCTCCAGCTTCCGCTTCTTCTCCTCATAGTAGGCTCGTTGGTCGGGAGAGGCATAGCCACATGTCCCGGCATCCCAATCATGCACCCAGATGGCTGGTCTGGTCTCTTTCGTCCATATCTCCAATACCCTGTACTTGCCGATTACTGAAGAATGAGTGAAATCGTCTATCCCGGCATACTGCGCTTCACCGTTTGGGTGATAAGTCTGCTCAGGAGCGAAATGATGTTGTGTCTGCAGATATATCTCGCTCAGCTTGTCCACCTCAGCCTTACTTCCATCCGTGAAGGTGGCGATAATCTCTCGCCAAGTCAGATCATGAGCCTCAGCGATAAATTCCACATCGCTCAGGTCATACTTGAAGAAAGGTGGCAAGGCAATTTTGAAGATGTCCACCATATAGTCAAAGATGCCATTCTTGCCATCCTTTCTGCCATAGTAGGTTTTCATGCCCACAAAGGCGAAAACACAGAAGGCATAGAACATCCTTGCATCCAGCTCCTGCCTGTCGTTCAAGTTGTCGTTCTGCCGAAGATACTCATTGAAGAAACTGATATAGTCCTCCTCGTTGGGGTCTACGGCACTGCAAGAGGCTGTACTGCGTTGCTGGCGCACAAGTCCTACGAGAGAAAGCAGCTTGTCGCCTATCACGTCATATTCCAGTATAGGCATACCTTTCAGTTCCATATACTGCCGGATGGTAATCTTTCTTCCGTTCCATTCTATCAGCTCTTCCAACTGTCTTCCCATCACGAAGTCCTGTGCTCGCTTCCACTTCTTTCTCAGCTCTGCGCCATCATAGAAATATTTACAAGCCCATTCTATCAGCCGAAGGTTGCTGTCTGTCTGGGCAAACCGCTCACGGCTCACTCCCTCTAGGGAGTCAGGTCCAGGTTCGGCATAGTTCGAAATATCATTTATAACACGATTATCTGGCATAATTCTTAATT
>ERZ1034928.726-NODE-726-length-13968-cov-4.746712_pt1 | contig 13968 bp, 13 predicted proteins | sample MGYA00520627_ERZ1034928 | MGnify/ENA primary metagenome ERZ1034928 (study PRJEB33766, sample SAMN09781755) | gut metagenome | biome: gut microbiome | host: Homo sapiens | place: Madagascar | study: EMG produced TPA metagenomics assembly of the PRJNA485056 data set... | reverse complement strand
ATATGGACGCATAGCAACAATGTATTTTACAATCAAAAATGCTGCAATAATCAGTGCCGCAGCAATGCCGCATGTCCGCAACATTTTTTTCTGTTTTGCTTTCATCAGAAAATCCCCCCTTTGTATTGTAATTATGCCAGATTTACGTCTGGGGCAACCCCAAGAATAAATCCCCGTGCATTTGATGCCGCATAAATATCATTTTGAAAAGATTATTACAAGAGAATAATTATTATTTTTAATAAATTTTTTCTTGCATCGTGTTTTTATTTTGTGTCGCGCGAATTTATTCTTTACATTTATAAAAAATTCCGTAATAATGCTGTGACCCAAACGGGGAAACGGTCTAACACAGAAAGAAATGAAAATGTTAAATTTGAAAAAATTTTTATAAATCGCGTGCGACCATCAGTTTTAACGACGGACGCACTTTTCTGCGTCCGTTTTTTATAACATTACACGAAAAGGGAAAAAGACAATGTCAGAAAACACAACAATTTCAACCAATGAATTACAGGCGCGCCTGCAAAAGGCGGAAAATATTCGCGCCCGCGATGGCGTTGTGTGGAAAGACAAATTTGACCGTACGCATACCATTGCTGATGCACGCAATTTGGCAGATGGCACGGCGGTAAAACTGGCAGGGCGTGTTACAGCGTTGCGTTGGTTGGGCAAATTGATGTTTGGCCGTATCTATGATATCGCTGGTGAAATTCAGTTTTCTATGTCCCGCGAAGAATTGGGCGAAGAACAATACAAGTTTATGAAGGCCAACGTTGACTTGGGTGACTTTGTTGGGATAGAGGGTGAATTGTATCACACAACAGCGGGTGAATTGACCGTTCGTGTTGCAAAGTACACAATCTTGTCCAAGGCATTGCGCCCATTGCCGGAAAAGTTTCATGGTCTGACTGATACAGAAACCCGTTATCGCCAGCGTTATCTGGATGTGATTTCAAATCCTGAAACCCGTAATACCCTGTTGGGGCGGTTCAAGATGACCCAGTATTGGCGTGAATTTATGAACAACAACGGATTTCTGGAAATTGAAACACCAATTATGCAGAATGTTGCCTCTGGCGCGGCGGCACGTCCGTTCTTGACCCATCACAACGCGTTGGATGCAGATTTTCAGTTGCGTATTTCCCCAGAATTATTCTTGAAGTTGGCAAATTGCGCCGGTTTTGACCGTGTGTACGAAGTTGCCAAGGATTTCCGTAACGAGGGTATGGATGCCATGCACCTGCAAGAATTTACAATGGTGGAATGGTACGCGGCATATTGGGATTGGAAACGTAATCTGAAATTCACGTGGGAATTGATTCAGAACCTGATTCAGCGTTGCCGTGGCACATTGCAAATTTCATATCAGGGCACAGAACTGGATTTCAGTAAATATGAAATGATGGATTACACCGCCCGTATGAATGAATTGTTTGGGTGTAATATTTTGGATTTTGATAACGTTGACACATTGCGCAAACAACTGGTTGACCAAGGTATGTTCCCTGCGGGTGAATTGGACGATTTGAAATCTATACCAACATTGGTTGATTACGTCTATAAACGCAAGATTCGCGACAGTATTGTCCAGCCAACGTTCCTATACAACTATCCAACATACATGGTACCATTGGCACGTCACAGCGATGCAGACGACCGTTGCTTGGATATGTTCCAGTTGCTGGTATGCGGCGCAGAATTGTGCAAGGGCTATTCAGAACTGGTAAATCCAATCCAACAGTTGGCGGCATTTGAACAACAGGCCAAAAATATCGCTGATGGTGACGAAGAAGCATTTAATCCGGACAATGATTATGTCCGTGCAATGGAACATGGTTTCCCACCGATTTCTGGTGTGGGTGTTGGCGTTGACCGTTTGGCCAGCATTATCTTTGACCAGCCAACGCTGCGTGATGTAATTCTGTTCCCTATAATGAAGTAATGGAGATATAAAACAATGATAGCCCCGTATCCAGAAAACTATATTGTTGATATGGTTGCGGATCATGACAGAAAAAATCTGGACGCAATCGAGGCAGCGCGTGCTGCTGGGCGTATAAATGACGAGGCCGCCGCATATCTGTCCCGCCTGTATTCGGACAGTTTGAAATGGTATCGCGAAGTATTTTATTTTTTGGGCAAATGTTTTGGTGCCCCAAAAGCGCCCGTGACGCGTTATAACTATGCCACTGACAGTGCGATTGATGAACCATTGCGCATCGCAGACATCCATCCATTGTCGCCATATATCGTGCATCATCGTCTGGATGCCGACCCAATGCGAAATCAGTTCTTTTCCAGCGAGGCCGGACATAAAATTGACTTGGCGGTGTCGTCCATTGTGACGGTAATTGTTGGCGCGCAGAAAAATATTGATCGTGCCTTGGACAAGATTGTGGGCAAATACTATGCCATGTACGTGGACGAGGTTGCCAACACTGTCCATGATGTAATTGCCGCGCACGAGCGCGTGGCATCTGCCAATGCAATCGCAAAAAAGATTCGCGAAAAATTATCTGAACGCTATATTTCCACGCCATCTGAAACAGTTCTGTCTATTATTGGTTCGGGACACGAACAAATCGCAGTGGAATTGGTGCGTGCGCTGGATAAAATTCAGCCGCCACGTCTGCGCTTGCAGGACGTGTGGCGCGTCAAATGTTTGTTTGATTTAATCCCGCAGGCCCGTACGTTTATCGAACGCGTGCGTGCAATGATGCCAGAACGTATTTTGTCTGTGCGTGATAATTTCTATGATATGGACAATCCGCGTAATTACCGCGACGCCAAACTGATTATTGATATCGGCAAAGATGGTTTTGTCGTACCAATGGAAATCATATGTCAGGTTCGTACATTCTTTGAATACGAACGCAAAACGCATGAACATTACGAGGTGGCGCGTAAAAAGGCATGCAAGACCAGCCAGAACATTGAACGTCGCTTGGCGGATTTTATGGAAGGTGGCGCAAAAGAATATAATCTGATGATATGTGACTGTTTGGAAAGTTTGTTTGACCGCGTGGGGTGGAATATCTTGTACGGCCAGGGCAACAATGTTATGTTATTCGAAGGGTTCCCGAAAAAATGCACACTGTATTATCCGCCACGTGTGGTTGAACGCATCATGGGCAAATTGGAAGACGCCATTGAAAACGAAGTGTTTCATATTACAGATGCGCCAACAAAATTGACACAGGCCCAAGAATCAGAAATTTTCCGCTTTATGGCGAATTTCGTCTTGGTCGCGGCAATGCCGTACGGTCATCGTGGCTGGTCTGTGCCGGTTGACACGTTATCGGGACGTCTGTTTAACTTTGTCATGACAGAGGTTCAGCGTTACTACAAGAAAGACGGCAAATAATAAAAAATAGGGCGGGGCAATATACCCCGCTTTATTTGTTTCCGGCGCGCAATTATATCATATTTTTTCCTAAATCCATAGGAAAGTTATTTTCTTGCATTACGCCACCAAATTCGTCAAAATTATCACAGGTTCAGCGTAAGAGTTGCACAGAACCATAACAAGCATAACAAAGGACTTAGATTATGCGTCAAGGTAAAGTAAAATGGTATAACGGCAAAAAATGCTTTGGTTTCATTACACCAGATGCGCCAAACGCGGACGGCAACACAGATGATGTATTTGTTCATTCCAGTGCGTTAAAGGCCGCAGGCATCAGATTCTTGAATGAAAACGATATCGTTGAATTCGAAGAAGAAGTTCGTAATGGTAAATTGTCTGTCACCGAATTGAAATTGATTCAACGTGATGAAGAATCAGCGCGCAGATTCCACGAACGTCGTGCGGAACATCGTCGCGCAACCGAAGACCGCAAACAGCGCGAGGAAAAAACAACCCGCCGCGGTTTTGCGTTCTGGAAAAAATCTTAAAAAAACGGGGCATCGCCCCGTTTTTTATTAGAGCATAGATAATAGATATTGTGCGCAATCGGCGCATTCGTATGTGTCGCCTGCGGACTGCGTCCTTGTCGCATCCTGCGTTTCGCTTGGATTCATTGCGAGCGCAGCGCAAATATTTATCGTCGTCATCGGTGTGGACGGATTTTCGTGGTTGTTTTTTTCCCTGTTTGCACTACAATAACATTGAACAATAACAAAAGGATTAAATCATGTGGACAGCAGTTGCAATCGTTGCAGTATTAGTTTTGTATTTTATCGCCGTGTATAACGGTCTGATTGCGCGCAAAAATCAGGCGCGCGAGGCATTTGCCACCATCGATACACAGTTAAAGCGTCGCTATGATTTGATTCCTAATCTGGTTGAAACGGTACGTGGTGCGGCCAAGCACGAACGTGAAACATTGGACGCGGTTATTGCGGCGCGTAATTCGGCCATGAATGCAACCGGTGATGCGCGCGTGGCTGCGGAAAATCAGTTATCCCAGACATTGAAGAGCATCTTTGCGTTGTCGGAAAACTATCCAACATTGCGCGCAAATGAAAACTTTCTGGAATTACAGCGTGAATTGTCCGACACGGAAAACAAAATTCAGGCATCACGCCAGTTCTATAACACCGTGGTCATGGCATTGAATACCCAAATTGACCAGTTCCCGTCAAACATCGTCGCACGCGCGTTTGGCATTACGCACGAACAGTTGTTTGCGGCGGACGATGCGTCACGTGCCAACCCAACGGTAAAATTCTGATGCAATATTTTACTCTGCATACCCATTCAATCGGTTTCGACGGTAAAAACACGCCCGCCCAAATTGGGCGGTATTTTGACCGTGCCGAGTGTTTCGCTACATCGTGCGACGTGAAAAATCGACTGAATGTTCAGAAAATACTTGATTTCCGAACAAAAATACACTAAGATACCACCCGCTGGACAATCAGAACTGATTACTGCGACGATGGTTTTGGCATCGCACGCGATAAGGAATCTGTGAAACATCTGGCACCTAAAAACCAAAAAACAAAGGATAAAATTATGGCAAGAGCAGGCGCGAAACGCAGCACTCGTAAATTGAAAATCGCCCGCAGTTTGGGCGTGAACCTGTGGGGTCAGGCAAAATCTCCATTTAACAAACGTAAATACAAACCTGGTCAGCATGGGCCAACATCTCGTGGTGGCAATTCGTCTGATTACGCAAAACAGATGCGTGCAAAACAGACATTAAAGGGTTATTATGGTAACATCGGCGAAAAGAAGTTCCGTGCATATTATTTGGAAGCTAATAATATGAAGGGCGACACACCAGATAACTTGATTGGTTTGCTGGAACGCCGTTTGGACGCCGTTGTATATCGTGCAAAATTGGCACCAACCGTGTTCTCGTCACGCCAGTTAATCAGCCACGGTCACGTCTATGTCAATGGCAAACGCGTTAAAATCGCATCTTATCAGGTTAACCCTGGCGATGTTATCACCGTCAGCGAAAAAGCAAAACAGATGCCATTGGTTGTTTTGGCACTGGAATCTGCAGAACGTAATTGGCCAGATTACATCAACGTGGACAGCGCGAATTTCACAGCGACATTTGCACGTGTTCCATCGTTCCAAGATGTTCCATACCCAGTTCAGATGTTCCCAGAATTGGTTGTCGAATTTTATTCTCGTTAAAGAAAATAAAAATCGAAATAATTATAAAAAACGCGCTGTGTCAGCGCGTTTTTTTGTTGTGATGTAACAATCAATAAAAGCAGTTGTTGGTAAACTCCATCTCGCCCGTTGGGTCATAATATGTCCCTGTTGGCAAAATGCACTCGTTTATAACCTCTGAACCAGAACTGCGGGTTGTGCCAACAGCGGGGTGTGTGCATGCCTTGTCTGTATAAACGTTTGGCACGGTTGGACATCTGACGCAATCTGAACCACTGCGGTAATAACCGACATTGCACGAATAGCCATTGCCATTTCCACCCATACATGTGGCGTTGTCAGGACATTTGGTGCACCCTTTTGGGCCACTGCTGGACATGCTGGCACTGCCATAATACCCAGCAACACACCGCAGAGAAATGCTTCTGGTACATGTCCCCGCACAAGAACAGGTCGCAGTCACCTTTTTCTCGTAACCTGGATAGCTGCTGCCGTATGCGCTCCATGTTGTATCGCTGGTACAGTTGCTGCATGTTTTACAACATGTTTTCAATGTGTTTGATTTACAAAATGGGCCAGTGGTACTGGAGGTATTAGTCAGTGTATAGCCGCTCTGACAGGTTGCGCATTCTGTAATATAATCGCAACCCTTGACAGATGAATTACAGTGATAAAATTTTTTGAGTGTACTACAATTACGTCCCGTTGTTTGGTCGGGTTGTGATGTATAACCTGATGGCAAACTGGTATATGTGTATGAACACGTATAATTTCCCGCCAATGTATTTCCAACCATAAATATCAGGCCTGCGAACACCGGCAGTAATGACATTTTTCTCATCTTTGTTTTTTTTCCTCCTCTTGTGCGCTTGCAGCGATGCAACAAAAAACCACCGGATTTATTTCAGGTGGTTGGAGGTTAGAAACTATAATAAGGAATAGTGTTGTTTATTCAATATATTCACAACCCTCCAACCGCACTGGTCGGAGTTTTTTTCGTCCACACATTTGCATGCGTTCGGACGCCTTATTTACGGGTTTCTACACCCCAATACAAAAACACTTTGTATCAATGCCAATCTTATAAGAAAACATCACTTGTGGCAACAACATTTTTATGTGCATCTGTTGCGTAATGTTGATTTTTTATTATAAATGTTATAACATACAAACCGATAAAACATCAGAGAGTGATTACTATGTCCAAAGATATTATTTTAACAGGTATTCGTCCGACTGGTCCGCTGCATATTGGCCACATGGTTGGCGCGTTGATGCCGAATATTGCAATCCAGAATGCCGGCGGGTATGAAAAAATGTACGCCATGATTGCCGACGCCCAAGGGCTGACAGATAATTTTGACAATCCGACGCGGGTTCGTGAAAACGTGATGGAAATTACACTGGATATGTTGGCGGCGGGTTATGACCCGACAAAAACAACCATGTTCATTCAGTCAGAGGTTTCAGAACTGACCGAATTGACGTTCTATTATATGAATTTGGTGACGGTGGCGCGCCTGCAACGCAACCCAACGGTAAAAACCGAAATCGCGCAAAAGGAAAAGTTTAACGGCGGTGTGCCGGTCGGATTCTTTACGTACCCGATATCACAGGCGGCAGACATCACGGCGTTTGGCGCAAACATCGTCCCCGTTGGCGAAGACCAGTTGCCAATGTTGGAACAGGCATCTGAAATCGTGCACAAATTTAACAGCGTTTATGGCGATACATTGACCATGCCTCGCGCGGTTGTTCCGCAATCTAAATCGGCGGCGCGTCTGCCTGGGACGGACGGCAATGCGAAAATGAGCAAGAGTTTGAACAACGGTATTTACCTGAAAGATTCCGCAGATGAAATCGCGGCCAAGGTTAAAACGATGTTCACCGATCCAAACCATATTCGCGTCACAGACCCCGGTAACACCACGGACAATCCGGTATTCATTTACCTGTCGGTGTTTGCGCGTCCAGAACATTTTGCGGCATTTTTGCCAGAATACGCGAACTATGCCGAATTGGCGGCGCACTATGAACGCGGCGGATTGGGCGATGTAAAGGTTAAAAAGTTCCTGAACGAAGTAATGCAGGAAACATTGCGCCCAATTCGTGAACGTCGCGAGGCATTGGCGCGCGACCCCGCATCGGTGATGGAAATCTTGCGTCGTGGCACAATGGATGCGCGCGCGGCGGCGGCTGAAACCGTCAAACGGGTCAAGGCCGCAATGAAACTGAACTATTTTGACTAGATAAAACACAGCAAGGGAGAGAAATATGAAAAAATCATTCGTCTGGGTGGGCAGTGTAATCGGCACAGGTGCGGTACTGGCATTGGTGTTTGGCTGGCTGGAACAGCCACGCGATGTTCGTACTGTGTCGGTATCGGGCGAATGCCTGACTACCGCGCCCAAGGACAGAACGGCAATCACATTGCGCGTGACAACGTTGGACACGTCTGCGGCGGTTTCTATGAAACAGGCCACGGCGAAAGTTGCCGAAATCACAGAATACCTGAAAAAGCAAGATGTCCAGATGCAGACCACCGATTTCAATTCGTATGAAAAGACCGAATGGAATCGCGAATTGCAAAAATCTGAAACGCTGGGCATTGAAACGTCCATCGCGGTCGAGGTTTCAGCCGACAATATTGACACAATTGAAAAAATCTTGACCCAATTTGCGGGCCAGAAAAACGTGTATTCTGAAAACCTGCGCATGTACACCAGCAGCGAAACCATGAAACCAATTATGGAAAAATGCTTGGGCACAGCGGTTGAAAATGCGCGCACGCGTGCGGACGCATTGGCGGCGGGCGATCGGCGTCATGCGGGCAAAATGCTGGCCGTGTCGTATGACACCGCTACGCGTGGAATGTACCAGCCATTGGCGTCTAATTTCTTGCGCGCCAGCGCAAAAATGGAAACTGCGGACGCCGGCGCGTATGTTGGCGGCGGCTTGGTAACCAAGGATACTGAGGTTTCGGTCACTGTAACCGCAACATTTGAAATCAGGTAATATATTTAACATGGTTGTCGCGTTATGCCCCATTGTCATTGCGAGCGTAGCGCGGCAATCCAGTAAATAAAACTGTTCGCCACGGCGGATACGAATTTATGCATGAACGAAATCGTTGCTGAATTTATAGAATATTTAACGAATACGAAAAATTATTCGTCGCATACCGCCACGGCATACGAAACGGACATTTGCGATTTTATAAAATTCTGGGATAATTATGCGGGTGGCACGGCGACGCTGGCCGATATGGCGCGCGCCGACACATTGTGCTTTCGCGCGTGGTTGGCGGACAGGGCGCGTCGAAATCTGGCGCACAAGTCCACGGCACGTGCGTTGTCATCGTTGCGCGGTTTCTATAAATTTTTAGCAAAAAAACACAGTATCAAAAACGATGCAATAGGATTGATTTCTTCGCCCAAGGTTCCGCGCAAGTTATCCAAAGCAATCGAAGTCACCGATGTTGAAAATATGCATGACGCCATTCGTAATATTGACGACACAGAACCATGGATTGCCGCCCGCGATTGGGCACTGGTGGTGCTGATATTCGGCTGTGGCCTGCGTATATCAGAGGCGTTATCGTTGACCAATTCTGACGTTCGCACGCACCCCGACACATTGCGTATAATGGGCAAGGGGGCCAAGGAACGCATCGTTCCCGTATTGCCCGCCGTATGGGACGCGATTGATAAATATATTGCGGTGCGTCCATTTGGAAATTCGCCCGACGACCCATTGTTTCGCAGTGTGCGTGGCCTGCCGATGTCGCCCCGTATGGCGGAAAAGGTTATAGAGCGCGTCCGTAAATATTTACAGTTGCCGGACTATGTAACGCCGCACGCGTTGCGCCATACATTTGCAACGGCATTGCTGGCGGGTGGGGCGGATTTGCGCAGTTTGCAAGAATTATTGGGACACGCGTCATTATCCACAACGCAATTGTATACCAAGGTAAATATGGCCGAAATCACCAATATTTATAACCACGCCCACCCATTGGCAGATAAATAGAGCATAGATAATAGATATTGTGCGCCATCGGCGCACAAACTTTTCCACTTGTTTTTATTTTATAAACTTCATATAATCCTAATGTTGTTGGGCGTTCCAACAATGGGGTGTGAGAACCTCTGCTTACGCATTACAGTGTTGAAAACGCACGCGAATTGTGGCGTCTTTTAACCGTTGTAATGACAAATCAACTCCTGATTTCGGTCAGGAGGGTTCGTGAAGTATACAAATACACGACACAATTCGTAAGATTGTTCTCAACCTCCTGACCACCTGTGAAAACCGGTGGTTTTTCATTGGTCCAATAATCTGTGGGGGAGAACATACATGAAAAAAATCGTTTTAGTTGCATATATCGCAATCGCCACATTGTTTTGTGCGCAGGATGCAACTGCGTTGACAGCAGAAAATTCCAGCACTTGTATATTTGACGACATGGGATATTCATATACGGGCGATATTTCAAATTCGGTGTCATCAAATTGTGCAACGCGTCGCTATTACAGATTAAGAAATACTCAAACAGGAGAGACGTACGGCGTATGGCAGGAATGTATAGAATGCGATTCCAGTCATTATTTATTAGATACGCAATCATATATGGCGCATAACCCGTGTGGAAAGATTAGTTTTTATGGCACATGCCAGGCCAAAAATACGTGTTCGCCATCGGTCAGTGTTGTGCCACCATCAAGCATCACAGGGTGCGCATCCGCCATAAAAATAACATTTGGTGGTTCAACGGTTTATTCGTGCAATACGTGTAATTCTGGCTATACCAAAACATCAGAAACCGTCAGCGACCAACAGTGTACAAATACAACAACGCGATATTATTGTTCTGCGCCGGCATGCACAGCAGTTACGGTATCAACATATTCAACACCAACAATGACGGGGTGCAAGACACAGTACAAGAAATCATTTGGTGGACAGGTATATGATACGTGTGGCGAATGCCAGATGGGGTATTATTTGGACAACCCAAATGCGACGACAATATCGTCACCGCAATGCAGTAATACGGTAAAATCCATAGGGTGTACTGGTTCTTGTACGGGCGATGGCACAACTGGGTGGTCGTGCACAGGCGAAGCAATGGGAAATTGGTGCACGTGGCGGCATCGTGTGGTTGTGAACGGTCAATGCCAAGGCGAAGATTATTTCACTTGTGCCGAAGGGTATTATGGCAAAGCCCCCAGCGGATGTGTAAAATGTCCAGAAAACCCAGGCGGCAGCACCCCACGTATATTGCAGAGTTATGAAGCATACCCGTGGGTGATAAAGTCATATAAGGGGCACGCAATAGATAATACGACAATAGAAGATTGTTCTGTTACATCTGGCAAAGATGCCAGCGGGAAATACGAATGGGGCAGCGGTTCGTCATCAATACATTGTGGCTATACATACAGTAATTAAAAGTATATAATTTGAACGTTTAGAAAAAAACGGGGCGGGGCCCCGTTTTTTATTTCAGCACAAAGTGCACACTGTATTGCGGTTTTTTGTCCGCACCCAATGCCGCACGTACAACCTTGTTCGATGCAACCTGAACCGCACGGGTCAGATTATCGCGGTCTTTGCGTTCGGTTTTTGTCAGGGCATCAATCGCTTTGGTGATTTCAATTTGGATTTGACGTTTCATAAATCCTGTTTCATCGGTTTCAAAGATACCCGCACTGGATACCTCTGGCACACCTTTCAAGAAACCACGTTTGTCGACCGGCAATGTTACAAACACTGCGCCGTTTGATGCGATTTTTTTACGGTTTTTATATACTTGGTCATCGGCACTGCGTTCTGTTTCGCCTTCCATAACGACAAAGCCCGTTTCGATTGTTTCGCAAACATACGGTTCTGCGCCGTCGGCCAATGCAATCATTTCGCCGTTATGCACAACCATCATATGTTTTGCACCACCGCGTTCCATTGCCATTTTCCCGTTCAGCATTTCATTGATGTAATCGCCGTGCATTGGAACAGATACCTGTGGGTGAACCAAATCATAGAAACGTTCAAATTCCGGACGTCCCGCATGTCCAGATGCGTGCAGGTGGTCGGTATCAAATATAGTATGCGTTTTAATACCCATACGCGCCAGTTTGTTGTACAAGAACGATACATCTTGTTCGCGGCCTGGAATAATAATAGAACTGAACAACACTGTATCTGTTGGCATCAGTTTCATTTCCTTTACATGGCCACGGCACAGGCGCGTCAGCATTGCATATTGTTCGCCCTGTGAACCGGTCAAGAATATCGCCTGTTTTTCTGCGGGTAAATCCTTGATTTCGCTGTGCAGATATACATCGTCTTTGCCCAGATAGCCAAATTCCATACCCATTTCACGAAATTCGGGCAGACCGACGTATGGCACCGGGTTTGGGTTACTACGTTCTTTGATTGCTGCAACGCGTCCGGCGGCATGTGCGGCCTCTGCGAACATTTTCATACGTGCGATTGAACGCGAATAGCCCGTCACAATAACGCGGCCTGGGGCTTCTTGCATCAGACGTGTGAATGTATCACGAACCTGTGTTTCTGTGGTTTGTTTTTCCTGACGTGATGCAGACGTTGAATCAGACATACATGCCAACAATTTTGGGTCAGACCCAATTTCGCGCAGACGCGCAAAATCTGTCGGTTCTTCTATTGGGTTGTCGTCGTTGAATGTCCAGTCGCCCGTATGCAAGATTTTTCCTGCCGGGGTTTTGATAATCAACATCTGGGCCTCTGGCACAGAGTGCGATACGTGGAACGTTTCAACTGTAAACGGATCCAATTCCAATGTTGCGCCATGATGATCAAAAACAACAATGTCTTTTTCTGGGTTAAAATCTATTTCCATACCGCGGAATGTTTGGGTTAAAATTTCCGCAGGAAAACGGGTGCAGTAAATTGGCTTTCTGAATTTCGGCCAAATATATTTCAATGCACCAATGTGGTCTTCGTGACCGTGGGTGATAACGAAACCGACAACATCTTTTTTGCGTTTTTCCAACCAAGTTGTATCGCAGTACTGAACGTCGCCTGCGCCAATTTCTTCTTCCAGAAATCCCATACCGCAATCAACAACCAGATATTTGCCTTTGTACTTGTACAGGTACATGTTCTGGCCAATATGTTCCAGACCGCCCAACGCCATAAAGTATACTTTGTCGTCGTTAGCATCATTTTCGTGTTTGTTCATACCAGAAATCTTGGCGGGCTTTTTCGCGGCCGCGACAACTTTCTTTGGCTTTGCCGCGCGTGCCGGCTTTTTTTCTGCGACCGGTGCTTTTTCGGCTTTCTCTCTAACTTTTACCATAATATAACAATCCTTTTGTTATGTTTAACGTTCACGCACCACCACCACAATCCATTGCTAATAAAGCAACGCTTTATTTGTAGTGAATCTGGTGGCAGTGCAGTTTTAATCCCTATGCCGGAATTGATACGTACACAATTATAACACAGGGGAATAGTTTTTTCTAACCTAAAAAAATAATCAGATTAGAACCTCTCTTCGTATGCAATATAATAGTGCGTTTTCCTGTAATTGCAAGGGGTAATTGATGTTGACCCAGATATACAAAAAACACGCCGCCCGATTGGGCGGTGTGTTTATATGAAACAAAATCAAATGATTTTAGTTCAAAGCGTCCTTCAATGCCTTGCCTGGTTTGAACTTTGGCTGAGTAGATGCTGGGATTTTAATAGCAGCACCTGTCTGAGGATTGCGGCCTGTTGTTGCTTTACGTTTTGCTGTTGCAAATGTGCCGAAACCAACCAGACGAACTTCGCCTTTCTTTTTCAAAACTTTTGTTACTGTGTTGATGAAAGAATCCAAGCAAGCGGCAGCAGTTGCTTTTGTAACTTCTGCTTCATTTGCGATTGCTTCAATCAATTGCATTTTGTTCATGTGTTTCTCCTTTCAATAATTTTTTAAGGTGTCCGACAGTTCCAAGGCAATGCCTGTGAAATATTCCGCAGGATTGCGCCACTTTTTAACTGACCACAACCGCAAGTGCTTGTATTCCACGGACATTGCCCGTACTGCTTATACGAATCGTAGAGAATTGGGGGCTTTAAGTCAAGAGTATATTTAATTTTTTGAAAATTTTATATTTGTTGACAAAAAAGATAAATTTAGTTATGAACCGCGCTGGCCCGCACCGCACGCGCCCCAGGGGTGTTGTTATCACACAGAACATATGAAGCGGTGCTGCCGGTCAAGTGTACCTCGCGAAAATGATTCGGGGTCAACGCCATAATCAGAATAATTACCCCCGCCCAGAACCACATCTTGGTAAACGCCCACGGGTTCTTGAAACTCTCGCGCTTGAATGAATCCTTTAACAAATTTTGGTACAATGCCCAACCCC
>ERZ1034928.725-NODE-725-length-13976-cov-3.920695_pt1 | contig 13976 bp, 9 predicted proteins | sample MGYA00520627_ERZ1034928 | MGnify/ENA primary metagenome ERZ1034928 (study PRJEB33766, sample SAMN09781755) | gut metagenome | biome: gut microbiome | host: Homo sapiens | place: Madagascar | study: EMG produced TPA metagenomics assembly of the PRJNA485056 data set... | reverse complement strand
CATCAAAAGAACCAATAAAAAAGCACTCCTTGAAGCGCTTTTTATTTTTCCAATTTGAAGAACGGAGAATCTTCTTTCAAATAATGTTTACCAGAGGTTAAGTCATATTGTACCAACTTCAAATCTTCCATGCGTTTGCTTTGCTCTTCTGTCAAGGTTACTGTTGAAGATAGAGGCGAGTTATAAGCTGCCGGAACTTCCCACATCACATCTGACAAGAGAGCATAGTAAGGTGAAACTTTGGAGCCTGTTGCTTCAAATAAAGCTGGCGTAAAGGTTGCTGAACTTAAGTCCACTTGTTTATTGGTAGTGTTTCCTTTGTTGGTCCAGATGAAGTAATCTGTCTTATAAGCATTTAGTGGATCCTCTTTGAAGCCAGCATAGTCAGAAGGAAAGACATTTGACAAGTGGTCGCCATAGAAAACCAGAGTAATTTTTTTATCAATCTTCTCAAGTTCTGTCAAGAATTCTTTGGTTGCCTTATCTGTATCCGAAATCTTACGAACATAATTCTCCAGAAGTTTATTTTGAGCTTCGGAATAACCTTCACCTGAAGCTGTGATAGTAGAGGAACCAGAATAGCTCGTATATGGCATATGATTTTGCATGGTCAAAACACTAAAGAATTGTGATTTAGAGGGATCAATTTTCTCTAAAACATCTCTATAAGTTTGAGCATCTGAAACCTTGCCATCGAGTGTTTCTTGATTAGTTAATAAATCAGCTTTGTCTGTGCCCGAGAGCGCATAGAAATGATCGAAACCAAGTTTACTATAGATTGAATTACGATTATAATTGGTTGCATTTTCTGGATGAAGCGCAATCTTATTTGGGAAGTAATTCGAAATAGAAGGAATAAAGGGCATGCTTGGAAAAACATCAGAATTAATCGTAGAAATATTACTTGAAAAATTAACTTTCGGAAGTCCACTTAAAGTTTGTGCTTCCATATTGGCAGTTCCCCCAGCAAATCCATTTGAATACATCAAACCACCGGTTGCATTTGCCTTAATTTCATCAATATTTTTCAACGGATTTTCTGATAAAGTTGCGCCTTGGACACGGTTGGGATTTGATAAGGATTCACTTAAAAGATAAATAACCGTTTGATCCGTGATGTGCGAGGAGCGATTTTTGTTGATTTTCTCCGCTTCATCGCTATACTTTTCAACAATCTCTTGTATTTTGGCTTGACTGTAACCTTCTGGCTCATCCATCGCTTTACCAAATATTTGCTTCACCCAAACATAGGAAAGGGACTTGGCACGCGCAATATTTGGTGAGCCTTTCCATAAAATATCTCCATTTGAAACTTTAATATATTGTGTTAATACCGGCACATTTATCTGTTTATCTGGCGAAGTAAAATTTCGGAAGTTTTGAACCAAAGGGAAAGCAAGAACGATAAGAATAACCGCTGTCAATCCTCTTTCTTTCCAAGACATTATCTTACCCTTGAAAAATTTTCGGCTTAATAAAATGACAAGAGCTGCAAGAACTAAAAGTATTGCCGCAGCTACAGCTACCAATTTTAAATCAACGAAAGAGAGCAAAGACTTAAGATTCATTAACCATGAAAGTTCTGAAACATAGACAGGTTCTTGTCGTTCAGAAAATTTTATTGCATTTCCGACAGTGAAACTTCCAAAGATAAGGATAATAACTGCTGTAGCAATCATGTAACGATTAAGTAGTAAATAGATAGCCATAAAAATCAAAGTTAAAACTAAGATTTGGAAGAGGCTCATCCCTGCAACAACGTAACCATAGAACATAGGTCCTGATTCAACTTTCATTGATGCTTGGATAAAATAGTTGAATACCATAGCCAAAAGTAAACTGCTTGTCAATGCCAATGAAAAGTTCACTCTATTGGCTTTAAACGCTTGAATCCCTTTAACAATAAAATAGCTTAGAATACAAATACCAATAAAGGCAAAAAGAAAATTTCCGAAAAGACGTAAAAAGTCATCACGTCCTACGATATTATTTGCGACATAAACCAAGCGTAGATTCCCTGCAGAATTTACTGGTCCGAAGCCTGTGTTCCAAACTAAGCGTCGTGTCATATTATCAAGAAAAGCCACACTCGTCAGTAAAGCCATATAAAAATGCTCGACTTTAATATCTGCCGCAATATTGGAGACTTTTTGTAATTTCTTACTGTCAGGTATATGTGTGACCAGTCCGATAGCTAAAAGAATCACAAAAGCTAATGGAAAGTACCGCTCGACAAGAAGATTCAAATTTAAGGAAATATAATCTATGCTAAAAGCTGCATTATTTATATTCTCAACCAGAATCATCGAAAGATGAAAAAGATAATACGCAATTAAAATACAAGGAACGACAAGAATCTTTTTCCAGTCCAATAGCTTGTTTTTTCTCCTCGAACGTCTCGTGACTTGCATCATCCAGATATCTTTATTCTTTACAAAAACAAGCGCCAAATAAGCAAGACCGAAGAATCCAACAATACGATAGGCTAAAAGTAAAAAATTAACTGGGGTTGAGTAAGTTACCTCCTCAGGTAAAACATTAGCAAAGTTTACACTGGATAAGCCTATAAATAAGAAAATTATCGAAATTATTTGCAATATTCTGTTCTTTTTTATTATATTACTATACTTTTGCATAAGTTTCATTATAGCATATTAAACAACTTAAAAACCACCGATATACAAGTCTTTTTCTTATAAAAAGACTAACACTGAACTTTCTCCTCTGATACAATTTTGGGAAATACTCATCTTAAAAATAAAAAAAGTCCTTTAGGGACTTTTCAAGTAATTTGTCAGAATATTAAACAGAAAATTGCTCCATCAACTCCACATCAGGGTATTTATCTTTAAACCAACGCATGGCAAAGTCATTTTCAAAGAGGAAGAGTGGATGATCGAAGCGATCTCGTGCCAAGATATTACGGCTTGACGACATTTTTTCATCTAAATCTTCGGGTTTAATCCAGCGAACTGTTTTGCTGCCCATTGGTGTCATGATAATTTCTGAATTGTACTCATTCTCCATACGGTGTTTGAAAACTTCAAATTGCAGTTGACCTACCGCACCAAGCATGATTTCCCCAGTCGTATAAGTTTTGTAGAGCTGTATCGCCCCTTCTTGCACCAACTGCTCAATCCCTTTTTGGAATGATTTTTGCTTCATGACATTTTTAGCAGTCACGCGCATAAAGAGTTCTGGTGTAAAAGTTGGTAGTGGTTCAAAAGGTGTTTTAAGTTTACCTGTGGTCAGTGTATCACCAACCTGGTAAGTTCCTGTATCGTAAACCCCAATGATGTCACCTGCTACCGCATTTTCGACATTTTCACGAGATTCTGCCATAAACTGAGTCACATTTGAAAGTTTGACTTGTTTCCCTGTCCGAAGGAGTTTTACGCCCATTCCTCGCTCAAATTCACCCGATACAATCCGCACAAAGGCAATACGGTCGCGGTGACGAATATCCATGTTGGCTTGAATTTTAAAGACAAAACCTGAGAATTCTTCACGTAATGGATCGATAATTTCATCCTCAACAGTCTTATGTCCATTTGGCTCTGGCGCATAAGTTAAGAAAGTATCCAAGAAGGTTTCAACCCCAAAGTCTGTCAAGGCCGAACCAAAGAAGACAGGTGTCAACTGACCAGCAAGCACTTCTTTTTCGTCAAATTCATTCCCGGCATCAAGTAAGAGCTCGGCATCTTCCATAGCTTGCGCATAGAAAGGATTACTTGTCAGGGGATGGCTGGCATCAATTTCACCATTTTCCCCAAACTCAATGAAGCGCTCGCCATTTTCAGGTTGATAAACTTCGATACGTTTGTTATAAAAGTCATAGAGCCCTTGGAAGTTTTTCCCCATACCGATTGGCCAGTTCATAGGCACAGAAGCGATACCCAAAATATCTTCTAATTCGCTCAGTAAGTCTAGCGGTTCACGACCATCACGGTCCAATTTATTAATAAAGGTAAATACAGGAATGCCACGGCGTTTTACAACTTGGAAAAGTTTTTTGGTTTGGGCCTCAATACCTTTGGCGCTATCAATAACCATGACCGCAGCATCAACGGCCATCAAAGTACGGTAGGTATCCTCAGAGAAGTCCTCGTGCCCTGGTGTATCCAAGATGTTCACGCGCTTGCCAGCATAATCAAACTGCATAACTGATGAAGTCACGGAAATCCCACGTTCTTTTTCAATGTCCATCCAGTCCGATTTTGCAAAATTTCCTGTTTTACGTGCTTTGACCGTTCCGGCCTCACGGATTGCTCCACCAAATTTAAGGAGTTGTTCTGTTATTGTTGTTTTACCAGCATCCGGGTGACTGATGATGGCAAAGGTACGGCGTTTTTTTATTTCTTCTGCTCTATTCATTTTTTAACCTATTCTTATCAAAATATATGCCTTATTATTATAGCAAAAAAACAGGGAAACTGTTCTTTATCAATTGCTATACGGCTTTTAGGAGGTTTGTTATCTCTTTAATTCATTAAAAGGGCCACAATAATTCCTAAAATTGCTCCACCCAAGACTTGAAAAGGTGTATGACCTAGAAGTTCTTTCAAGGCTTTTTCTGCATTTATCTTAGGGTTTTCGATTGTTTTGATAATGATATTTAAAATATAAGCATGTGTCCCTGCTTGACGCCTTATTCCTTGCGCATCATACATCACGACGAATGCAAAAACAGTAGCAACAGCAAATACAGCGGAGTCAAAACCTTGCGAAAGACCTGTCGCTGTTGTCATAGAAACCACTAAAGCACTGTGCGAGCTCGGCATACCGCCTGTCGCAAAAAGCAATCGCCAATCCAGTTTACGGTAGCGAAAGATATCGACAATAATTTTGATGATTTGTGCAGCAAACCATCCCACGATGGCCGTGATTAAAATTTGGTTACTTATAATTTCAGTAAAAAAGTTCATCATCCTTCCTCTTTCCTCTTTCATTTATAAAAATACTGTGACTCACCTTAACTTCATTTTATACCATTTAAGGTAAATTCAATAATAAAATAGTCCCCAGATGCTTTTCTGGGGTTGATAAAAAAACTACACCTTTCAAGGTGTAGTTATTTTTATACCATTGCAATTTTTCTGTATTCTTCGGCTTCTTCTTCTGTCGAAAGAACAAAGTGTCCTGGCGTAATCTCACGCAATTCACGAAGCTGACCATCCAACTCTGTTGTTGGATCATAAGCTTGTGGGACACGGTTACGCTCTGAGATTGGATCTGGCGCAGGAATGGCACTCAACAAAGATTGCGTATAAGGGTGTAATGCATTATTGTAAACCTGATCAGATGTTCCGATTTCCAGAATTTTACCCCAGTGCATCACTCCGATTCGATCAGAGATGTATTTTACCATAGATAAATCATGGGCGATGAACAGATAAGTCAAGCCTTCTTTTTCCTGAATATCACGCATCAAGTTAACAACCTGTGCCTGAATAGAGACATCCAAAGCTGAGATTGGCTCATCAGCCACGATAAATTTAGGATTTACCGCTAAGGCACGGGCGATACCGATACGTTGACGTTGACCACCTGAAAACTCATGAGGATAACGTGTCATGTGGTCTTGGTTAAGACCAACGAGTTTAAGAAGTTCTTTGACCTTTTCTGTACGGTCTTCGTTATTCTTAGCCAACCCATTGACATCAATACCTTCAGCAATAATGTCTTTGACCCGCATTCTGCCATTCAGTGAGGCTTGTGGGTCTTGGAAAATCATTTGTACTTTTTCACGGAATTTTTTCAGCTCAGCACCTTTAATCTTGCTGACATCATTACCGTTAAAGTGGATTTCTCCTTTATTGATGTCGTAAAGCTTCATGATTGCACGGCCGATTGTTGTTTTACCTGAACCAGATTCACCTACAAGGCCAAAGGTTTCTCCCTCATAGATATGAAAGGAAACGTCATTAATGGCTTTATTAACATTCTTTTTTCCTTTGTTGAAAACCAGGTCAACATCTTTGAATTCGACAAGTTTTTTTCTTTCTTCAGTCATTATTCAGCATTTCCCTTCATTTTCATTTTTTCCCAACGGGTCCAGCGTTGTTGGATATTTTCAGATGGCAGAACTTTTGGTGAGCGTTCATCTAAGAGCCATGATTTTACTTGATGTGTTGGTGACACTTCAAAATAAGGTGGTTCTTCTTCAAAGTCGATTTCGAGAGCGTGTTGGTTACGCAAGGCAAAAGCATCGCCTTTTGGGGGATTGAGCAAGTCTGGAGGTGTCCCTGGAATAGAAACCAAACGTTCAACATCAGTATCCACCGTTGGCATAGAATCGAGAAGTCCCCATGTATAAGGATGTTGTGGGTTATAGAAGATTTCTTCTACTGTTCCATACTCCACAATCTCGCCTGCATACATCACGGCCACACGATCAGCAAAACCAGCCACTACACCCAAATCATGGGTGATAAAGATAATTGATGATTCGATACGCTGTTGAAGCTCTGACATCATTTGCATGATTTGCGCTTGAATAGTAACGTCCAAAGCTGTCGTTGGTTCATCTGCGATAAGAATTTCTGGATCAGCTGCAAGCGCGATCGCAATAACTGCACGTTGGCGCATCCCTCCCGACCATTGGTGTGGATAGTCATTAATGTGCTGCTCACTTTGGGGAATCCCTACAGCTTTCATCAATTCCAAAGCTTTTACTAAAGCTTCTTTCTTCTTCATTCCTCTGTGCTTGATCAATGGCTCAGCAATTTGGTTACCAATACGCATGGTTGGATCAAGCGAAGTCATCGGATCTTGGAAAATCATTGAGATTTCATTACCGCGAATCTTTTGCCAATCTTCTTCTTTGATGTCTAAGAGATTACGCCCTTTAAAGAGAATCTCTCCTTGAGGGATTTCGGCATTTGCTGCATTGAGGCCCATAAGCGTTTTCGTAGTGACAGATTTACCAGAACCTGATTCACCAACGATAGCTAAGGTTTCCCCTTTTTTCAAATCAAACGAAACATCACGGATGGCTTTGACCTTCCCAGCATATGTTTTGAAATGAACATGCAGATTTTTTACTTCAAGTACTTTTTCTTCTTTTTCAGTCATTTTACTTCCTCATTTCTTAGTCTTGGCCTGATTTTGGATCGAAAGCGTCACGTAAGCCGTAACCAAAGAGGAAGAAGGCGAGTGACAGGAGAGACAAGACTACTGCAGGTACTGCAACTTGGAATGGATAGAATTGCAAGCTTTGAATACCATCTGAAATCAATGAACCTAGCGATGCTGTTGGTGGTTTAACCCCCAAGTTAATCGCCGAAAGAACCGCTTCAAAGAAAATTACCGATGGAATATCAAACATAATTTGTACGATAATAACACCTAACATGTTTGGAATAAGGTGTTTAACCATGATTTTGAACGGGCTGGCACCTAAGGTCTTCGCAGCAAGAACAAACTCACGTTCCTTAAGAGACAGGGTCATATTCCTTACCTGCCGGGCGATACCTGTCCAGATAAAGAGACCAATAGCAAGGACGATTGAAACAATACCTTGCCCAAGTAGGAGACCAAACATGGTTACAATAACCAAACTTGGAATAGAGCTGATAATCTCAATGATACGTTGCATGACCGTGTCCACTTTTCCGCCAATCCAACCGGAGATTAAACCATAAGTAATCCCGATCAGTACGTCAAAGACGATAGAGGCAAAAGCGATAATCAAGGAAATACGCAAACCAACGATTGTACGTTTAGCAATCGAACGTCCTAAAGAGTCTGTACCAAAGATAAAAGATTCACCTTCTGGTACATTTTGTACTTGGTACAGGTCTTCTGCGATTGTGCTTCCTGGTGCTGCAAAATTACCGTTCCAACCAGGAATATTTACATTTCCTAGCTTAGGGGGTAAGTTTTTATAGGTTTGAACCGCATTCGGATCAAAGTTATTGGCTGCTGATTGTGGGACAAAAAATGTTGAAACCACAGAGAACAACAGAGTGAAGATAACGACAACCATCGCTACCATTGCTACTTTATTTTTCTTAAAACGTCGCCATGCATCTTGCCAAAAAGTGAGGGCAGGTTTTGCGATCATTTCACTCGCTTCAAAATCACGGTTTGTTACAAGTTTAAATTTGCTGTTAATATTTTCCATTTTCTCCCCTCCTTTCTAGTCCAAACGTACACGTGGATCAACAAATGCTGTAATAATATCGGTGATCAAAATCATCGCCATCAACATTACGGCATAGACAACTGTAGTACCCATGATGACAGGGAAGTCCTTTGAAGGAATCGACTGTACAAACTGTTGACCGATACCAGGAATCGAGAAAATTGACTCGATGAGGACAGAACCTGTCAAGAGCCCGGCACTCATTGGGCCAATAAGTGTCAGCATTGGAATCAATGAGTTACGGATCGCATGTTTCCATAAGACTTCACGATCAGATAAACCTTTGGCACGTGCCAAGAGGATATAGTCTGATGAAAGCGACTCAATCATCTGTGCACGGACAAAACTCATGACCTGTGACATTGGAGCAAAGGAGAGCGCAAGCGACGGTAAGATAGTCTGCGCAAACGTTCCCCAGCCTGATACTGGAAGAAGTTCCCAAGTGTAACCAAAGTAAAGGAGGAGTAAAGTACCTACAATGAAGGAAGGTACTGAGAAGAAGACTGTAGAAATGATACTCAAAAGTCCATCGACCCATGTATTTTTAAAGCGGGCAGCAACAACACCAAAGAATGTTCCGACAACGACACCGATAATCAAGGCTTGGAAACCAAGTTGTGCTGAAACCGGAAGACGTTGTGCGATCATTGTGCTTACAGGTTGGTTGGCAAAGGTAAATGATGTACCGAAGTTACCCGTGAAAGCATTTTGGAGATAAATGAAGTACTGCACAATAAGAGGTTTATCTAAACCATATGCAACATTTAGTTGTTGAATTTGCTCTGGGGTTAATTTGGGGTTATTAAAGGGTGTTCCTGGCATTACCTGCATCAGGAAGAAAGTCGCTGTAATAACCACAAATAATGTTAAGAGCATCAATAAGATACGTTTTACAAGATATTTAGCTAACATATAAAAATTCCTTAATAAAAACACGAAAAGTAGGCCTCATAAGCCCTACTTATTCGTTTGATGTTAGTGCCTACTATTTTTCGATGTAAACACCTTTGAGATCGTAAGACAAACCTGTTGAGTTGAATTGCAAACCTTTAAGGTGTTGGTTACGGAGCGCTGGTGTTGCACGGTAATACAATGGGTTGATGCTTGATTCATTAAAGAGTGCTGCTTCAGCATCTTTATATGCTGCATCACGTGCTTTGTCATCCAAGACTACTGGCAATGTTGATGCTTTTGTCCAAGCTGATTGATATGCAGGATTTACAAATTTACCATCGTTATAACCTGAGCCATCTGCAAAGAGTTGCAAGAATGTTGATGGTTCAGCGTAGTCACCACCCCAGAGTGAAAGAACGATATCAAAGTTTTGGTTTTGTGAATCTTTCAAACGTTGTTGGAAAGGTACGATTTTTTGAGTAAGTGTCAAGCCTGGCAATGTTTTAGAAAGTGAAGCTTGCAAGAAGTCAGCGACTGATTTTGATACAGGTGCATCAGCATCGGTTGTGTACTGAATGTTCAGTGATGTAACACCAATTTCTTTCAGACCTTTTTCCCAAAGTTCTTTAGCTTTTGCAGCATCGAAGTTGTAATCTTGTTTTGCAAATTCAGCAAAGTCTTTACCATCTGCTGTGACAGACATACCTGCTGGTGTGAATGTTTGTGCTACTGTACCCGCTGGAATGAATTGATCAACGATACTCTTACGGTCAGTCGCAAGATTCAAAGCATCACGGATATTTTTATTTTGCAATGCTTTAGCGACTTCTGGGCTTGTTGTACCACCGCCTGATTGGTTATATTGAAGGTAAGCTGTAGTTGCTTCTTTCAAGACAACAAGATCTTTACCATCATTGTAACCTTTATTAGCATTGTATAAGTCCATCGTACCTAAGCTGGCTTGGTCCAATTTTCCTTGTTTGAAGAGTTGAACCGCTGTATTCGGGTTAGATTGAACAGTGTAATCAATTTCGTCTGATTTTACATTGTCTTTGTCATAGTAATCTGGGTTTTTCACAAGAGAATAACTGTTGTTTGTCCCTGTCCAACCAGCATCTTTTTTGAAGATGAATGGTCCAGAGTAAACGACTTTATCAGATGAAGTTCCATATTGTTTACCAAATTCTTCAACCGCTGATTTGTTTACAGGGTAGTAAACGCTGTTTGCCAAGAGGAATTTAAAGTATGGTGTTGGTTGTGTCAAAGTAATCACCAACTCGTGGTCGCCATTAGCTTTTACACCCAACTGATTGAGGTCTTTAATCTTACCTGTGTTAATTTCATTGGCGTTCTTGATGTTACCAAGCAAGTAAGCGTATTGTGAACCTGTTGCAGGGTTTACAGCACGTTGCCATGAATAAAGGAAGTCTTTTGCTGTCAATTCATCGCCGTTTGACCATTTCAAGTCATCACGCAAAGTGATGGTATATGTTAAGCCATCATCAGAGACTTTAATATCTGATGCCATCGCGTTTTGCGCCACACCTTTGTCATCTACACGTGTCAATCCTTCTTGGGTATTCCCGATGAAGAGGTTTGAGTAAGTGTCTGTAGCCAAGCCCGAATCCAATGTAGCAATATTTGTCGGAACGGAAAGTTGTGGGTTAGCTGTCTTAGAGCCACCTCCGCCATTTCCACATGCTGCCAAGAGCCCGACCGAAGCCAGGGCAAGTGTTCCTAATGATACTTTTTTCCAATTATCCATGTAACATCCTCTTTCTGTTTGACTTATCCGACAATTTGCATTTGTTTATTATTGTCTGAAAATTTATTATGTTCTCTATTATACTTAATTCAATCTGAATTGTAAAGACTTTTCTACATATTTTTTCTAAATTTTTGCCATTTAATTTTTTTATACGTCATTTCCGAACATTATCTGACGATTTCACAATATAATTTTGCTCTTAGCACAATACTTCTTTAGAAAAAGAAAAAAAGCGAGGCTAATTCTCCTCGCGTATTATCATTCTATTCTGCTAAAGCAGAAAGAATGATAATAAAAAAGCACTTGCGTGCTTAGTTTTGTAACTCTTCAACGATTGTTCCTAATTTCATGCTGTTAGATCCTTTGAGTAAAAGTTGATCTTGAGGTTGAAGCGTGTTTTGGAGCGTCTCCGTCAATTGGTTAAGGTCGGTAAAGTACGATACTTTATCTTCTGGTAATTCTGCTAGCAAATATTTCATCAAGTCACCATAGAGGTAAACGTGATCCATTTTCGAGAAATCAATTGCTGCGGCAATTCCTGCGTGAAGTTCTGGAGCTTGATCACCTAGTTCGAGCATATCAGCAAGAACAGTGAGTTTCCGTCCACTTTCATTTTTAGGTATGGCTTGGAAGGTTTCCAAGATAAGCTTCATGGCCGTTGGGTTAGCATTGTAAACATCACTAAGAATATCTGCGCCATTACTTGCCTTCTTCCACTCTGTACGGTTACGTGTCAAGGCAACATGAGACAGGGCGTGCTTGATTTTGGTCTCATCAATGTCAAGCAGCTTACCCACATAAGCCGCAAGCATTGCGTTAGTTGCATTAAATTTACCCGGCACTGGAATTGTAATTTCTTCGTCTAAGAAGTTTGTTGTGAAACTGAGTTGTTCCTTGTGTTCGATAAGCTGTGTGACAAAAATATCCTCATCTGGTCCAAAACGGGTAATTTTTGTGTCTGCTGGTAAATACTTATTAATAATCTTATCTGCAGGCACAATAAGTTCACCATCTGGGCGCAAGCCCGCTTTAATTCCAAGCTTTCCTTCAGCAATTTTATCGCGTGTACCGAAAAATTCCAAATGTGATTCACCAATAAGCGTAACAAGAGCAATTTTAGGGTTGGCTATTTTAGATAGAAGGTCAATATCCCCCAGACGATCCATGCCCATCTCCAACACGATTTTTTCAGTGTCATCAGGCATATGAAGAACGGTATAAGGCATTCCAATTTCGTTATTATAATTGCCTTGTGTCTTATAGGTCTTATATTTTTCCGAAAGTACAGCCTGAATCATATCTTTGGTTGTGGTTTTCCCGTTTGATCCCGTCACAGCGATAACTTCTACTGCTGTTTTTTCTAGATAATACTGGGCTAATTTTTGGAAAGCCTCTAGACAATCCTCAACACGTAAATGGGGTTGGGCTACTTCTTGTTCAGCGAATGTCGCAAGAGCACCTTGTGCAAAGGCTGTGTCAATAAATGCGTGACCATCTCTTGCACCTTTAAGTGGCAAGAAAAGATCACCTTCTTGGATTTTGCGGCTGTCAAACTCAATATTATGAATTTCTGTATCTGCCAGTTCTGACCAATTATTTGTTGCGCCGACAATGCGGGCTATTTCGTGTAGTGTTAGTTTCATGATGAGTTTATTATATCAAAAGTCCTTTCATAACGCACCGATTCGCCATGAAAATACAGCGTACGGTTGTCAACGGTAGCCTTATAACCTTCTATTCAAAAACAATTACTTTTTAATAATCATTTTTATGGCTTGACTTATTTTCTTCTCACGTTCTTTTTCATCGTCACCTTCTAATAGTAGAAGGCAGTTTTGTAAATTTTCAGCTACAATGAGACCGATCAAACTGTCTAAACTTGAACGCACTGCTTTAAGTTGTGTCACTACAGCATCACAATCTTTTTCTTCTTCTAGCATGCGCAACACGCCTTGCAGTTGACCATCAGCTCTTTTCAATCTATTTTTGGTCTTGCTGTCGTAAATTGTTCCCATGTGTATCTCCTCTTTCCTCTCATTATATAGGGCGCCTCATAATTTGTCAAAAAGAGTGTGCTCAGCCCACACACTGCGTACTCTACTTCTCTCGTATTGTCATTCTAATCTGCTAAAGCAGAAAGAATGGTTAAGGGTTCACCACTCGCTTTGCTCCTTGCGTATTATCATTCTATTCTGCTAAAGCAGAAAGAATGATAATAAAAACTTCAGGTTCGTGGCCTGAAGTTGTTCTATTTTTATAAGAGATGACTTTCACGAATTTCAAAGGCTTCTTGAGCCAGAGAAACAAGTTCTTCAATCAACTCACTGTATGAAAGTCCCATATTTTCCCAGAGCAATGGGTACATTGACCATTGTGTGAATCCTGGAATGGCATTAATTTCATTGAGATAGATATCTCCTTGTTCATCATAGAAAAAGTCACAACGTGAGAGTCCCGCACCATTCATTGCTTGATAAGCTTTCTCTGCATAGTTACGCATTTTCTGTGCGACTTCTGCTGGAATATCTGCAGGAATGGCCATTTCGATTTTATTATCGATGTATTTTGAACGGTAGTCATAAAAATCAACGTCTTTAACGACTTCGCCAGGCAGTGTCGAACGCACTTTGCCCCCATTTCCTAAAACAGCACATTCGATTTCTCGTGCATTAACCCCTTGTTCAATCACCACACGATTATCATATTTATAAGCTTCTGCAAGACCTGCTTCTAGCTCTTCTAAGCTGCTGACTTTAGAAATGCCAACGCTTGAACCCATATTGGCTGGCTTGACAAAAACAGGGAAAGTCAGTTTCTCTTGAACTTCTGCATGAATTTTTTCTTGATTTTCATCAGCATATGCCGCAACATAAGGAACTTGCGGTACACCTACAGCACTAAATACATGCTTAGCTAAAAGTTTATCCATTGTACTGCTGGCCGATAAAATATTGGGACCAACATAAGCTAGACGCATAATTTCTAAGAAGCCTTGAATTGAGCCATCTTCGCCCATTGGCCCATGTAAAACAGGGAAAACCACTGCATCTTTTTCATAAATATCCGATGGTGCAACTTTTTGTTCTGGCTTGACCGTCTCATTGGTCATTAATTTTTCATTTTCTGCGGGTGTTTCAGTGAATTCTTGTGTTTTGATAAAATCACCAG
>ERZ1034928.724-NODE-724-length-13989-cov-4.420841_pt1 | contig 13989 bp, 11 predicted proteins | sample MGYA00520627_ERZ1034928 | MGnify/ENA primary metagenome ERZ1034928 (study PRJEB33766, sample SAMN09781755) | gut metagenome | biome: gut microbiome | host: Homo sapiens | place: Madagascar | study: EMG produced TPA metagenomics assembly of the PRJNA485056 data set... | reverse complement strand
TGAGAAGATTTTAGCTCGCGTTTTTTTTTTGCAATATTTACGAGTCCGGGGTGTGCATAAGTTGCAAAAGACCACCCCGTCTTCGGCATCCTTCCATAGAGAAGAGTTGGCGATACCTTTGAAATACTTTTTATTAATTTGATTAATTGCTTGCCTCGGGATAAAAAAATAAGTATGTTAATATCAAGAGGATAGATGATGGATAAACAATATCATAATATATTGGTGCTGACCGGCGCCGGAATTTCGGCAGAATCGGGGTTGGCAACTTTCAGGAGCAGCAACGGGCTGTGGAATAATCACAAAGTTGAAGATGTGGCGACGATTGAAGCCTTTGCAAAAAATCCGGAATATGTGCATGACTTTTATAATGAAATGAAGCCGGAGCTTTTGGCGGCAAAGCCGAACGCCGCGCATTTGGCATTGGCGGAATTGGAACAAAAATATAGCGGTAATGTCAGCATTGTTACCCAAAATGTTGATACTTTGCATGAAAAAGCCGGAAGCAAAAAGGTTTATCATATCCATGGGCAAATTAATCAGGCGGTTTGCTTAAATTGCGGGCATATTTTGGAAACATGGGGCGATGTTGATACGCAAACAGTGTGTTCTAACTGCGGCGTTGCCGGTATGATGAAGCCGAATATTGTGTTTTTCGGCGAATCTTTGCTGTGCATGAATGAAGTTGAACGCTTGCTTAATGAGTGTGATTTGTTTATTTCTGTCGGAACTTCAGGCGTGGTTTATCCTGCCGCCGGATTTGTCAAAGTCGCTAAGGCGCATGGCGCACACACTATGGAGTTTAATTTAGAAAATACATCAAATAATTATTTGTTTGATGAGCATATTTACGGTAAAAGCGGGCAGACTTTGCCGGTTTTTGTAAAACAATTACTTGAAAACAATGAATGAGGTCGGAATGAATACATTGTATGCAGATATGGATAAACGTAAAAAAATAGGCATCAGACTTTTGTTGAAAACAATAGTGTATGCCTTTGCCGTTTTCGGGGTGGTATTTATTTTAATTTTACTCGGGGTTTTAAGCATTATCAGCCCTCGCTCAAGAACAGTTACTATTCCGGATTCCGCGGTGTTGGAAATTAATTTTGATGATAATTATGCCGAGCTCAGAAGCGATGATTTTTTTGCCGAGTTTGCCGATAAATCAGTGTACTCAGTGTTTGACTTAGTGCGGGCGATTAATACGGCGGCCGATGACGACAGGGTTAAAGCCATTTCGGCAACCGTGAATATGTCGCCTTTAGGGTTGGCACAAATGCAAGATGTTTCGCAGGCAATATCTTATTTTAAGAGCAAAGGTAAAGAGGCTCATATATTTTCAAACACTATGGGTTCATTCGGACAGGGAACCAAAGAATATTATTTGGCAACATATTTTGATGAAATTTGGCTTCAATCAGGCGGTGATATCGGTATGACCGGCGTGAACATTGAAGTTCCGTTTTTTAAGGGTATTTTGAATAAAGTTGGAGTTGAACCGGAATTTTATACTCGTTATGAATATAAAACCGCGGTTGCCTCGCTTGTCAGCAAAGGGTTTACCCCCGCTTATAAAGAAGAACTTTCCAAGCTTGGAGGCAGTTTGTTTAATCAGTTGGTTGAAGGTATTGCCGAAAACAGGCACTTGAGCACGGAAAGGGTGAAAAATTTAATTGATAAAGCCCCGATTTTCGCCGGTGATGCGTTGGAAACGGGATTGATTGATAAAATCGGCTATAAGCAGGAAATGACCAGCTTTTTGGAACGCCGCTATCAGGCTAAATCAATTTCAATCAAAGACTATATGTCAACCATAAACGATTATGAACAAGACAATATTCCGTTGGTTGCTATGTTGGTGTTGGAAGGCACTATTGACAGCGGTACCAGTACCAATGCTCCGATGCGCGAGGCTATGCTTGGTTCTGAAACCGTGGTGGCGCAGTTAAAAGAATTGAGCAAATATAAAAATATTAAGGCTTTAATTGTGCGGATTAACAGTCCGGGAGGCAGTTATGTTGCCTCAGAAGAAATTTGGTACGCCTTAAATCGGTTTAAAAAATGGAAGAGCGTGCCGATTGTGGTTTCAATGGGCGATTATGCGGCTTCCGGCGGATATTTTGTGGCGATTGCCGGCGATTATATTGTGGCGGAACCGGCGACTGTTACCGGCTCGGTAGGCGTGTTGGGCGGTAAAATGGTGCTTAGCGAATTATGGAAAAAACTTGATATAAACTGGGGCGAAATAAAATATGGTAAAAACTCCGGTGTTTTGAGTGCCAATCACAAGTTCAATGCCTCGGAAAAAGCAGTGTTTAACCGTTCGCTTGATAATGTTTACAAAGATTTTACCGGTAAAGTTGCCAAAGCTCGTAATTTAAGTGATGAACAAATGGATAAGCTTGCCCGCGGCAGAGTTTGGCTTGGGCAAGACGCGGTTAAAGTCGGCTTGGTTGATGAATTGGGCGGGTTTGAAAAAGCGCTCCAAAAAGCTAAAGAACTTGCCGGTATTAAGCAAGGCGATACTTTCGGCATGATGTATTATCCGCGCCGCCCTAACTTGCAGGAAAAGCTTAATCGCTACCTAGAAAATGGCGGCGGTTTGCCGGCTATGCAGATTATGGAAAAGAGCGGCTTACTTCCGGAAGAGGTTAATTTGTTGTTCAGGCTTAAATATGATGCAGTTTTGCCGCCGTTTAAGCTGACAATGTGAGTTTTTAACTTGAAAAATAAGCGCGAGGCTGTTACAACAGCAAACAGTTTTGTTTTATAAAGGTGAATATTATGGCAATAGATAGTCAAACGGTTAAAAGAATTGCCTTTTTATCAAGATTGAAAGTTGATGATGATAAAATTGAGGCAACCAAAGACGAATTTAATAAAATTTTAGATTGGGTTGAACAATTAAATGAGGTTGATACCGAATCGGTGGAGCCTTTGGTTTCAGTTAATGAAACTAAGTTGGTTTGCCGCGAAGACGTGGTTAATGACGGCAATAAAAAAGCTGAAGTGCTTGCCAATGCGCCGATGAGCGAGTTTGGTTATTTTGCCGTGCCGAAAGTTGTGGAGTAAAATGATGACCGAATTAACAGATTTGACCGTTTCTGAGGCTTTGCAGTCACTGAAAAGTAAAAAAATAAGCGCCAAAGAATTAACGAAAGCTTATATTAAAAAAATGGAAGACGGGCGCAAATATAACGCCTATGTTTTGGAAACTCCGGAAGTTGCGTTAAAAGCTGCGGATATTGCCGACAAAAATTATGCCGCCGATACGGCTCGCGCGCTTGAGGGTATTCCGCTCGGAATTAAAGATTTGTTTTGCACCAAAGGTATTCGCACCACGGCATGCTCACACATTATTGATAATTTTGTGCCGCAATACGAATCTACTGTTACCGCTAATTTATTTAATGCGGGCGCCGGATTTTTGGGCAAGCTCAATATGGACGAGTTTGCAATGGGCGGTAGCACTGAAACCGGTTGTTTCGGGCCGGCGGTTAATCCGTGGAGCAAAGATGTTAAATTGGTTGCCGGTGGTTCTTCCGGTGGTTCGGCGGTTGCGGTTTGCGCAAAAATGTGCGCGGCGGCAACCGGTACCGATACTGGCGGTTCAATTCGTCAGCCGGCGGCATTCTGCGGAATTACCGGTATTAAACCGACTTACGGGCGTTGCTCCCGCTATGGCATTATGGCGTTTGCGTCATCGCTTGATCAGGCAGGCCCAATGGCCAAAGATGTTCGCGATTGCGCAATTTTGTTGAAGGTTATGGCCGGCTATGATAACAAAGATTCAACCTCAGCTAATATGCCGGTACCTGATTTTGAAAAAGTTTTGAGCGCTGATATTAAAGGCTTAAAGATTGGTATTCCGGCGGAATATCGTCAGAACGGTTTGAACAGTGAGATTGCCGCAGCTTGGGACAAAGCCGCTCAAATGCTTAAAGCGCGCGGGGCGGAAATTGTTAATATTTCATTGCCGCATACCAAATACGCGCTGCCGGTTTATTATATTATTGCGCCGGCGGAAGCCTCGTCTAACCTTGCGCGATATGACGGTATCAGGTTTGGCAATCGGGTAGACGGCGAGCATTTGGACAATTTGTATATCAATACCCGCACGGCCGGTTTCGGGCGTGAGGTTAAGCGCCGTATTATGGTCGGGACTTATGTGCTTTCTGCCGGATATTACGATGCTTATTACTTAAAGGCGCAAAAGGTTCGCCGCTTGATTAAAAATGATTTTATTAAAGCGTTTGAAAAATGTGACGTTATTTTAACGCCGACGGCTCCGACCGGCGCATTTCCGATCGGGGATAAGTCAATGGCGGAAAATCCGATAAATATGTACTTAAATGATGTGTTTACGGTTTCGGTAAGTTTGGCAGGATTGCCGGCAATGAGCCTGCCTATCGGGCTTTCGGCCGAAGGTTTGCCGCTCGGTATGCAACTTATCGGTAAGGCTTTTGATGAAGAAACCGTATTTAAGACCGGATACGCTTTGGAATGCGACGCGGAATTTAAAAGGAAATAAAAATGGCAGAATACATTATTGAAACCCCGAAAGGTAAATGGGAAATTGTGTGCGGGCTTGAAATACATTGTCAGATAGTCAGCAAATCTAAAATGTTCAGCGGCGCATCTACCGAATTTGGCGATGACGCCAATGAGAACGTTTCATTTATTGATGCCGGTATGCCGGGAATGCTGCCGGTGCTGAATGAAGAATGCGTGCGTCAGGCGGTTAAAACCGGATTGGGTTTGAACGCGGTTATTAATAAGCACTCGGAATTTTCCCGCAAAAATTATTTTTACGCCGATTTGCCGCAGGGATACCAAATTACGCAGTTTCAGTATCCGATTGTCGGCGAAGGTAAAATCACGATTGATTTGAGCGACGGCACCGCTAAAGATATTCGCATTGAGCGTATGCATATTGAGCAAGACGCCGGCAAATCGGTTCATGATATTAACCCGAAAAAAAGTTATATTGATTTAAACCGCGCCGGCGTGGGATTAATGGAAATTGTAACCAAACCTGATTTTAAGGCACCGGAAGAGGCGGGAGCGTTTTTGAAAAAACTGCGCTCAATTGTACGCTATTTGGGAACTTGCGACGGCAATATGGACGAGGGCTCAATGCGTTGCGATGTTAATGTTTCGGTGCGTCCGTACGGCTCTGATGAATTGCGTACCCGCTGCGAAATGAAAAACGTAAACAGTGTTAAGTTTGTGATGCAGGCAATTGAAAATGAAGCCAAGCGTCATGTTGAAGTTTATGAAAACGGCGGAATCATTGAGCAGGAAACTCGTCAGTTTGACCCGTCAACCGGACAAACCAAAGTTATGCGCAAAAAAGAATTTGCGCATGATTATCGTTATTTTCCGGAGCCTGATTTGCCGCCGCTTAATTTATCAGATGAATTTATTGATGGTATTCGCAAAGAAATGGTTGAGCTTCCGGACGCTAAAAAAGCCCGCTTTATTAAAGAGTTGGGTTTAACGGCTTATGACGCTTCGGTTTTGTGCGAAAATAAAGAAGTAGCGGACTTTTTTGAAAACGCGGCTGCCGGACATGACGCCAAAAAGGTGGCAAACTGGATTATGGGCGATTTTTTTGCTATGCTTAACGCTAAGCGTCTGCCGCTTGAAAAATCACCGGTTTCAGCCGAGCAGTTGGGCAAATTGGTTGACTTAATCAGCAAAAACGTTATTAACGGCAAGACCGCTAAAGACGTGTTTGCCATTATGGCCGAAACCGGCGGCGAGCCTGAAAAGATTGTTGATGAGCACGGTTGGCGTCAGGTTACCGATACCGGCGCGATTGAGGCGGTGATTGACAACGTATTGGCGGCTAATCCGGACAATGTGGCTGCATATAAAGCCGGTAAAGTAAACTTAATGGGTTGGTTTGTCGGACAGGTTATGAAGCAGTCTAAAGGCACGGCAAATCCGGCGATGGTAAACCAAATTTTGAAGCAGAAATTGGGTTAATTATGGCGCAAAAAAAGCAAAAAGAACGCACTATACCTGAAGTGTTGGTTTTTACCGACATTAACAATGGTTATTATGACGATTTGGCGGCAATGCCGGTTTTGGCTTATTTGGCGAAAACCAAACAGATTGAGCTTAAAGGCATAATAACCGAATTGGGCGCGTTTGAAACCCGCCGCCGTCGGGCGCTTTATGCCAAAGGGGTGATGAGCTTGCTTAATATGCCGTTTGTACGGGTGGTGCCCGGGGGCGATTATGAGCTGCAAAATGAGGCAGAGGAAAATATTTATCCCGAGAATGAATTTTCGCACGAATTTGAAGTTAATGGTTCGGCAATTTTGCGCAGCGGCATGACTTTTATGCAAGAGTATTTTAAGTCGGTTAAAGATAAAAAAATTGTGATACTGCTTAACGCGCCGTTTCCGGATTTTGCCAAGTTTTTGAGCGCGACCGCCGATGTGGTGAAGAAAAAAGTTAAAAAAATTGTGGTAATGGGCAATGTGTTGCCGCAAAAATCGGAAGGCGGAAAATATACGCCGGATAATAGCAGCTTTAACTTTAAGTTCGGTGCTCCGGCGGCGGAAACGCTGTTTGAATACGCGCAAAATAATGATGTGCGGTTAGTGGTTGTTACGCCGGAGAGCGTAAAAAGCTTAAATATGCAGACGGAATTTTCAGACGCGGCGGAAAACAGCAAAAATTTGGTGGTTAAGCAGTTGCGCGCGGCAAAGTGCGAATCGCCGGTATCGCAGCAATATGATATGCTTTCGGCTTTAGCGGTTGCCGACGCGGAATTTAAAAAAGCCGGCGGCGAATTTGCTAAACATGACGCGGCGGATAAAAATGTGTTTTTTGCCGAAGTTAATGATGCTGAGGCTATGAAAAACAAGTTTTGCTCTATATATAAAGATATGTTTGTGCCGCAAAAAATTACACTGGCGCAATTAATGAAAAAGCAAGGAGATAAAGAAGATGGAGGCTCTGTTAGCTAATCCGTCGTTTATAAGCGGATTCTTGGCGGCGGTGGTGGCCGGACTTTTTACCGGTATCGGCGGTTTTGCCGTTTTTTTGAAAAACAAATATTCTAAAGGCGATATTAACACGATGTTGAACGTGGCGGCCGGCGTTATGTTGGCGGCGTCGTTTTTTGCGCTGTTGGTGCCGTCAATGCAAGAAATTGTTAATTCCGGCGCCGAAATTCATACCGCAAGCTTTTGGTATTGCGCGGCGGTGTTTTTAGGAGTTTCGTTGGTATGGCTCCTAAATGATTTGCTGCCGCATGAGCATAACAATATGGGACATCACGGACCGTTTTTCAGTTTGCGCAAGGCATGGCTTTTTATTATTGCCATTTCGCTTCATAAACTGCCGGAAGGATTGGCGGTCGGGGTTGCTTACAGCGCTGAAAATATGATAAATCCGCTGAGCTTGGTTTTAGGAATCGCCCTGCATAATATTCCGGAAGGTTTGACCATAGCAATATCGTTGGTCGGCGCCGGTGAAAGCAGATTAAAAGCGGCGTTTACTTCGTGTTTGCTAGGACTTATTCAGCCGTTTGGGGCTTTGCTCGGGTTATTGTTTATCGGGTTCGGCACGGCGTTTATTCCGTATGCGATGGCGATGGCGGGCGGAACGCTGCTGTTTGTGGTGGTAAATGAAATTTTGCCGGAAACATATGGTTATAAACAAACGGAAAAATCGGCTTTTGCGGTGTTTTCAGGCTTTATTGTAATGACCTATTTGTTTATGGTGCTTGAATGAAACGCACAAAATATGACGATGTAAACGGTTGGCTGATAATTGACAAGCCGCAGAATACGGGTTCAACCGATGTGGTTAATTTAACCCGCCGCTTGCTTAACGCCAACAAAAACGGGCATGCCGGAACGCTTGACCCGTTTGCTACCGGAGTTTTGCCGGTTGCGTTCGGAGAGGCAACCAAACTTATTCCGTTTGTAATGGACGGTAAAAAAGAATATGAGTTTGTTTTGCAGTTTGGCACTGCCACCAACACTGATGACTGCGAGGGCGAGGTTATAAGCGAATCGGCAAAAATTCCGACCAAAGCGGAAATTTTGGCGGTTTTGCCGCAATTTACGGGGACAATTACACAAGTTCCGCCTGCTTATTCGGCCATAAAAATCAACGGGGAGCGGGCTTATAAGCTGGCGCGTCAGGGCAAAGACGTTGCCATACCGCCGCGGCAGGTTGAAATTTATGAACTGGAGTTAAAAGAGCAGCTTAGCGATATATTGTTTAAGTTCAGAGTGGCTTGCTCTAAGGGAACTTATGTGCGAACATTGGGTAAAGATATTGCCTTAAAACTCAATACAGTCGGGCATTTGGCGGCATTGCGCCGCACTAAATGCGGAATATTTTCGCTTGATGACACAATTTTACTGGAAAATGTAAAAAATATGGTGTATACCATTGAGCGACAGCAATTACTTCTGCCGACAGAGACGTCACTGCGCGACATCGCGGTGATTGCCGTTTCGGAAGAAGATGCCGTTAAATTAAAACAAGGACAAGGCATTTCGCCAAAATTATATCCGATTGAAAATTTAATCGGAAAAACCGCGGCGGCTTTGTGTTTGGGTTGTTTAACAGCGCTGGTTAGGGTTGACGAACGAAAAATTTCGCCAATTCGTGTTTTTAATTTATAACATAAGGAAAAAAAGATGTCGATTTCAAACGAACAGAAACAAGAAATTATTGCCAAATACGGCACAAAGCCCGGTGATACCGGTTCTCCGGAAGTTCAAATTGCTATTTGGACCTACCGCATCAATACTTTGATTGAACACTTCAATGTTCATACAAAAGATTTACACTCACGTTTGGGTTTGATGAAAATGGTTAGTCGCCGTCGTCACTTGTTAGATCACTTGAAAGCTAAAAGCGAAGACAGATATCAGGCTTTGATTAAAAAATTGGATCTGCGTAAGTAATAGTCACAGATTAAAAAACTGCGGGGCAATGGGGCTCCGCAGTTTTATAAAATCCCGAAAATGTTTTCGGGTGAGGTTTATAGGAAAAAGAAAGGTAAAGAAATATGATTGAATTTAAGGAATGCCGCCAAGAAATGGATTGGGGCGGTCGTAAATTGGTTTTAGAAACCGGAAAAATAGCTCGTCAGGCAACCGGAGCAGTGGTGGCTTCTTATGGAGATACTGTTGTTGTTGCTACGGTTGTTGCCGCAAAAGAAGCTAAAGCAGATCAGGATTTCTTCCCTTTAACCGTTAACTATCAGGAAAAATATTATGCCACCGGTAAAATTCCGGGCGGCTTTATGAAACGCGAAGGCAAACCGTCAGAACGCGAAGTTTTAATTTCACGTTTGATTGACCGTCCTATTCGTCCGTTGTTTCCTGATGCTTTTAAAAATGAAGTTCAAATTATTTGCACAACTTTGTCGCATGACCAAAAAAACGATTCTGATGTTGTTGCCATGATTGCAGCCTCTGCCGCTTTGGCAGTTTCAGGTATTCCGTTTATGGGACCTATCGGCGCTGCTAAAATCGGCTATAAAAACGGTGAATATATTTTGAACCCGACTTTGGAAGAACGCAAAACTTCAGAATTGGAACTTGCCGTTGCCGGTACGTCAGAAGGCGTGCTGATGGTTGAATCAGAAGCTGACGAGCTTTCGGAAGAAACCATGCTCGGCGCGGTTATGTTTGGTTTTGAAAGCTTCCAACCGGTTATTAAAATGATTAACGAGTTAGCTAAACAGGCCGGCAAACCGGCTTGGGAAGAACCTAAGTTTCCGGCAGAATTTGATGAGTTGTATACCCGCATTGAAAAAGATTATGCTAAAAAATATGAAGAAGCTTTTAATGAAGTTGATAAGCAAACTCGCAGCACCACTTTGGGACAGCTGGCTGAAGAAATTAAAGCCGGTATTGATCCTGAAAACGAACTTGAAGTTCGTTATATCGGTGATGTAATTGAGCACATTATGCACAAAGTTATGCGCGAAAAAGTTTTGACCACCGGCCGCCGTATTGACGGACGCGATACCAAAACCGTTCGTCCCATCAGTTGCGAAGTTGATGTTTTGCCGACTACTCACGGTTCGGCTTTGTTTACCCGCGGTGAAACGCAGGCTTTGGTTGTTACCACTTTGGGCACCGAAGATGACGCGCAGATTGTTGACGGCTTAATGAACGAATATAAGCAAGACTTTATGCTTTATTATAACTTCCCGCCGTTCTCGGTTGGCGAATGCGGTCGTTTGGGCACTCCGGGACGTCGTGAAATCGGTCACGGCAAATTGGCATGGCGCGCTATTCACCCGATGCTGCCGACTGATAAAGAGAAATTCCCGTATTCGGTCCGCGTAGTTTCAGATATTATGGAATCTAACGGTTCATCATCAATGGCTACCGTATGCGGCACAACTTTGTCATTGGAAGCCGCCGGTGTTCCGATGAAAAAGCCGGTTGCCGGTATTGCCATGGGCTTGATTAAAGAAGCTGACGGCAGAGTTGCCATTTTGACCGATATTTTAGGTGATGAAGACCACCTTGGCGATATGGACTTTAAGGTTGCCGGTACCAAAGACGGTGTTACCGCTTTGCAGATGGATATTAAAATTACATCTATCACCAAAGAAATTATGAAAAACGCTTTGGCGCAAGCGCATGAAGGACGTATTCATATTTTGGGTGAAATGGCAAAAGCGATTGCCGAGCCGCGCGCTAATGTGTCGCCGCTTGCTCCGCGTATTATTTCAATCAAAATTCCGGTTGATAAAATTCGTGAAGTTATCGGCTCAGGCGGTAAAGTTATTCGTGAAATTATTGAAAAAACCAATACCAAAATTGATATTTCCGATGACGGCGTGGTTCAAATTGCTTCTGCTAACACTGAAGACGGTCAAGCAGCTTTGGATATTATTAACGGTATTATTGCCGTTCCGGAAGAAGGCAGAATCTATAAAGGTGTTATTACCAAAATTATGGATTTTGGCGCATTCGTTCGTTTTGTCGGCACTACCGAAGGTTTGGTTCATATTTCGGAAGTTAAAGACGAGCGTATTGCTTCAGTTTCAGACTTCTATAAAGAAGGCGATACCATTTGGGTTAAATGTTTGGGTGTTGACAACCGCGGTAAGTGGAAGCTTTCAGCCAAACGCGTAAACCAAGAAACCGGTGAAGACCGCGAATAATCGCTGTTAAGCTTAAAAATAAACCCCTGCTTTTTAACCGAAGCAGGGGTTTAAGTTTTATTTAGCCCATGTTATTTGAAAATATATAGGTTCATTGACGCCTTTGTGAGCAGTGCAGGCATTGTAAATACCGTCCATAGTTAAATTCCGCAGGCAATTTGATTGGTAGCAATAGGTGTCGCCAAGCCAAGCCTTATCAATTTTATTTTCCGTTTCGGCATTGCTGATAGTTTCTATATATTTGATACTATCGGCATTTTCTTTAGCTACGGTAAATGTGGTTTGGCAAATGGCTAAATTATCCGCAGATAAAGTTTTTAATGATGAGCCGGTCATTGATAAAAAGATTGTTGTGGCGGTTGAACCGATAAAAATTCGCCATTTTTGCCCAAAAACATCATATATACCGGTGAAGCTATTCGGTTTAATCATCTCAGTCGGGATTTCACCCATTTTTATAAAAGTTTCAGTTAAGTCAGTTCCGTTTTCTTTAATGTTGTTAAAGTTATGAGCATTGCGGGCAACGGCGTTGATAAGCGTGTTGATTTGTTCAGAATATTTGTTAAGCCGGTACTTCATCATTGCTTTGCTGTAACCGCTGATAGCCCCGACGCTGAGCACGCCGATAATAGCAAGAACGCCGAGCATTTCCACCATAGACCGACCTGATTGTGTATTCATGAGCTAAAATCTCCTCAAATTGTTAAATTTAAGAAGATTTTACTCCGCGTTTTTTTTTTGCAATATTTACGAGTCCGTGCTGTGTATAAGTTGTATGCCTAATATGCAAAAGTGATAATCAGCGCAAAGGCCAACACCAGTAAAACTATCCAATGCCAAATTTTCATAGCTTTTCTCCTTGAAACATAGTCGCAATGCTGTTTATGTAATCAGGATTATAAGTTTTACAAGCTATACTTTTTTAAGATAAGAGCCCATAATTTTTTTGCGTCCGTATTTATCAAAATAAACTTCGCATTTTTCATCGCTGACGCTTAAAATTTTGCCATATCCGAATGAGGCATGATATACGCGCTGACCTTTCAGGCTATTGGCAGAAGACGCATAATCATCAGCAGGTTCATAGCTGTATTCGTGCTCGCTGCATTCATCATAATCGGAAGTTTGACGGTAATTATTAGTTTTTTTATAATCATTGTTCGGTTTGCGGCGATAATTGCTGAAATTTTGATAACCTCCGCTGTAATAACGGTTGGCATTGTTGCTGATTGCTAAACAATCAGACGGAAGCTCGTTAAAAAAGCGCGACGGCGTGTTGTTCTGCCATTGTCCGTAAATACGGCGGGTAAATGCGGTTAAAATATAAAGTTTTTCGCGGGCGCGAGTAATGGCAACATAGGCTAAACGGCGCTCTTCTTCCAAAGCGTCTTTGCCGCCTTCATCAAGCGCGCGTTGATGCGGAAACAAACCTTCTTCCCACCCCGGTAAAAATACTACCTTAAATTCAAGGCCTTTGGCGGAGTGCAGCGTAATTAACAGCACTTTGTTGGAATCTACCGCGCTGTCATTATCCATAACTAAGCTGACGTGCTCTAAAAAGTCGGCTAATGTGGGATAATTGTCAGAATCGCCCATGACGCCGACCAATTCTTTTAAGTTTTCAATACGTCCCGGGGCTTCAGCCGATTTGTCGTTTTTAAGCATGTCTAAGTAACCGGAATCGTCCAAAACCTGTGCGGCTAAATCGTCCGGACTGACCGCTTGCGCCGTTTTTTGCCATTCATTGAAGTGCTCCATTAATTCAGTAAGGGCGGTTTTGCTTTTGCCGGTGATTAAACCGTTGCCGAGCATTTTATTAACGGCGGCAAACATGGAAATATGATGTTCGCGGGCGTAATCCTGAAATTTTTCAACGCTTTTGGCGCCGATGCCGCGCGCCGGTTTGTTGATAATGCGCTCAAACGCCAAATCGTCCGCCGGTTGCAAAATTACTCTGAAATAAGCAAGCAAATCGCGCACTTCCTGCCGCTCATAGAATTTGGGACCGCCGATAACCTGATACGGTATGGCTTCGGCAATAAATTTTTCTTCAAATTCACGGGTCTGAAAAGCAGTGCGTACCAAAACCGCCATATCAGAATAAAGATAGCCGGAGCGCTTTAAGTTTTCAATTTCATCAGCCACATATTTGGCTTCTTCCTCGCCGTTGTAGGTGCTTATAACTTTAATTTTTTCATTCGGGCAACGGTTGGCGGGGGAGTTTTCCGCCACTTTAAGGGTTTTGCCGAGTCTTGCCTCGTTGTGTCCGATTAAGTTGGAGGCGGCTCTTAAAATATTGCCGGTGGAACGGTAATTGCGTTCAAGGCGGATAATTTTGGCGTTGCTGAAATCTTTTTCAAAGCGCAAAATATTTTCAACTTCGGCGCCGCGCCATGAATAAATGGATTGGTCATCATCGCCCACGCAACATAAGTTATGATGAATTTGTGAAAGCAGACGCAAAAACATGTATTGCGTAACGTTGGTGTCTTGATACTCATCAACCATAATGTATTTGAACTGATTTTGATATTTTTTTACAACCTCTTGGTTTTCAAGCAAAATTTTGAGGGTGTAAAGCAAAATGTCGCCAAAATCAACGCAGTTAAGCTCAAGCATACGCGCCTGATATTTTTGATAAACCATTAGCGTGATGTTGTCTTTGTTATCGGCGGCAACTTTATCTACCGGCAGATTTTTATCTTTCCAACGCTGAATTTTATCAACAAAGGCCTGCGGCGGATATTTTTTTTCATCTATGCCTTCGGCTTCAAGAATTTGCTTAATCAACCGTCGTTGGTCGTCCTCACCCAAAATGGTAA
>ERZ1034928.723-NODE-723-length-13998-cov-6.326544_pt1 | contig 13998 bp, 14 predicted proteins | sample MGYA00520627_ERZ1034928 | MGnify/ENA primary metagenome ERZ1034928 (study PRJEB33766, sample SAMN09781755) | gut metagenome | biome: gut microbiome | host: Homo sapiens | place: Madagascar | study: EMG produced TPA metagenomics assembly of the PRJNA485056 data set... | reverse complement strand
AAAAAATGCAATGGCGAATGTAAAAGATATAAAGACGAAATGAAAAGATTAAACATACAAAAAAGGAGAAAAACGATATGAAATGGACGAGATATTTTATTCCCGTACTTTATACGATAGTGACGTTATTACAATGCGCATGCCTGATAATAGGCATAGTCGACATAAACTGGCTGGGAATAACAGGGTACATAAATGCGGTTCTCGGATTTGGCGCTATGACGGGAATTAGTTGGTGGTTGTGTATCAATATGTCACAAATGGAAAAAGACAACTTATTACCAACCAAAGAAACGATGAAATATAGGAGACGGAAGAATGACAAAGAAAATTGATATATTCGATTTACTAACGAAAGAAGCGATTGACCGTATTGATGACATAGGCTATGAACTATTAAAAGAAAACGGGTATGAAACCGACGGGGCAAAGGAATCGCAACAAAAACAGCGCGAATTAAAAAAGGTTCTCGAAAAAGACGGCAGACAACTCATATACTTTTCGATGATTGAGAGAGAAACGAGCAATATACTTTTTTGGTTTGAATTACATAAAGGAGCCGAAGTTGTTGCAAGAAGTAAGGTCTTAAAATTCGTGCCGGACAAAGGAGGAAAGAATGGAGAAGGAGAAAGTCAAGAGCGACCTTCGGAAACTCCGAAAGATAACGCATAGTATATCGGTTGCAATAGAGTGTAAGCAAAATCACGAAAGAAGACTGGAATATCTTCGCGGGAGAAATACCACAAAGGGCACTGCCGAAGAGATTCGAAAACTGGAAGAGGTTCTCGGTTCGCTCCATATCGAAGAATCCATAAAAACGGCGACGGCTCTCGAAGCAACGTATATGGAAGCGATAGATAAGTTGGAGGGGTTCGATAAAACAATCATTATCGACGGCTACATAAACGGAAAGCCTTATTGGAAGATAGGGCGAGACATAGGATATACCGAAGTTGGAGTTCGCAAACGAGTCGAAAAGGCAATAGAAAAGTTGGCAAATCTTTTATAAAAAAAATACGGTATCGGGCAAAAGTGTATCGCCCGGTATCGTTTTTTTTGTGTAAAAATTCATTATGAAGAGGAGAAACGGTACTCTTTGTTGATGTCTGTTTGTTTGATAGTTTTGTTGTTTTGTCGTATCTCCTCAATACCGCGGAGTGGAGAAGTAGAATCTCGCTTGTCTCATAAACAAGAGTTCGACGGTGCAAATCCGTTCTCCGCAACCATAGCAGAGTAGCCAAAAGGAATGGCGAACGGCTTTGACCCGTTTATATGTTAGTTCGAATCTAGTCTCTGCTGCCAAACCCAAAAGGTAAAGTTCTTCGTAAGAAGTTGCGAAAAACTTCGGAGAGTTGATAAGTAGCGGAAAAGGGAGTGTAACTCTCCAAAATCTTTTTAGGAGTACATTATGGAAAACATTAAACAACTGACGGAAACCATTCAAAGAGAAGACAATCTCAATATCGTCGAATATGACGATACACCTTCTCACGGCAATGGGAGACACAATTATATCATCAGACATAAAGAGTCTGGCGCAATTCTCGGAGAAATCCATTTTCAGGACGGCGGGAGAAATACCGAAGGCGTAAGAGACGGAGTTCTCGACCAGGATTTACTTGAAATAGTTCGGCATAGATTACAATGCTTTCAACAGGGAGAGTTCCCGTCGAGAGAAGGCGCACTTGCTATTACGCATATTGAAGAGGCTCTCTTATGGTTGAATAAACGAAAAGAGGATAGAAAGTATCGCGGAGTTCTCGGTAAGGACTTAAAGTGAGGCGTTTTAGGAGTAAGTTATGGCACAAGGCAAGAAGTATAACGACGATATAAAGGAAAAAGCCTTTGCTCTTCTTGCTTGTAATAACAACGCTATGGACGTAGCGAAGCAACTCGGACTCAAATACACAACCGTTAAGACTTGGGAAAAAAAGTATTTAGAGCAAAGCAAAGAGTTAGCCGAGAAGAGGGCGAGAGGCGGAGATAGTTACGAAGTTACAAAGTCGGAGAGGGAATTTGACCTTGAAAGACTTCGTAATGAAAACAAAAAACGGTTTGTAAACGACGCTTGGAGACTAATCGATAAGACGAAAACGCTTCTTGAAAGGCGATTAGACAGGGCGATAGAGAGCGAAGACGAACTTGATAAACTCGTCGAAGAGATATGCAAACTCGATAACAAGCAACTTACAACCGAGCAAAGGAAGGCTCTTTATTCAAAGATAAAGTCGCTTAAACTTGAACAAGCGAAAGAATTGGCTGTCGTTTTAGGGACTCTCTACGACAAGCAAGCGCTTGCGAACAAGGAAGCGACGGCAATCGTCGAAGGCAATATAACGGTTAAGAAATTCGAGGACTTCTAATGCTGACGATAAAAGACATTATTGAAAAGCGTAAGCGGATATGGGAAGCGCGGCACGATATAGAGTATGATAAGCAACTCGTCAGGGCGAGCGTAATCAAAATACTCTCTACGACATCGTTATCTTCGGAAATATTGCAAAGACCGTATCTGCTAATAGAAGTTGCTTTCTATATCGTAGACAAAGAGAGAAAGACTGTGCCTTTCTTCCTTAACGACGTGCAAAAGGACTTTATCGAGCAGTTGGAGACGAAAGGAACGAGCAAGCCTTTCTTCGTTTTGAAAGGAAGACAGCAAGGCTTTACGAGTCTTATAACGGCGATTCAGTTGTCGTTTTCAATCGTAAGGAAGAACTTTGCGGGATTCACTATGGCGGACAGAGCCGACAATACAGCCGCCATATTCAACGATAAAGCAAGAGTTGTATACGAAAGACTCCCGGAAGAACTAAAACCTTCCGAGAAATTCAATTCAAGAAACGAGTTATTCTTCGATAAACTCAATTCGTCCTGGCGTATAGCGACGGCGACGGAGCAGGTAGGACGTTCGAGAACGTTGAATTTTGTACATTATTCCGAAGTTGCTTTTTACGAATGCGATTTATCGGCTATTCAAGCGGGTATAGGCGAAGCGATAACTGCCGACGCAATCGTAGTTTACGAGACAACTGCAAACGGTTTTAACCAAGCGAAAGACCTTTGGGATTCAGGCGCTTGCCATAACCTTTTCTACGGGTGGTGGCGAACGAAAGAATATCGCATAAAGGATTTGAGTTATCTTGATACGAAAGACTCCTGGCTTATGGAGAGAAAAAAACTCCTGGAGTCAATGGGATTAGACAAAGAGCAAATTGCTTGGTATTGCAAAAAATACGATTCATACCTTGATAAAAACACGATTAAGCAAGAGTACCCGATAACGCCCACGGAAGCCTTTGTATCGAGTGGAGAGTGCGTGTTTGACAAGGAATCAATCAACAACCAAATAATCCGTGCTTCGTCATTGCAAGCGGTTAAAAAAGGTTATTTTGCTTACGACAAAGAAGCAGTTCCTATTAAAGACGATAACGGAGCAATAAAGGATTTTGACTGGAAGATAAAGAATATACGATTCGTAGAAAGTACGGACGGACATATCACGATTCACGAAGAACCGCGAAAGAAGTACAACAAAGACGGAGAAGTGATAGGTCTTGCGCCTTACGCTATCGGCGGAGATACGGCTGGAACGGGCAAAGACTTCTTTACGGCAAAGGTTGTGTGCGCTCTCGACGATAAAGTTGTAGCAACCTTACATAAACAGTACATAGACGAAGACCTTTACGCCGAGCAAATTTATTGTCTCGGAATCTACTATCACGAAGCGCTTATAGGTATCGAAATTAACTATTCGAGACAACCGACGAGAATACTGCAAAAGAAGTATTGTTATCCGAGCCTTTATATGCGTGAGAGATTTGACAGCGCGGCGGATAAGACCGTAATGGACTACGGATTTGAAACGACGTCGAGAACTAAACCGATAATCATAGGCGAACTTGTAACGCTTATGAGAAACGACCCGACGATTGAGCCTGATGTACCTACGCTGAAAGAGATGACGACTTTTACGAGAAAAGATAACGGCAAAATGGAAGCGTTGGACGGGTGTCACGACGACTTGGTTATGGCGTGCGCTATAGGACATTTCGTAGCAAAGAAACAACCGAGAGAGTGGCTTGAAGTCAAGATAAACGAAAACGAGTTCATTGAAGAGAATTTTTCTTCAGATGAAGCCGAAGGCAATACAGGCTATATGCAATGGGAGGACTTTTAATGTTTTTCAAAAGGATAAAAAAACTCGAAGACAAGGTTTGCGAGTTGGAAAAGAAGATTGAAGAATTTCAAAGGCGGACAATCTCTCAAAAAACTTTGGAGAAAGACCCGCCGCCTACTACTAATCAGATTCTTGACGAGTGGCTAAACGGAAAGGAGGAAGAAGATGGAAATTAAGGAAAGATACGCGACCGATTCCGAAACGACGTCATTATGGGACGATTACCAAAACGGACTCGCTTATCAGTCTTCCGTTGGGTTATCGAAGAAAATTCCGAAGTTCGTAAAATTCTACGAAGGAGACCAGTGGGCAACTCCGACGAAGAACACGAAGAATCTTCCGAGACCCGTTGTAAATATCATCAAGATGATTTGCCGAAACAAAAAGAGCGCTATTCTTTCGACTCCCGTCAAGATAATTTATCGCGCGGAAAACGAAATGGCAAACGTCGAGCGCTTTAACAATTTTGCCGACTACATACAAAAAGAAATCGGGCAGGAATCGCTCGATAAAAAGGCTATAAACGACGGCGTAATAAAAGGCTCGTACTTCTATCACTATTATTGGGATTCGGAAGCAAAAGGCAAGAATGGAGCAAAGGAAGGCGGATTGAGGTGCGAGATAATCGACCCTTTAAGTATTTTTTTCTCCGACCCTACACAACTCGACGAGCAAAAGCAAGAATGGATATTGATTGCCTCGCGTGAAAACGTTAAGTCGGTCAGGGCAAAATGCGATAGCGACGTAGATATTGAAAGTATCGTTTCAGACGAATCGGACAACAAGTACGGGATTGTAGAGCAAGACGGAGACAAACTTTGTACGGTGCTTACGAGATACTTCCGCAAGGACGGCGAAGTATATTGCGAAAAGGCAACGAAAAGCGTCGTAATCAATAAGCCGTTCGCTATTACTCCCGACCTTGAAGGAGCGGCGAAAGAACTCGGATTCGCGGAAGAAGACGCTCCGAATAACGCTACTCCGGATAAACCCGAAGCGGAATCGCTTATCCCCGATACGACGAAAGCGTACTTATATCCTATCGTCGTGGGGAACTACGAAGTAAAGGAGAGATGTATTTACGGTCTCGGGGAAGTCGAAGGACTTATTCCTAACCAAAAGGCGATAAATTTCAATATCGCTATGGCTCTTCTGAATAATCAGGAAACGGCTTGGGGAAAGTACGTCGTTATGCCGAACGCTCTCAAAGGGCAAGTAATAACGAACGAGCCGGGGCAGGTAATAATCGATTATTCGGGAACGGGCGCCGGAATACGGAAGATGACGGAACAAGCGATTCAAAGCCAACCGTTACAACTCATAGATACGCTTACGCAACTTACAAGGGTTGTTACGGGGTCTACGGAAGTTATGACGGGAGAAACTCTCGGCGCGGGTATGTCGGGCGCGGCAATCGCTCAATTACAGTCGCAAGCGACACAGCCTATCGAAGAACTTAAAGATTCGTTCTGGCTCGTTAAAGAAAAGCAAGGTAAAGTCCTTGCGCAGTTCTTCAAACTCTATTACACAGAGAAAGAATTTACGTACACGGAAACGCTTCCGAATAACGAAAATCTGCCTATGCAGGGGATTGCTGACAACGAAGAAGTGCAAATGTCGGACGTGTTCAATAGCGAAGAATATAAAGGTACCGATTTTTCCGTCGTTGTCGAAGCAACTTCGGGAACGAAGGCTTCGGCAGCGGGCGATATAAACGCTCTCGACGTTCTTCTCGCTAAGGGGTTAATCTCGATGAAAACTTATCTGAAAGCATACCCGAAAGACGCATTGTCGAACAGAACGGAGATTCTGAAAGGAATCGAAGAAGACGAGAAAAATCAGGTGACCGAACTAACTCAAAAACTACAACAGGCAGAACAACAAAATGTTGAACTTGCGAAAGTTGTAGAGCAACAGAAAGAGACGGTGGATAAGGTCGTTGCGGTAATCAAGGAAAACAATGAGTTAAAGACTTATATCGCAAACCTTTATACTGAAGCGTCCGGGAAGATAACGCAGGCTAACAGGCAAATTCAACTCGGCAACGCAAAAATTGCAGAAACCACGAAAGACGCAACGGATATGGCGCAGGCGATATATAGCGAAATGCAAAGCGGCGGAAACGTTGCGGGGCAAAATCAATAGCAAGCAGGCGAGACCTGTTACTATACAAAAAATAATACGCAGGAACGCGAAAAAATCCAAAGGAGAACTTCTATGCCGGAAGAAATTAAAAAATCAGCGGAAGAAACCGTAGAAACTACGGAAGCCGACGAACACGCTGACGTCGACAATCACACGGAGAGCGATAACGACGTTGAGTTTAACGATACCGAAAACGGGGAGAACGAAAAAGTCGAACCGAAAGCAGAATCGAAAACGCAAACGAAGGAACAGAACTCCGAAAACGCTCGTCGCAGGCGCGAGGCAGAACGCCAAGCTGAACTCAAAAGAGTAGAAGCGGAGACGAGAGAAAAAGCCATTATCGAAGTCCTGAACGGAAAGAATCCTTTTACGAACGAGGATATGAAAGACCACGCCGACGTAGAAGAGTATCTTTTGATGAAGGAAATCGAAAAGAACGGCGGAGACCCTGTGTCCGATTTTCCCAAATATCAGAAGGAGAAAGAAAGGAAGAAAGCCGAAGAAGTCGCGAAAGAGACGGAAGAAAAGGAATGGTACGAAAAGGATTTTAACGACTTTTCGGTAAAACACCCCGAAGTAAACGTTCATTCGCTTGTCGCAAACGAACAATTTAAGAAATTCGCAGACGGCAAAGTCGGCAAGCAACCTTTATCGGATATCTACGATGACTTTATCAGTTTTGTGAGCGAATACGAAAAGAAAGCCAAGCAAATGGTTAAGCAAACGCTCGCAAACAAAAAGGCGTCGCCGGGGGCGCTTTCAAGCACGAATCCGAGCGATAGTGGCTATTACACGAGAGAGCAAGTTCAGGCGATGACCCAAGAGGAAGTCCACAAGAACTATGACAAGATTCGTGCGAGCATGTCGAAATGGAAATAAAATAGGAGGATAAACAAACATTATGGCATATCAGAACTTTATTCCTTCGGTATGGAACGAAGGGATTGAAAGAGAAATCGAAAGACTTTGCGTGTTTGTAGAAGACTGCAACCGCAAGTATGAAGGACAAGTTAAAAAGAAAGGCGAATCGGTAACGATTCTCGGCGTAGGCAAACCTACAATCAAAACCCTTTCCAAGGCAAATCGTAATAACGATATCGACGCTCCCGAAGAAGTCGAAGACACTTCCGTTATTATGTACATAAACCAGATACGTTACTTCAACTATCTGGTAGGCGATATCGACAAAGCGCAGTCCGTAGGCGGAGTAATGGACGCTCTCGAAGCGGAAACTTCGGAAGGACTTGCCGACGAAGTAGACAAATACGTTGCGGGATTTGCAACCGATACTTCGGTACAAAAACTTTTTGCTTCTCCCGTTAAGGTCGTAACCGGTACGGCGAGTACGGGCGAAAAGAACGTACTTCACATACTCGACGAAGCAATTCAGAAACTTTACGAAAACGACGTTAAATCTACTACGAAAGTGGTAGTAACCGTTTCGCCGAGATTCTATACGCTTTTCAAGAGAGAGTACGTAGACAAAGACACCGATAATTCCGAAATCCTTAAAAACGGCAGAGTCGGTAAATACGGCAACGTTATTATCAAGATGTCGAACAACGTTTGTAAAACGGATAGCGGCGCAACCGATAATATCATGATAAGAACTCAAAGAGCGCTCGCGTTTGCAAAACCGTTGACGCACACCGAACCGTATCGTCCCGAAAAGAAGTTTGCGGACGCAGTAAAAGGCTACATTCTGTTCGACGCAAAAGTCGTAAGACCGAAAGAAGTTATCAATATCAACGTTAAATACGCTTAAGGAGGTATAGACTATGGAAGTTACTATGAGAAATAACATCGCAACCCCTACGCTTACCGCGCTCACGGCTAACACCGAAAAGGCGCTCGCTTGGAACGAGAACGACGCAAAAATGATTCTCGTAATCAGCAACAGCGGAGACGTCGCAACCACGCTTACGGTTAAAGCGGGTAACGGTATTCAGGGCGTCGCAGACCTTACGCTTACTGTTCCGAAGGGAATCAGTCTTGTAAAACTGGAAAGCGGAAGATTCAAATTCATTTCCGGCACGAACAAAGGTAAAATCGTCGTTAAATCGGCGGGAACTCCGAGTGTCGGCGTAGTCGCGCTCGTATAAGAGACAATAAGAGCCTATCTGACAGTAGGTAGGCTCTTTTATGCAATTTTAGGAAATGGGAAGTTCGATTCTTCCGAATTGCAAAAAGGAGAGATATGAAATACGGAGACATTAAAATCGAAGCGTTGAAGTTGATGTTTGTAAATATGGGCGATGATATCACGGCAGACAAACTCGAAACGTACGAACAAGACGAAACATATAACGCTTATCTCGTTAATATGCCGGGGAGCATAAATCGCTGTTTTTCCGTTCTTGAAAGCAAAGGAGTTCTCCCGTCCGAATCGAAGACTTTGACGGCTTCCGAAGGTGTTGCAAGCGGCGCGTTTATACGTTTCGGCTTGTCATCTCTTATAAATAATTTTTACGATATAGACCGCGTAGTAAGCGAAACCGCAGACGGCGAGTATTGTGGCGATTGCGATTTTCGGACGGAAGGCGACACGCTCGTGTTGGAGCGTTTTGACGACGAAGACGTAACTTACACCGTTCTTTACCGACCGACCATACCGAGAGTAGAATCGGTTACCGATAATGAATGGAAAGTTCCCGTACCCGAAAATATTGCTTCGCTTATTCCGTATTTCGTGAAAGGCGATTTGTATCGTGACGACGAGCCGAACGAAGCAAGCGAAGCGCGGAATTGGTTTGAATCGGGTATCGAAGAGATTGTTTCAAGAAAAACAAATAAAATAAACAGAGTAAAAACCGTTTACTCGCAAACGGAGTGAATATGAGGGCAAGTACAAACATTTCGTTAAAGACCCGAAGAACCCTTCAACTTTCCGATTTCAGGGGCGTAGATTTTTCGTCGTCGGCTTTAAGCGTTCGGAGAGACCGTGCTTCGAATATGAGAAACTTCATAAACGAATACGGCGCGAATAAGAAAAGAAACGGGTGGAACGAACTCATTAAAATTAAATACGGCGGTAAAAATCAGAAAATAAACGGGATATTCGAATACGTAAACGGAAGCCGTAAAGAAATACTGGTTCACGCGGGTAAACGGATTTATAGGTTAAAAGAAGCCAACGGAAGGTATTCCGTAGACGATATAACGTTGAGTTCTACCTATACGCCCGCAAAGGTTGACGTAACAAGGCTTAAAGACCAAAGAAGTCAGATTTTTTATAACAAAGGAAGAGCCTACATAATCGGCTGCGGAGATTACCTTGTATACGGCTCGTGGGACGAAGGAACAAGTTATGAACTTCGGAGAGTGGCAAACAACGTAGATACTTACGTACCGACTACGGCGCTATCCATAGATAACGACGATGTGTCGGACGAAACGAGAGGAACTCTCGACGACGTAAATTGCCTTTCTACCCGAAGAATAAATCAACTCGTCGGTACTTCCGAAGAAAATAAAACGTGGACGCTCGATTCTGAAATCGATAGCGGAACAACCGTGGACGTAAAGATAGAAACGATAGCGGACGGAGAAAAGGTAACAAAACAAATTTCCAACTCGGGAAGCGATAAAACGATATTGTACGACGGTTCTACGCAAGTCGGGACGGTAGACTTTGAGAAAGGTAAAATAACGTTTTCGATTGCTACGACGCCGCAAATCGAAAACAGAGATAATATTTTCGTCACGTTTGAACATTCGATAGACGGATACATAGATAGAATTGCGAACTGTAATTTCGGTACGCTTTTCGGTGTAAACGGAAATACGGACAGATTATTCCTTGCGGGAAATGCCGAATTCCCGAACGTGGATTTCTATTCCGAAGAAGACGATTACACTTATTTCGGCGACAGAAACTCGTCGGTTTTAGGTAGCGACTCCGCGCCTATTAACGGATACGGTCGACTTTCCGACAGCACGCTCGTTATTTATAAATCCGAAACAAGCCAGGAAGCAAGTATCTTTTATCGGACGGGTACATATAAAGAAACTTACGATTCAAGCGGTAATATCGAAAGTATTCGCGGAGAGTTTAAGAACTCTGCGGGAAGCATAGGCGAAGGCGTTATAAGCAGGTACGCCTGCGCGAACTTTGCGGGCGACAATATAATCCTTTCGAGAAACGGAGTGTTCGGAATCGTTCTTGCCGAAAACGTTGCGACCACCGAAAGATATACGCGAGAACGGTCGCGTTCTATAAACGAAAAATTAAAAACTCACGACGACTTATCGGAAGCAGTCGGAATTGTGTACAAAAATCGATATTATCTTGCTATCGATAACGTCGTGTATATAGCGGATTCGAGATTCAAGTATTCCGCAAGCGACGACGTCGACGGTTCGTATAATTATGAATGGTGGTTTTGGGATAATTGCCCCGTAAGGGTATGGGCAAATATCGGTAACGTATTATATTTCGGTAGTGCAGACGGTCAAATTTGTGTGTTCGACAACGAGTATACCGACAGAACGTATCAGGATAGCGCGTCCGGGGAATTAACTTTCGATATAACGAATAACAACGTTGTTTACAATAAAAATATCGGTATAGAACTTTCCGAAAACGATAAGATAACGCTCTCGACGGAAGGATACTACACGCTTATCGCGAACAATACAACCGTGAAAGACGGGAAGGTTATTTCCGACGAAGAAAAAATCTTGACCTTTCACGACGGAATGGAAGTGTACGCCGATACAGTCGGCGAAAGCGGTCTTGCCATAAATACGAAATACTATGTCACAGATGTTGACAACGGGACTTGCTCGTACGCTCTTGAAGATGAGAGCGGAAGTAGGGTATCCGTCACGGTCGGCGGATTTAACCTTTATAAGTCTATATCTAACGTTGAACTGTATATCACAAATGTAACCGACGAGTCGTTTCAACTAAAAGATTATAAAGGCGGCGAAGTGCTGATTCTTGCAAAATATAATTCAACGCTTCCGACAAATCCGCTTGCGCGGTTCACGCATACGAGAAACGTAGTTGCGGAATGGTATACGCCGATATTTGACCTCGGCACGAACGAGTCGAGCAAAACGCTTTTGAAAATGGTTATATCGACAGAACCCGAAGTAAACGGAAAACTTTCTTTCGGGTATGAAACGAGAAACGTCAGCAGACTCGTTAATGCAAAAGGAATAAAAGTGTTTTCCTTCGAGAATTTCTCGTTTGAAGATTTTTCGTTTGACACCGGGTTTGCGAACAGTTATTCCGTAAAGTGTAACGAGCGAAACTTTAATTTCATCATTTTCCGCTTTATATCGGATAACGACAGCAACTGCGTAGTAAATAATTTCACGATTGTTTACAAGATAAATAAATCAAATATAGGAGTAGCATAATGGCTAAAATTCAAAAAACAAGCGGTGTGACGAAAGCCGCGATAAAACGGAAGTCGGCGCAGACGTTACCAAACAATCCGACCGAAGCAGGATATAAAGCCGCGGATATTCGTAACGCATTTTTTCGCCCTATCACGGACGACGAAAACTCTGTTTTGAGCGAGTTAGACAGGGTTGTTCACGAAGTAAATTTAATCGTAAACCACGATAGACCTTTTGATTATATTACTTCGGTTGCGGGGGTAAATTATCACGGTTCCTATGGCTTAATTTATCAGTTTACAAATGGTTCGGCAAGTATTGTGGATTATGAAGGTACTGAAACGGATTTAATATTGCCGTCGGTGGTTTCGTTTGAAGGGGTAGATTATTCCGTTATTAAAATCGGAGAAAACGCTTTTAAGGGGAAACCGATTATAAGCATTGAGATTTCTTCGTCAATTACGGATGTAGGGTCAAACGCTTTCAAAGAGACTTCTTTGACAAAAGTTGTTCTAAACGGGCGCACGAATGTTTGGTATTTTAATTTTGTAAACCCGACGAATATCGTGTTTATCGCTCCGGCTCAATACAAATCTTTTTATGATAGTAGGTTGAGTCAATATAAGTCCCTCACGTATATTGATACGGTTTCATCTGTTAAAGAAGAATTATGGGAAGAAAAATCCAACATTAACACTAAGCAAGATAAACTTAAGTCGGGGACTAACATTCAGAAGATAAACGGAAGGGACATTTTACAGCCGGGCAATTATGAGATTATAAAAGCGAATCCTGTGCTTTCGGGAACGGAAGAAGAATTAAGTGCCGTAGAAATAGACGGAAAAAGTTACTCTGTTTTTACGGAGAGTGGCGCAGACTCGAAATACCTTAAAAAAACCGATGACTATGCAACGCAGAGTTTTGTAAAAAGCATGTTGTCTTCCGTTTACAAAGTAAAAGGGTCGGTTGCTTCTTACGAAAATCTCCCGTCAACAAAAGAAACGGGCGACGTTTATAACGTAGTCGATACCGGGATGAACTACGTATGGAACGGCGAAGAGTGGGATTCTCTTGGCGGAATATTCGATATAAGCGGGTTTATGCCTGCTTACACAATCAATTCTCTTTCAGATATCGCTTCCATTCCTTCTACGGGTAAGAGAGTTGTTTATACGGGCGGAAACGCTTCGTCTTCTGTGGCGATATCTTTACCGACTACCGTAAACGAAATAGATTTCAACGGTTCTACCATTACCTTGGAAGTAGGAAATTCCGCTGAGTTTAACGTCGGTATAATCGGTCACGCCCATTGTATAATAAAAAATCTTAACCTTATCGTAAATCTTCATCTTAAATCCGGAGTGGATTACTCTATGATAAAGGGATTCGGCGGAGTGGAAAACGTCAGTCTCACGATAAATAAAGCGGCAGACTCGGCGACGGCGGCGTCAGGACAAATCGTTCGCGGGTTTTATTCTTGCGACCATTTGATAAATTGTAAAGTAGACCATAACTACACGACGGTTAATGTCGCTCCGCAAACGGTAGCGTATGCTTACTGCAACTATCTTATATGGTGCAGGATAAGCGGGTATACGGCTTTTGGTTTTGCCAACTGTATTCGGTTAGTCGATTGTGACGTTTATCAGAACGCTTCGGACGAGCCGTACAGGTTATGTAAAAACCTAATAGATTGTACCTATTATGAAAGCGGAAATCAAATATCCACGACGGTGATTGATAAATTGTCTGTGGGTGGCTCTCCGCTTGACATAATCCCGCAAGCGAACAACGATTCTGATTCGAAAGCGTACGTTAAACCTGCAGGGGGAACGGGGATTGCTTTGATTAAAATATCCCATTCGACGGTCGGCGATTCAATCGCACGCAGGCTATCGGGCGGACAACTTCGCGGGAACATTGCGAGTAACGAATATGATTTGGTACCGCTAAAGCAGGTGAATGAGAAACTCAACGGAGTAAAAGCCCTAAAGGTAACTGTATGGTGATAATTTATGAATAAAATTACTAAACTAAAAAACAAAGTAAGTAACGTTTGCCAGTTGTTCGACAAAGACAAGTTTTTCGCCACGAGAACGGCGCACGGCGTGGTTTTTACCAACAACGGCGACGGCAGTTTTACCATAAACGGCACTTGCGATAGCGACGCGGACGCGGACACCCCGTTGTTTTTACAAGAGACGTACAGCGTTACATTCGATTTGCAGGCGATAGAGAGTCATAAGTATTTGCTTATTCCGTTGCCACAGACATTCAGTTATAGTACGTTACGTTTTATTTTCGGAAGCCAAGCGACACCTTACTAC
>ERZ1034928.716-NODE-716-length-14059-cov-6.898101_pt1 | contig 14059 bp, 9 predicted proteins | sample MGYA00520627_ERZ1034928 | MGnify/ENA primary metagenome ERZ1034928 (study PRJEB33766, sample SAMN09781755) | gut metagenome | biome: gut microbiome | host: Homo sapiens | place: Madagascar | study: EMG produced TPA metagenomics assembly of the PRJNA485056 data set... | reverse complement strand
ACGATGGTAAAGCGGCTGCCGGTCTCCATGCGATGCTCGATGGTCTTGATGACGTTATCCATGTCGTAGGGGATCTCGGGAATCAGGATGACGTCAGCGCCGCCCGCGACGCCGGCATACAGCGGAATCCAGCCGACCTTGTGCCCCATGATCTCGATAACAAACACGCGACCGTGGCTCGAAGCGGTGGTGTGAATGTCGTCGATGCACTTGGTGGCGACGTCGATGGCGCTCGTAAAGCCAAACGTCATCTCGGTGCCCCAGGTGTCGTTATCGATGGTCTTGGGCAGGGCGATAACGTTAAGGCCCTCTTCGCGCAGGCGGTTAGCGGTCTTGGTGGAACCGTTGCCGCCCAGCATAAACAGGCAGTCGAGCTGCAGCTTGTGATAGGTGTGGACCATCGCAGGCACCTTCTCGACGCCATCGGCCTCGGGAATGTCCAGACGCTTGAACGGCGTGCGGCTCGTGCCCAGAATGGTGCCGCCGCGGGTGAGGATGCCGCTAAAATCGGCGGGCGACATGACGCGGAACCTGCTGTAGATAAGGCCCTGGTAGCCGTCCTCAAAACCATAGATCTCGATAGGCTCTTCGCTATTGGTCATGAGCGTTTTGACGATGCCGCGCATGGTGGCGTTGAGCGCCTGGCAGTCGCCGCCACTGGTAAGAAGACCGATCCTGAGCATGATGAATCCTTCCGGGCAAGTTATAACATGCGCATAAGTTTACCCCCGCACACTGTTGATGCGGAGGTAAAACGTGTTAGCTCAAATGTATAGAAATGTAAGCAACGTCAGGCGAGCGTAAGGACGACGGGTCTGGCTCCTTACAGCGCGAAGGCGTCGACGTCGCCCCAATGACGGCGCAGCGTGATGGCGGCGGCGGGTTCGGTATTGTCAAAGACGACCGACCATTGCGTGTTGCTGGTGATGTCTTCCGGATTGGGCTCTTGCGCCGCAGCGCGTAGGGCCTTCCAAGCGACTGCCTCATCTTGGGCGCCGGCATGGGCGTCAAGGACATCGGCGATGGCGACGGCGCGCTCTTTACCATGGCCCAGCTCGCCGTTCTTTTGGTTGGGGAGCACCTCGTCACCATAGCAGGCGTAGAAGTTCGTGACCTGGCGTACGGGCGTCGCCTTGCATGCACGGTCGGGATCGCGCGGATCCCACTCCACTACGCGCGCGTCGCCGGCGGCATCGTTAATGAAGAAGTGATAATCGCGTCCGGCCATGGCGTGCATGTCATAGGCGGAAAGCAGGTCGACGGCCTCCTGCGTGGTGGCGGCGCGGTCGAGCACCAGGCGGATGGCGAGCGAGGTATTGATGACGGGGCGCTGCGTGTCCTGGTCACAGGGTTTGGAATCCAGGGTGAGTACGGCAATGGACACGCCGCATTCGTTGACGCCGTCGAGCTGGGCAAACGGGCCCATGAGCGCGGCGGCACGTCCGGCGACGGAGTCAAGCGGAGTGTTGGCGCCCAGGTTATTGAGGGCCGCAAAGCCGATGGAGGCATAGCCGTCGCGCGGGTGATTGCGCACCAGCAGCGCCGAGGTGTCGTCCTTAAAGTCGTAATTGCGACCGGTGCGAACACGGCCCTCGGCATCCACGGCGGCAAAGGCGCTGCAGGCAAACTGGGGCGCCTGGACATGTGCCGGCACACCGGGCAGCACCTGCGCCACCACGGCATCGATGTAGGCCTGGTCGTCGCGCACGCCAGCGGCGATGATGCGATCAAGATCGTAGTCGTAGGCAATGTCGATTGCGTACAGGTCATAGCCATCCGCGTAGCCGGTCAAGCGTTTGAGCGACGCGGCGGACTTGATTTGCTTGCGGTAAACGATGCCGGCGGCAGCGGCAAGGCCGACGGCGGTTCCTGCAACACCGCAGGCGATGGCAATGTTACGTGGCTTCATGACGGCTCCTCTCGAAGCATTGATATAGGCATTATCGCAAACGACATGCAAGTCACATGCCGCATTCCGGCGAGTGGCATGGCATACCGAGCCCTAGAGCAGCGCAATCGCAACGATGCAGCATCCGAGCGCCAGAACAGCAAGGTCTGCCCGGTCAAAGCGATAGCTGCGCAGGCAGGTTCTGCTGACAGCCGGGTGCGCTCCGTATTCGCGGTTGACCATGGCGAGCGCGAGCGTGTCAGAGCGCCGCAGCGCGTTGCTAAACAAGGGCGTGATGACGGGAATAAAAGCACGTGCACGCTGCAGGGGCGAGGGACTGTCAAAGCGCGCCAAGCGCGCTTCCTGAGCGGCCTTGATACGATTGAACTCTTCGATAAGCACGGGGACAAAACGAAGCGTGAGCTGTATGGCGACGGTGGCATCGTCGGTGCGCAGGCCAAAACGGGCGAGGGGCCTCAGAAGCGCCGCGGCGCCATCGGCGAGTGCGGTGGGGGAGGTGGTCGCCATGAGCGTCGACGTTCCCAGCATAATGAGGGCAAAACGCAGCACGCAGAGCGCGCCAAAGAGCAGACCTCCCGAGGTGATCTGCACAGGTCCCGCCTGCAGCAGCAGAGTCCCCGATGCCGTAAAGAGTGCGTTGAAGACCAGGACAAACCCCATAAGCCAGCGAAATGGCCTGAGGGCACGAAGTGCCTGACGCATCGAGCTGCCGCTTGCGGCGAGCGAGGCGAATGCGGTGAGCGCGACGGCGGCAAGGGCGCCGGGCTGCTGGGCGATAAAGCCGGCAATCATAAAGAGCATGCAGAATACAAGCTTGGTGGCGGGGTGCAGCAGGTGAACGAGGCTTGACCCCGGACGAAAGATGCCAAACGAGACCGCCTTGGATGCCAACGGGGTATGTCCGGTTTCCACGGGACGTGTGGCCGTTACGCCAACGGATGCCACCTGGATGCCCTCGGAACTCAGCGGCAGCAGCAAGCCGTCCTGCAGCCGAAAGGCCTTGTCGCAGATGCTCAGCACACGCGAATCGTGCGTGGCGATTACAATGCCGCGGCCGTGGCGTGCGAGTTGAGCCAAGCGCTCGAGCAGCAGCCGGTGGGCGCGGGGATCGAGTCCAGCGCTGGGCTCGTCGAGCAGCAAATACGGTGTCTCGAGTGCAAGCATATCGGCAACGGCGATACGGCGCTGCTCTCCGCCAGAATGGGCAAAGGGGCTTGTGTCGCCGATAGCGGCGAGATCAAACCCGACGCTGGCGAGCGATGTGCCAACGCGTCGCTTGACCTCGGCTTCGTCCAGTCCAAGATTGCGGGGGCCAAACGCCACCTCGTCAAAGACCGTGGCGGCAAAAAACTGCTGCTCGGGGCGTTGCTGCACGAGTGCCACGGTTTTGCGGTACGTACGAAGTTCATCCGCCGTGGGGTGTGTGCCGAGCGCGGTGCCGTCCGCCACGACAGACCCCGCCTGCACGGCAAGCGCTCCGGCAAGGGCACGCAGCAGCGTTGACTTGCCGGAGCCAGAGGTGCCTGCGATACCGATCACGCTGCCGGGCCTAATTTCCAACGAAACACGAGATAGGGTACAGGCGTCTGCTTCGGGATAGCGGACGGTTATGTTTGAGCAGGTTAACGACACAGTTCCTCCAGGCCGCATCGAATGAGCAGATCGCGCTGGTCGGCAAGATCTTGCACGGCACCCAGGTATGCGATGGCGCCCGCCTCGAAGACGGCGACTCGGTCGGCGCGCGCGACCTCGTCGAGCAACTGCGTGATCTGGATCACGGCAACATCGCGCTGGCAAAGATGATCGATGAGATCATTGACGGCCTCGCGGGCGGTCTCGTCGAGCATGGCGGTCGTCTCGTCAAAAATCATGAGCGAAGGGGTGAGCGCAACCAATCCCGACGCCGCCACGCGTTGTTTTTGGCCGCCCGAGAGCGTGGCGACATCGCGTTGCTCAAGCTCGACAATGCCAAGCTCGTTGAGTGCCTGCAAGACTTCTGAACGCATTTCGTCGCGGGGGACACCGCGGTTTTCGAGTCCAAAGGCGATGTCGTCTCGCACGACTGGAGCGACGATCTGGTTATCGGGATCCTGAAAAGCAAGGCCTACGGTGCCCTGCACGCACGTAGCGTGCCCGTTCACGTCTTTGAGCAGCCCCGCAAGCTCGAGTGCACAGGTGCTTTTGCCACTGCCGTTGGTGCCGACAAAGGCGATGCGCTCTCCTGCCACGATATTGGCGGCAAGTGCAGCGCAATCGACGGAGGGACGTGTGTCATCGGCTTGCTCAATACCGGCGAGCGCACCTTCTGCCACCGCGCCCGTAATGCCGCCGGTGACGCAGGCGGCGACGCCCAGAACGCCCAGATTGATAAAGACTGCCGGGGTCTGCAGCGCCATGGCGGCAACGCCCAGCTGGCCTACATTGTGCAGCACGGCGGCAAGCATGCTCACGGGCACCAAGCCAACACCCGGCACGGCAGCAAGGGCGACCATGCCGATAAAGGCGAGGACCGTGCCGCCCAGGCTATAGACGAGCATCATGGGCGAACCAAACAAAAAGCCCGATGCAAAGACCTTGACGAGCGCAACGGCGGCGGCGCTTTTGACATCGAGTGTATAGAGCGCGACGACTACGGCCACGTTGGCAAGGCCCAGTTTAATGCCGGGCACCGCGACGGGCAGCGGAATCATGGTCTCCAGATAGGACAGTACCAATGCGCAGGCGCACAACAGCGAAACGCGCGCCAGGCGGCGAGCGTGCTCGATATCGACCATCTCCACGGATTAGCGCCCCACTACGTCGTAGGTGGTCTTGGCGCTCTCGTCGACGATATCGACGGTGAGTTTGTGCGGAAGGCAGACAATTTGCTGCCCGGCAGCGTCAATCCAGCCCTGGTGCACGCAATCCTGGTTGGGACAGTCTGCCTTCTCGACGTGCACGCGTCCATCTTTGATTTCGATGAGGTTGGTTCCCAAGTCGGTCGTAACGCTCTTGGTCGTGTTCTGGCTCAGAGGAAGCTCGTAGACGTTTTGCTCTCCATCGCGGATAACGACTGTGGCCGTGTCGGCGTTCGTGTTTGCTCCCATCAGACGCGTGGCGACCAAGCCGACGCATGCGATGGCCGCTATCGCCAAAACCAGGATGAGGTTGAGTCTTTTGTTGTCGCGCCCATCGCGCGCACCTTTGCGCTTGACCATCATGGCTCCTAGTCCTGCAAGATCTTGAACGTCGAGCCGTCGCTCTTGGTGGCGCGATCGTCCATATCGACTAAAACGCCGCCTTCAAAGCGGTCGTCGCTCTCGATGAGCTCCATGGCGCGGTCGTGCCCGAGCAAAAACAGGATGGTAGAGTAGGCGTCCCCAAGCACGGATTTCTTGGTCATAATCGAGGCGCTCTTGAGGTCGGTGGCGGCGGGGTAGCCCGTTTTGGGGTCGAGGATGTGGTAGTAGAACGTGCCGTCCTGCTCAAAGCCGCGCTCATAGAGGCCACTCGTCACAAGGGAGCGGTTGCGCGTCTTGACGGTGGCGAGCACGTCGTCCTGCGCGCCGTTGGGGTCTTGCACGCCCACGTTCCAGGCGTCGCCGTCAAAGCTCTTGCCCATCACGTAGACGTTGCCGCCCAGGCTGATGGAGGCATTTCCGACGCCGTGCTTCTTAAAGAGCGCCACGAGGTCGTCGGTGATGTAGCCCTTGGCGATACCACCCAAGTCGAGCTTGGCCTCGGGGTCGGAGAGGGTGACGGTGGTACCGTCGACCGTGATGGTGCGATAGTCGACATGGGGCAGTGCCGCCTGGATGTCCTCATCTGCGGGCTTGACCTCGTTGTCAAAATCCCAGAGGCTCGAGACGGCGCCGATGGTGATGTCAAAGAGCCCGTCGGACTCCTCGGCATAGCGGATGGCTGCCTCGATGACCTCGGCGGTCTCGTGCGCGACTTCCACGGGCTTGCCGCCTGCATTGTTGATGTTCCAGATATCCGAGCCCTCCACGGTGCGCGAGAACTTGTTCTCAAAGTAGGTGCAGCGGTCGGCGACCTCGTCCATGACCTTTTTGCTGCACTGGGCGCTGATATTCACGACAGTGTCGAAGACAAAGAGCGTCGTGCTCTGCACCTTGGGCGAGCTGTCGGAGCCCGCGGAGCCCGCTTTGGACGCGGCTGCAGAGCCCGAGCCGCCCTGCGTGCCCGAGCAGCCGGTAAGTGCACCGGCGCAAGAGACGAGGGCCCCGCCTGCGAGGGCGATAAACGTGCGGCGGTCGATGGTGTGGGGGGTCTGGATCATGGCGAGCTTTCTGGTCGGTGGCGTTACGGATGAGCCTGCGCCTGCACGACTCGGTGCTGACGGGGCGTCGGGCCGCGGGTGCGCGTCCCCTACATGAGCAGGTGGCAGAGCGCGGCGAGGATGGCAGCCTTGACGAGCGTGAGCGCAACCTCGGTCCCGAGAATGGCGGGCCCTGCGGGCGGGCGCTTGCGGGTGTTGCCCTGCGCGAGCTCGCTGGCATCGTCGGTTGCCTGATCGCGCTTAAAGCCGTCGAGCCGGGCGAGCGTCACGTTGGCCATGGGGCAGCCATCGGCGCAGCGCCCGCAGGCGATGCACTCGCCCGATTGCAGGTCGGCGCGCTCGGGGTGGATGCGTACCGGGCAGCTGTCCTGGCAGCGGTTGCAACCGCGCGCACAGCTTTCGCGGCGGCGGTTGAAAAGCGAGATCGGCAACACCGGCAGCAGCGAGAATATGGCGCCGAAGGGGCAGAGGAACTGGCAGAAGAAACGCTCGACAAAGGCCATCCCAACCATGACCGCGCCAAGCGCGGCAAAGGCCGTGGGCACGATGCCCTCGAGCGAGCGCGCAGTGATGCCGGCGAAGGCGACCCAGGGGCTCGCGCCCGAGACCTGGGGCCAGATACCCATCACGCAGAGGGCGCAGATGCCCACGAGGACGGCGTACTTGACGAGCTGGAGCGCGTGCTGCACGCCCGCGGGGAGCCGGTGCGCGCCCTTGCCCTCAAGGCGGAGTGTCCGGCGCAGCGGGGTTGCAAGCGCGTAGACGATATCGCCGAGCGTACCGAAGGCGCAGGCAAAGCCGCAGAAGAAACGGCCGAACACGCAGGTGAAGGCCAAGAGGGCCAAAAGCAAGGATAAAAAGCCGGTGAGCTCGATGGGTGCATGGCTCCCGAGCTGCGTGAAGATGTACTTGACGCCGTTGAAGGCGGCGTTCCAGGCGGCCGGGAAGCAGATGAGAAAGCCGAACTGTACGCACCAGCGCACACCGCGATGGAGGTACTGTCGGCGCAGGCGCTCCTGCATCTTGTTTTTGGGGTGCGCGATGACGTTTGCGCCGTTGCGCAGGCTCTCAAGGGTTCCCGCGGGGCGCTTTGCGCCGCGGGTCTTGGTGGATGCAGTCCTGGCCATTACTGCGTACCTCCGGCGTTGCTCTGCTCAAGCGCCGCGTTGACGGCGTTTAGGATGCCGGCACTCGAGAACGTGGCACCCGAGACGGTGTCGACGTTGGTTCCCTGGGCATCGCAGATGGTCTGCGTGAGGCCCTCGGCCTGCGCAAAGTAGGCGGGGGTCTCGCCGGCGTGGTCCGTGACCTCGACGCTTTCGATGTATCCGTTCTCGATGGTCACGCGGCAGGTGACAGTGCCGCCGTAGCCCTGGGCGCTGCCCTCGAAGGTGCCGTCGGTGTCGTAGGCGCCGCGCGTCTGCGAGCGCTCGGCCTGGACAGCCTCCGCCTGGGTGCGGGCGTCGGCCTCTGCCGCCTGGGCGGCCCAGCTGCTGTAGCCCGCCACGATGGCGACGACGGCCGCGGCGTTGACGGCTTTGAGATAGAAATTGCGGTTGCGCCAGAGGTGGCGCCCAAGGAGGGCAAACGGGTTACGCATGGGCGCCAGCCTCCTCGGTGGCCCCGTTTGCGGCGGTCGGGTTGGCCGTAGGCTCATCGGGGGCGTTTGTCTTGTCAGAAGCGTCTGCCTTGTCGCCTTTGCTGTCGTTCGCGTCCTTATAAGCTGCGGCCGAGCGCGCGAGGGCGTCGGTGTAGGCGTTGGCGATGGCGCGGCTGGAGTAGGTGGCGCGCGCCACCACGTCGATCTTGCCAGCCTCGGTGCCCGCGAGCAGCTGCTCGGGGATGCCGGTGTAGACGGTACCGCGGAAGGTGCGGCCGTCGATGGCGTTATCGAGGTAGGGCTCGTTATCCTCGTCAAAGGGATCAAGCGCGTCGGAGAGGCTCTCGTCAGGCTTGCCGCCTACACCCTCGATATCGTGGATACCGGTAACCTTGCCGTCCTTAACGGTGACGGTGAGCTTGACGTAGTAGGGGCTGAAGGCTTCGTCGTCCTCCTCGTTTTTGCAGAGGGCGTAGCCTGTAAAGTCGCCGTCGGCGTAGTGGACCTCGTCTGGCGTGTCGGGCGAGGGGTCCGGGTTGGGCGCGGGGTCGGGGCCGGGCGCGGGCTCGGGGTCCTTTGTGCCGGCTGCGGCCTGCTTAAGGCAGCCCTGGATGGCGCCCAGGATGCCCTCGCTCGAATACGTGGCTCCTGTCACAGTGTCGACATTGACGCTTTGCTTTTGCATGACGAGCCCGGGGAGTGCGTTCCAGGCGCGGCTCCAATACTCGGGCGTGTCGCCCGTGTTCACGAGTTCTATGTTGGCGATCTTGCCGTTCGCGATGGTCACGCGCACGCTGACGGGCGTGTCCTCGCTGTATCCCCAGGCGGAGTCGGTGTAGACGCCGTCTGCGTAGCCGCCGGCGGGCGTGAAGGGGTCGATGGTGTGGTGGGGCTTATTGGAGGAGCCGCCGGCCGCAGGGGCGGGGGCAACAGCCTCGGCAAGCCCGCCCGATGCCTTGACCAGTGCGTTTTTGATGGCCATGAGCAGGCCTTTTGATGAATACGTGGCACCCGAGATAGTGTCGACCGACGTCGACTGAGCGCTAATCACCGACTGGGTGATCGCCCGGGCACGCCCAAAGTAGGCTGGGTCGTCTGCAGACGACACTATGTCGATTGCCACGATCTTGCCGCCCGCGATGGTCACGCGCACGGTGATACTGCCCCTAAAGCCGGTACCTGTGCCTTCATAGGTGCCGTCCTTGAGGTTTGCGGCGTCCATACCATAGGCCGAGGGGTCGAGCGATTCGGTTGCCGGCGTTGCCGTCTCCTTCTGGACGTTGGAGGTGTCGACGGTCTTGAGGTCGGCGCCTGCGGCCTCTTGCGCGGGCGTGGCGGCGACCGTCTTGGCCACGAGCGGGGTGTACTGGGACACCACGAGGGCCACGGTTGCGCCCACGGCGATCGAGGGCACGATGAAGCCTGCCGTGGCGAGGCCGTGGCCGAGCGCCTTGGCTTTTGAGTGCTTGGGTTGGTAGTTGTCCATTTGTGGGTGGTCTCCCGTGGTCGAGTATGAGAAAAGGCCCGCAGCCCTGGTTGGGGCTGCGGGCGCTTGCGTTGCGAGCGCGTGGCGCGCGTTTTAGGCGCTAGTGCTGCATGCGGCGGCGGATGGCGACGCCGGCGGCCGCGATGGCGGCGCCGATACCGGCGAAGATGCCGACCGTGGCGATCTGGGTATCACCGGTGCCGGGGAGGCCGCTTGCGTCCTTCTTGGATGCATTGGCCTTCTTGGTATCGGTGGTCGTCGTCGTGGTGCTCATGGAGTTGCCCTTGGAGCTCTGGCTGGGCTTGGCGAGCGCCTCGCGGGCGGCCTTGAGTGCAGTCGTTGCCGCCTCGACGTCGGCGGCAGAGGCGTCGTCCTTCGAAAGCACGGATTGGGCTGCAGCCAGCGCGGACTGGTATGCCTTCCAGGAGTCGGCGGTGTAGTCGGACTCGTTCAGCGCATCGGCACGGCCAATCTCGACCTTAAGGTCGGTCTTCTGGTCGGTCGTTGCGGCCTTGGCGAGCGCGGCCTGAGCGTTCTGGAGCGTCGAGAGGGCGTTGGCAACCTCGTCGTCGGAAGCCGCGGGGCTTTCGTTAACGCCCCGGGCAGCGCTCAGCGCGTCCTGGAACGCAGCCCAAGATGCGGCGGTGTAGGTGCCCTGGTCGTTGCTCAACTTGGCAGCGGCCTTAATTGCGGCGTTGAGTGCCGTCTTGTCGGCCGACTTGGTGTAGGTGAAGCGCAGGTTGGTGGTGTAGCCGGTGGCCTCGACCTCAATCTGGTAGTCGCCGTTGGCATTGAACACCAGCGATTTATCCTGATTGGCGGCCGCCAGGTTAAGCGAGCCGTCGGCGTTGAAGATCTTTACCGCACCGCGGCCCTGCGCGCTGTACTCGGTACCGTTGACAGTGACCTTGGAGATGTTCGCGAGGTAGTTGGCAAGATCCTCGTCCGTGGCATCGTTGGCGGCGATGAGCTTAAGGTTTGCCGCGTCAAAGCTTGCGACGAGCTTGGAGCTGGTTGCTGTAAAGCCCGTGCTGATATCGGCGAACTTGCCACTCTTGTCGATGGCGGTCAGCGTGTGGCTGCCGGGCTTAAGAGCCGAGGCGTCAAACGTGACGGACACGGAGCTGCGCGCGTTGCTGGCGAGCGGCTCGACATCCTGACCGTCAATCTGGTAGGCGGCGTCAAAGCCTTCAGGCAAGGTGACATCGGCATTGACGGTGGCGTTGGCACCGTCAAGCGAGGCGTCCTTGGCCTTGATGGCGGCGTCGGCATCCTTGACGGGGACGTACTGGTTCATGGCAACGGTGTAGGTGCCCGTAGAGGTGTAGAACGTCACACTCTTGATGGTCTTGCCCATCATGGACTTGTAGTGCCGCGAGCTCAACGGGCTGCCGTGAGACTCGTTGACCAGGCCGCAGCTCCAGGCAATCTCCTTGCCCTTCCAGATGTTCTCGACGGTGCGCATGCCATAGCCCTCGGTGGTGCCGTCCGCATCGGCGGCATTGACCACGGCACCGTATACGGTCGCCTGGTTGCCGTCGGCGTCGACCATCTGCTCGCGCAGGTTCTTAAAGTCAATCTCGTAGTCGCCGTACTTGCTGGAGGTCTTAAAGTCGGCGGTGACGTTTGCAAGTTCGGTGGCTTTCTTGCCCTCGACAGCGCCAAAGTTCAGGTTGCCCTCGGAATCGGCGGTGAGCTCCTTGTAATTGGTCGGAACCTCGCCGGCGGGCAGCACGTAGTAAGAGTAGCTCGCAGACTCAAACAGGGCGTTCTTGCCCGTGTAGGTTGTCGTGGACTCCTTGCCCTTGATCGAGGTGGTGATCGTAACGGAGCTGTCGTCGGTCACGCGGGTGAACTTGGACCAATCGATGTCGCCTTCGCCCACCTTGACGGCAAACGTGACGCCCGAGATATCCGTACCGTCGGAATTGACGTGGTAGGAGCCGCTCGCCAGGCTGGAGCGCGTCTTCTGCCGCGTAGCCGAGGTCACAATGTCGGTGCCGGCGTTGTTTTTCTCGGCGGCATAGAAATCGGCGTAGGGGACGTTCATGAGCACGTAGTCACCGGCCTGGGGATACAGGCTCACGAGTGCGTCGATGGCGTTCTGCAGATGGGTGAGCTGCTCGGAGGCCTCCTCCTCGGAGAGGTCGGCCTTGGCGAGCAAGTCCCTGGTCTCGGCGGTTTCGGTCTCGATGCTGGACTTGGTCCAGGAATCGGCGGTGTAGTCGTTCTTGTTGAGGGCGGACGCCTGATCATAGAGCGCCTGGAGCTTGGCCTTGGTGGCCTCGGTTACGGGCGTAGTGGCCTTCTTGATGTTGTCGGCGGTCGCCTGGAACGTGTACGAGCTGTCCTGATACCCGAGGGCGTGGATGGTTACCTTCCAGTAACCGGTGCCGTCGGTGCCGGCCGGGAGCTGGCAGCGCGCGGAATCGGTGAGGCCGAGCTGGATGCCCATGGACTTGTGCATCCAGTTGTCGGCGGCGAACTTGGTGCCAAAGGTTGCCTTGGCGTTGGTGCAGGTGGCATCATCGCCGTAGTAGGTCCAGGTAACAGACTGCATGTTGGCAGCCAGGTCGCCATAGTTAGACGTGAAGTCAAGGCGCATGAACTCACCGTAGCTACCGACGGTCGCATCCCTGCTGCCCTCGGGAACAGTCGTCGTGCGCAGCTTGGGTCCCATGGCGGAAAGGTCGGTGGTCTTGAGCTCCTGGTCCTTGATGCCCGAGCCGGTGCCCGTCTCGTCGGCGGCCGAGAAGTTCGCGGTGGTGCCGTTCATCGTCACGGTCTTGAGGCCATGAGTGGTGGCGTCCACGTCAGCAACAAGGTCGCTATAGGCCTTGAGGTTGGCCTCGCCGTATCCGCCGGCTAGCGTCTCGCCGTTAGCCACAAAGGTGTGGGTCTGCTTAAAGGCGGCGAGATCGGCGGTCTTGACCTTGACGGGGACGTACTTAAGGCCCGTGACCTCGTAGTCCTTCATCTTGTAGGTCTTGCCGTCGACGGTCATCTCGCCCCTGTTCCACGCGACGGTCTTGCCATCGGTCGTGGTGAAGGACTTGCCGTCGGCCGCCCAGGTGGCCAGGTTGAACTCGGTGCCGTCCTCGGTCTGGATGACGGCGGTGCACTGGTAGCTGCCGCGGTGCAGGCCGTGGTTGGCGGTTGCACGGGTCACCACGTCAAAAGCGCCCTTGTCGGCCTCGTTGCGGGAATCGAGCTCGCTCGACGAAGCGGAGGACCCTGCCGCCTGCACGTTTTCACCAGCCCAATACTCGGCCCACGTCAGGCCAGCGTAGCCGTAGGTGTACTCGTCGGTCGCAGGGTTCGACGGATTCTGCTCGTCATAGGCAGCTTGCAGGGCATTATCGACGGCAACCTTGATGGCGTTGGACGAGACGGTGGCAGTGGAGACGGCATCAACGCTTGTTCCGTTCGCCTCGACGATCTTGTCCGCCATACCAGTGACGTGCTTGCGGGCATTACCGTGTTCGGCTTTGTCGAGATAGTCCCAGCTCTCGCCAGTCAGCGCATCGTAAGTCTCATCGGAGACCTTAACGGAGGCGATCTTGTGCGAGGCGACCTGTACGGTTACCTTGACCTCGTAGCTGTCGACGTCCCACTCGTTTCCGCCTGCAGCGGGATCATTCGAGTCGGCCGTGGCCGTGCCCTCATACGTACCATCTGCGATTTTGGTCAAATCGTAGCTGGTCGAGGAGGATGCGGCGTCGTCAGAGACGGCACTCAGGCTATACTCGGAGCTGAGGGACTTCGTTTCCTCACTGGTGGCGGAGATCGGCGCGTTGTTGGTAGCTTCGGAGCCGGTCTCCGTTGTTGCTGCTGCGGCAAAAGCGCTGGTAGGCATCATCGAGACGGTCATCGCAGCGATGAGCGCACCTCGACAGGCATTGCTGCCCACAGTGTTGAGCTTGCGCAGCACAGCGTTATCGTTGTGCATAGAACCTCTTTTCTATCGATCGGTCGTTGGGTGCTGCTCTCCTTTCCTGTTGCACCCGGATGGACAGTGGTCATGTGCGTCGCACATGATAGGTAACTGCCATAGAACTCATGTTGCTTACCGCAAAAAGTTAAAGCCAGTAAACAAAAATACCAGAAATTACCACTGGTTAACTTGTCAATTCAATTGTCGTTTGCCTGTAACGCAAGAGCATCGACTTTTCTGTTTGGAGCGTCTGGCTTTGTTTGGCGTTCGATTTGTCGGACAGGCCGGTCAGTTGGGGGTATGCTGGAGGGGACCATCAACCCAGCGAAAGGGGAGAGCATGACGGATCAGGAAACGATCGAGCGCGTGCACGTGACGGCCGACGATATCGAGGCCGCCAACGACCTTATCGACTTTATCGAGGCATGCCCCAGCATGTTCCATACGGCGGCGACCATTATGGCCGAACTCGACGAGGCAGGCTTTACCTACCTGCCCGAGAACGCGGCGTGGGATATCGAGCCGGGCGGGCGTTATTACACGCAGCGCAACACCTCGAGCGTTATCGCCTTTAAGGTGGGCGAGGACCTGGCCGCTACGTGGGGCGAGGACGGCGTTGCCGGTGACTATCATTTTCAGCTCACGGCGTCGCACAGCGATTCGCCGACGTTTAAGGTCAAGGCCGTGCCCGAGCTCGACGGCGCGGGCGAGACGCTGCGCCTGAACACCGAGGCCTACGGCGGCATGATCGACTACACCTGGTTCGATCGCCCGCTGGCGCTCGCGGGCCGCGTGCTGGTGCGCGAGGGTGACCGCATTGAGAGCCGCCTGCTTGCCACCGAGCGCGAGGT